>Ga0308405_1000041_pt1 | contig 106538 bp, 97 predicted proteins | sample HotsprSampleMS13_FD_203473 | JGI IMG/M metagenome (GOLD analysis project Ga0308405, IMG submission 203473) | Hot spring phototrophic mat microbial communities from Mushroom Spring, Yellowstone National Park, Wyoming, United States - 20060912_MS13 ...
CACCTTCCCACCGAAGGTCATCACCTAGGGGACGGTACCGCTGCAAAGGCGGAAACTGATGCCGCAGCGTCCCGACTTCATCCTGCATCCGGACCGCTTCCATCAGCATGGTCATACCGGGAAGGAGAATATCGCAGGTTGCACCTGCGGTGACTTCCTGTTGCCCGCCCTTGAACTCGAACGTACCTTCGGTTGGCGGCGGCTGAAAAAGCTGGAAGAAGGCTTCACTGCCGGTAAGGTGACCCATCATCGACCGGCACAGGTGTCCGTTGTCGAAGTAGATTTCAGCTATCGTCATGCCCAGCGGGTCATCCACGCGCAGTGTGCCAGTCATACCAGAACTGATGATGGTTTGAATGACGGTCGGCAGGTCGAAAAACTTGAGATTTCCACTCAACTGGCGCTGGCGCTCCCTGCGCATGTTCCGTACGGTGGATTCGAGCCGCTGGGCAAAAACAAAGCACAACCGCAGTGCCAGCTCGGGAAAGCCAGCAACAACTGAAAGAAAGTTGTCACGTGTAATGCGGAAGATTTCGCCGCCACCGGGCATGCGCGCTGCCGAAGCTCGGCTGGAGCAGGTAAACATGGCAACTTCGCCAATCACATCACCGGCGGCCACGTAAGCCACCGGTGTCAGTTCTTTAGACCCTTCTGTCGCCGGACGACGAATCTCTACCACCCCAGACTTGATCACATAGAGGTAATCAGCCGGGTCGCCAATGCGGAAAACATCATCGCCAGGTTCAAGGACAATAACTTGTCCTCGCAGGAGCAGAGCTTGCAGGGTCAAGTCAGAAAGCGGCGAAAAAAGTTCACATTCCCGCAAGAACAAAATTTCCGGCGGTGACGAACGTAGTTCTGGAGAAGACATAAGCACATCACGACCCGGAATCAAACGAAGGAGTGGTTTTTTGGCGTGGTCTATTGTGCACGATGCCGTCTTGGGCGAACAGGGAAAAGCGACCGTTAGCCGCTGCATCAAGCGCAGAAGGAAATCACGGCTTATGAGGGCCGGCGGAGCTCTTGCTTGACCGCGTTGGTAATGCCCGCAGCAGATAGGCGTGGCAAGTAGATATACCGCCCCCCGAACAGTTCTGCGAGCTGTTTAGCCTCGCCGCGTGAGACAAAACGGTTTTGCGTGTCAAAGACCACCGTGCGGATGTCGCTAGCAATGTACAACCGCGCCAAGTCTTCTAACTCCTGCCGGATAAGGTCAGCCCGTGAAAAGCTTGCTGTTGGTTCAAGGGGGCGGGCCGGGACGTTACCGCGTCCGTCGCCGATGATGATAACGAGCGCCTCTGTGTAAGCCCCTGTGCGGCGGACTTCCTCAATGAGCGCCTGCGCCCGCCGCAAGGCGTCATTGAGAGGTGTTGCGCCGCCGGTAGGCAGGGTTTCGAGCTGGCGCTTGGCGGCTTCGACGCTTTGCGTTGGCATCAGGAGAACCCGGCTTTCGTTCCCGTAGCAACCGATCAGCGCCACTTTATCCCGGTTGACATAAGACTGGCGCAGCAGTTCGACAACGGCCCCTTTGGCCTGACCCATGCGGTTAGCCGCCATGCTCCCGGAAGCATCCACGATGAAAACGATGAGCGCGCCAGTGCGCTGGCGGAGTTTCTTGAGCCGAACATCCTCTTTCTTGAGCAAAACCCGGTCAGGTGTTTTTCCATTTGCCAGCAGAGCCTGGCGGCGAGCAGGTTGGTGGGGAGCTGCCTGGCGCAGGGTAGCTTCAATGGCGATGCGTCCACGCGAGGGTTCACCCGGCACAGAGCGAACGTGACGCCCGGACTGGAAGTTGTCGCGTTCAGAGCGTTTTCCATAGCGCCCCAGACGTGCTTTCTTAGCAAAAAAATCAAAGTCGGCGTCGAGGATAGCTTCCTCAGGGTCAAAGACCAAAGATAGGTCTTCTAACTCGTCTGGCGGTGACGGTGGCTCTGGTTCATCTTCAGAGCCTTCTGCCGGGGGTGGGGGTGGTGGCGGAGGCTCAGGTTCACTTTCAGGCCGCTGAGTTGCCCGTGGCAGCAAGACGAAAAACTCTGCTGCCCGGCAGTCATCTTCGTTGACTGTTGTGCGTCCTTCAAGTGCTGCGTTGGCTTGGACGGCCAGCGTTGCAAAATATTCTGCCCGCTGCCCGACGGTACCTAGCGCTGCTGCTCGACCACAAAGCCAACGCAGTACATCGTCGCCTAGCTTGACTTGCGGCAGCCGCCGCCGTGCTTCACTCAGAAGGTTTCGAATTCGCTCTGTCTCGTCAGCATAGAGCAGTTGCAGGGTTTCCGGGTCACGCTCAAAGGCGGCAACGGTTTCCATAACCTTCTGGCGGGTTTCAAGGTCAGGTTGGCGCGACGCTGCTACAATCAAGCCTAGTCGGTCAAGAACGTGCCAGCGCACAGGGCCATCATTAGGGTTGAAAGCTGCAATGAGACCAAATTTTGCCGGTGAGATAACGGACATGCCTTCTCGCTCAACCCGCAAGTAGCCGTCATCTAGGCAGGTTAGTAGGGCATTTTCCACGTGGAGCGGGAGCAGGTTGAGGTTGTCGGCAAAGACATAGCCGCCGTGGGCTTGTGCGAGGATGCCCGGAGCAAAGCGCCGTTTGCCGCCGACCAGAGTAGCTTCAAGATCGAGTCCGCCGAACAGCCGGTCTTCACTGATGTTGCTCGGCAGGATGACGAAGGGCGGGCGTCCACCATCAACCTCAGGGGTGATTTGGGCAAAACTGCGTGCGAGAACCGACTTAGCACTACCGGGTGGGGCCGCAAAGGCGACACCGCGCAGGCGCGGCTCAATAGCCAGCAGCAACAAAGCCCGTTTGACCGGGATATGCCCGACAACGGCAACAAAAGGCAGCGTGACGTGCTGAAAAGGGAGGCCAGTTTGGACGTAAGACCCCATGGCGAGCCGCTAAAATGAGAAAGCACCATGCCTACAACTTCAGCTTATATCACAAACGGAAAGCTGGGCATGCGCGCACGGATATCTAACGGTGTTGTCTGGCCTGGTCGTCATCCCGCCCTGAAACGCTTTGGAGTAAGGTAAAGCATGCTGCTTGCTGGGCGCAGCGACTTGAGTCTCTACTCGGCGGCTTCTATGATGCCTTTGCTATGGCTGACCGTACGTTTACTCGCCGTGAGCTTCGCCCGGAACGTAAGCCGGCGTGGCTTAAAATTCGCTTCAATGCTCGCGAGAAATTTCAGGAAGTCGCGCACCTAGTAGATGATCTTTCCTTGAATACCGTCTGCCAAGAGGCGCGCTGTCCCAACATCTGGGAATGTTTTTCCAATCGGACAGCGACCTTTATGCTGATGGGCGACATTTGCACGCGGCACTGTGGCTTCTGCGCAGTGGCAAAAGGAACGCCGCGACCGCTTGACGCCGACGAACCACGCCACGTAGCTGAGGCTGTCCGTAGGCTAGGGTTACGTCATGCCGTCATCACTTCGGTCAACCGCGATGACCTGCCGGATGGTGGCGCCCAGCATTTTGCAGCAACCATTCGAGAAATCCGGCGTTACAACCCTGGCTGCCGTGTGGAAGTGCTCATCCCGGATTTCTGCGGCAACTGGGAAGCCTTAGCCGTGGTCATGCAAGCCCGCCCCGATGTGCTCAACCACAACACGGAGACAGTTAGGGCGCTTTACAAGCGCGTACGCCCTGATGCCATCTATGCCCGTTCGATGGAGTTGTTGCGGCGGGCCGCCGCCTACCGTTCCCCGGACTATCCTGTGCTTACCAAGTCCGGCATTATGCTGGGCTTGGGTGAAACACGGGAAGAGGTATTGGAAACAATGCGCGACCTGCGCGACAGCGACTGCGACATCCTAACGCTTGGGCAATACTTGCGGCCGAGTTTGCGCCATCTGCCGGTTGAGAAGTTCTACCACCCGGACGAATTTGCCGAACTTCGGCAGATTGGGCTGGCTATGGGGTTCAAGCATGTAGAGGCCGGCCCCTTAGTGCGAAGCTCCTACCATGCGCACGAGCAGGTGGCCGAAGTCAACCATCCAACCCCGGTTCTCACTTCGGAGAGCACGGCTTTACCGTCGTTGCCAACCCTGGTGCAACTGACCCGTCGCCGCTCGGCTTTACCATCGCCCGCCTTGTCCGATGTAGAGCTGTCCCCGGACAAAACAGCCTAGCCCAGAAGCTGTGGCACAATATCGCCGGCTTTGCCGCGCAGCGAAATTGTCATGTGAGGCGTCAGGTCGGTGCTTTCCGGATTGACTTCAATGACGGCTGCCCCGGCATCGCGGGCGGCAAAGGGAATGAGCGCCGCCGGATAAACCACCCCTGAAGTACCAATGACCAGACAGACATCGCACCGGGAAGCCGCCACTTCGGCCTCTTCAAACGCACCGGCCGGAAGCATTTCACCAAAAAGAACAACATCCGGGCGTAGGGGCTCGTCATCTTCTCCCCGTGGAGGCAAGGTCGGCAGCGGGGTGTCTGGAAGGGGATAGCGCTTGCCTGTCCGAAGCCCGCGTCCTCGCCAGATGTTTCCGTGCAGCTCAATGACGCGCCGGCTACCGGCCTTCTGGTGTAAGCCATCTACGTTTTGTGTCACCACCAAAAAGTCGTCGAATCGTGTTTCCGCTTGGGCAACAGCAAGGTGTGCGGCGTTCGGGACGACGGTTTTGAGTAACGTCCGCCGATAGTCAAACCATTCCCAAGCTGTGGTGAGGTCCTGCTCAAGCAAACCGATGGAAGAAGCAATCGTAGCCGGCATGCCTTTCCACGTAGCGCCCGTGCCGCGAAAGGTCGGGACGCCGGATTCAGCCGAAATGCCGGCACCAGTAAAGACGACCACGCGCTTGGCTGTGGCAAGGTACTGGCGAGCTCGTCGAAGCTGATCGTCGGTCATAGTGGGTCGAGGATGGGTGACTAAAGGGTTTCAGCCGAAGTGGGAGCTGGGGCAGAAGCTGTCTTGCGGCGGAAAAGGCCGACCAGTTTTCCGACCGGCCCTTGTCCGGCATAGAGAATGGCCAAAATGAGCAATGTCCACTCGGAGTAGTTATAGACAAGGAAAATTAACAGGCCTAGGGAAGGCAACACCACTTGCGGATGCCGGGTGTAAGGGCCGAGGTCCTTGAAACTGTTGAAACGCAGGGTACTAACCATCAACAGCGCAAGGGTAATGGCAAGGATGAACAAGCCAATGCCCCATTCAGTTGGTGTTAGCTGTAGCTTTTGTCCGAAGAGATGAAAGTGGGTCTCTCGGTAAACGACCGGAAGTGGTGTAAAGTGCACAATTGCCGCCAAAAGGCCGGCCGCCGCCGGGGTTGGAAGGCCGACAAAAAAGCGTTTGGTTGTCATGGCCTCGGCCGGAATAGGTTTGGTCGCCTGAACGTTGAAGCGCGCCAGACGTAGCGTGCAGCAAATGAGGTAAATAAAAGCGGCTCCCCACGCCAGCTTCTGGAAAGCCGGAATGCCGGAAAACCCCCAGGTGTACATTAGGACGGCCGGTGCGATGCCAAAGCTGAGCACATCGGCCAGGCTGTCGAGTTGAACACCGAAATCACTCGTAGCGTGCATGAGCCGTGCGATGCGTCCGTCAAGGAAGTCGCATAGCACCGACCAGCCAATGCACAAAGCAGCAATATCGAAGTGACGAGTCGCCGTTTCTGGCTCGCCGAGTGCAATGAACTTATAGCCCTTCAAGCTTTCAACCACGGCATAAAAGCCCATGTAGATGTTGATGCAGGTAATGAAGCTCGGTAGGACGTAGACACCCTTGCGCAGGCGGCGGCGAGTAAGAGGCTGTTGGGTTTCAGCTTCACGGTTCATGACAACAGAGGGTTTTTGTGGCTAGTCCAGTGGGCGAACTCGTCCAATAATGGTGGTGCCGCCCTTGACCCGTTGACCTTGGCGGACATGGAGTTCAACTTCAGCCGGGACAATGAGATCGGTACGTGAACTGAACTTGATAAGTCCAATCCGCTCACCACATGCCACACGGTCACCAACGCCTTTCCACAGCACACACCGGCGGGCAATGAATCCGGCGATCTGCTTGAGCGTAACAGTGATATGCGTTCCTTCTAATACGACAATGAACTGCTCGTTGGTCAGAGCCGCATCATCTCGCAACGCACTTTTGAACTGCCCGGGCCGATGTAGGACATCCCGAATGATACCGGCAATTGGCGCCCGGTTGATGTGAACGTCCAGAGGCGACAGGAAGATACTGACCAACCACGGCGAAGCCGGGTCACCGGGTAGGACCGGAGCGAGACGGGTAATGCGCCCGTCCGCTGGCGATACAACAATATCGTTGCCGGGTGGAATATGGCGCTCCGGGTCACGAAAAAAGTAAGCCACAAAGGCAGCAACAAGGCCGGCAAGGACTACGAGTCCCCACGCCGGCGCCCACCAGAGCGCCACTAGGGCAAGTAGTACGGCGGTTAGACCGCACCAGAACAGGTAGGGGTAAGCTTCCTTGGCCATGCTCAACGTTCGTTGCGGGGAGCGCTCAAAGTCGTGGCTTTGGCCGAAGCCGGTTCAAACTTCACGTTATAGAAAGCCTGAAGGCCAGGGTAGAAAGCGCTTGCCCCAAGTTGTTCTTCGATTCGCAAAAGCTGGTTGTATTTCGCCAGGCGATCGCTCCGGCTAGCTGATCCGGTTTTGATCTGCCCCGTGTTGAGCGCTACCGCCAAGTCAGCAATGAAAGTGTCTTCAGTTTCTCCTGACCGGTGCGAAATGATGGCTGTGTAGCCATGGGTGCGCGCCAACTCGACAGTATTGAGGGTTTCAGTTAGCGTGCCAATCTGATTGACCTTGATAAGAATGGCATTGCCAACGTGTTGCTCAATGCCTTTGCGCAGGTATGTCACATTGGTCACGAAAAGGTCATCACCCACAAGCTGTACTTGCTCGCCTAGGGCTTTTGTCAACAAAGCCCAGCCGGCCCAGTCATTTTCGGCTAATCCATCCTCGATGGAGATAATGGGGTATTTCCGTACCCAATCGGCCCAGTATTCCACCATGGCTTCGGAGGTGTACTTGGATTTGTCGGATTTTTTGAAGATGTAGTACCCCCCCTCGAAAAACTCACTGGCTGCAGGATCGAGCGCCACCGCCACCTGCGTGCCAGGTTTGTAGCCGGCCTGAGTAATGGCTTCCAGCACCAGCTCTATGGCTTCCTCGTTGGAGCGAAGGTTGGGGGCGAATCCCCCTTCATCGCCAACGGCCGTGTTGTAGTTGCGCTTGCGAAGGACCCCCTTGAGGGTGTGGAAAATCTCAGCGCCCCAGCGAAGCGCTTCGGCAAAGGTGGCTGCCCCGCAGGGGACAATCATAAACTCCTGGAAGTCTACGTTGTTGTCGGCGTGGGCACCACCGTTGAGAATGTTCATCAAAGGAACAGGCAAGATACGGGCATGGGTTCCGCCAAGGTAACGGTACAGTGGCAACCCAACGGCACTGGCCGCTGCCCGGGCCGTTGCCAGTGATACCGCTAGGATAGCATTGGCGCCAAGCTTGCGCTTGTTGGGCGTCCCGTCAAGGGCCAGCAGTTCCCGGTCAATCCCCTGCTGATCGAGTGGGTCACGTCCAATGAGACGTTTGGCAATCGTGGTATTGACGTTCGTAATGGCTTTTTGAACGCCCTTGCCAAGGTAACGGCGTTTGTCGCCATCCCGAAGTTCGAGGGCTTCATGTTCACCAGTTGAAGCCCCGGAAGGAACGGCTGCTCTCCCCATCACGCCGTTGGAGAGCACCACCTCGGCTTCGACAGTGGGATTCCCCCGTGAGTCCAAGATTTCGCGGGCATGAATGCGTTCGATGGTGAGTGCCATGGGGGTCAAGCCTCGTCACTGCAAGGGGATGGAGAAATCATTGCAAGAAAAGGGGCAAAAACGAAGCCAGGCTTTCGAGTTTCCCCGCACACTCCACAAACTCACTACCGTTGCTGTATTTCTACCCTGGCGGGGTTCGTGAGTCCTTGGACGCGCGGGACCCGAAAGCCTGATATGCACCTGCCCTACGGCAAGCTAGACGACTATAAGCCGCAAAATCTCTGGTGTCAATTCACCGCTTGGGAAAAAATGGCACCTGTGCTTGAAGCCGGCGTGTAGGTGGCTAGCAGGCGCTTGCACGCAAATCTCGTTCGACAAAAGCTTCCCAGCCCGTTAGTTTAGGCTACAATCCGCCGCTTATGCTTGAGCTGCCTTCCAGTCTACCACGTCTTTTTTCCGGCATGCGTCCTTTTCTCAGTTTTCTCTTCTGGCTGTCATTTTTCAGCTCGCCCATTTTGGTGGATGCCCAGTGTACCATGCGCGTAATGGATACGCGCGAACTTGTCCTAAACGCCGATCTGATTGCGCGGGTGCGTGTTCGTGCAACCAAGAACATTCGCAATCCAATGTACGGACAGCTTGCAACGCTTGAAATCCGCGAGGTCATTTACGGTGATCCGCGCCATCAAGAAGTGCGAGTATGGGCGATGAGCACAACGTACTGCGCACGTGATGTGTATGTGCCGCAGCAGGAAATGCTGGTCTTTTTGGAACGCGACCAAACCCTCTTTCACACGGTGAACTGGCAGTACGGTCAGTTTCTCATCAACGGCGAGACTGTTGAAGACTGGCGCGGGCGTTCGCCTGGGACAACGAGCGGAGAAGCTGCAGCGGAAGCGGGATCACAGCGAAAGGACGCCCCGCGAGGGCAGCCACGGCCCTTTGCCGAAGTCAAGCAGGAAATCTTGACGCTGCTGGAAGAAGCCCGGCGAAATGGCAAAGGGCGTCCGTAAGGTGGTTGAAGCGATCCATGGGTTGAACCCACGGCTAAAATTCAACCGTCGCTGACGCGACGAGCCTGGGAGCGCGGGCGCCCTGCCCGCACCTTTGTTTTGGCAGGATGACCGTGGATTGAACCCAGCGTGGGTTGAAATCCACGCCTAAATTCTGCCGTCGCTGACGCGACGGGAACGATGGGGCCGGCTGTGATCCGTGGGTTGAAACCCACGGCTAAAATCAACTGTCGCTACGCGACAGACAAACTTTCATCTACTGGGGATACGGACGGGCAAAATCCCCTGTTCGATGGGAACCCCAACCCACGGGCATCCGCCAAGTGCCCGCCAAAAGCAAACGTGCGGGCAGGACGCCCGCGCTCCCAGCCCCGTCGCGTCAGCGACGCCTGATTTTAGCCGTGGGTTTCAACCCACGGGATCGCGGCATCCCCCACCGCCCCCCGTCGCGCCAGCGACGGTTGAATTCAGCAGGAGTTCAACCCACGGGCATCCGCCAAGTGCCCGCCAAAAGCAAACGTGCGGGCAGGACGCCCGCGCTCCCAGCCCCGTCGCGTCAGCGACGCCTGATTTTAGCCGTGGGTTTCAACCCACGGGATCGCGGCATCCACACGCCCCCGTCGCGTAGCGACGGTTGAATGTCACCCCAACAATACGGGTGACCCGCCCGCGCGTTTTGCTTTTTGTCGTATGATCGCAGGGGGCAGGCGCCACCGGGCCGTGCTGCGGGTGGGACGCCCGCGCTCCCAGGCTTTCAGGTCTTACTGCCAATCCGGGCGGACAGCCGCCTGGCGTGATTGCGCGCAATGAGCGACAACCGCATGTCATTGGCCAGACTTGCCAGCAAATCACCTAGAGCCGCCGGCTCGGCAATGCGATTGGCATTGAGATCAGCTTCCAGATCACGCAGCAGTTTAGGCACATCGAGCGGTTGGTAACGCCGCGCCACTTCAATCTGACTGACCCGCTGGTGCTGCGTGATAAGTCCCCGAAAGAACTGCCCCAACTCAAGTAAAGCCGGATGAGGCGTGTAGGTAAAAGCCACTACAACCGGTTGACCGTTGACAACCAGCGACAGCTTGCTCAACCCCAGGTTGGCATGTTTTTCTGAAGGCGGAGCGGGTGGCAGGGACGCAACTTGCTCCGCCAGCCGTCGAAGACGCGCCAGCGATTCAGGGCGCAACGTCACCGGCGCACGGGTCGGTTCTGGCACGTCTTTTTCGACATATTCAAGCGTACCACGTCCCTCCGCATCAAGGACAATGACGATCCGCGTCACAAGAAAGTTAGGCTGTTCAAACTCGTAGCGGTATGTCTCGGCCTGTGCGGCTGCTGCGAGGGGACACAACCAAAACGCCCACCCCAGCAGCAGCCCGGCTGTCACCGCCAAATTGAGGGTCAGCTTGAGCCAACGTCGTCTTGGATTCACAGCTTACCTTCGGCGTACATTTGACGGAGCAATTTCTTGTCAAACTTGCCTACCGACGTTTTGGGAATGCTTTCAATGAAGCGGAATTCGTCAGGAATCCAGAACTTAGCGCACTGAGTTGCTACCAGTTCACGAAGTTCTTCCGGCGTTGGACGATCATCCGGGTTGCGCGGGACGACCAGCGCCAGCGGCCGTTCACTCCACTTTTCATTCGGGATAGCAATGACCGCCGCTTCCAAAACTTTCGGATGCGCCATAATAACGTTTTCGAGCGCCACGCTGGAAATCCACTCGCCGCCGCTTTTGATGAGGTCTTTAGTACGGTCGGTGATGGTCAGCAATCCCTTGGGGTCAATAGTTGCTACGTCACCGGTACGAAACCAGCCGTCGGGTGTGAATTGTGCAGCCGCTGAGTCATCGTTGTAGTACGCACCGACTACCCACGGGCCACGCACCTGGACTTCACCAACCGATTTGCCATCCCAAGGAAGTTCGCGCCCGTCTTCTCCGACGATACGCATCTCCACGCCAGGCGGGGCGTAACCCTGATGGGTTTTGATTTCAATCCGCTCATCAGTTGAAAGGTCTGTCCGATGGGTAAGCGTACCGCTGGACGAACCTAAAGGTGACATCTCGGTCATCCCCCAGCCATGGACAACTGGTACACCGAGCTCCTTTTCATAAGCTTCAATCCACTTTTTGGGAAAAGCCGCGCCACCAACGATGAGCACCCGCAGACTGGAAACATCAAACCCATGCTCCTTGATAGCCTGATACATTCCGATCCAAAGCGTAGGAACGCCGGCCGCTACCGTGATCTTTTCATCTTGGATGAGCTGCGCCAAAGCCTCCGGCTTGAGATGGGGCCCGGGAAGGACCAACTTAAACCCCAGTGAAGCGCTCAAGTACGGCAGCGCCCAAGCATTGGCATGAAACATCGGAACAACGGCGATGACAGTGTCCGTCCCTCTAAGTGAAAGTGCATCCCCGGCACCGACGGCAATCGTGTGAATAAACTGCGACCGGTGACTGTAGAGAACACCCTTAGGTCGCCCGGTTGTTCCACTGGTATAACACAGCCCGGCGGCTGCCCATTCATCCAGCCGGGGAAAGTCATAGGTCTCTGGTTCACCTTCGAGTAGCTCTTCGTAGTGCCGTACGTTGGGAAGCGTTGTGGTAAAATCCGGTGAAGCGTTGATGACGACAAACTGCTGAACACTTGTCAGGCGCGGCTGAATGGCTTCCAGCATTGGGACCAGGCTAGCATCCACAAAAATGACGCGGTCGCCGGCATGGTTGATGACGTAGGCTAAGTCGTCGGGCGCAAGCCGCAGGTTGAGCGTGTGCATCACGGCCCCATAGCAGGGAACAGCAAAGTACAGCTCAAGGTGCTGGTAATGATTCCAAGCGAGTGAGCCAATCCGGTCGCCCTGCTCGACGCCTAGCTTGGCCAGAGCGTGAGCCAGCCGACAGATGCGCCGATATGCCTCGCCGTACGTATACCGGTGCAGTGAACCGTCAGGGCGTTTGGTGACGATTTCAGTATCGTGGTAATACCGCCGAGCACGTTCGAGAAAGTGCGTCAGCGTTAAGGGATAGTCCATCATCAGACCCTTCAACATAGGCAACCTTGCGCTCCTTGCGTGGCAGAATTCGTCTTGTACAATCTTGCCAGGGGCGTGCCCGCTAGTGGGGTAGCAGCGTACGAGGCAGCACCTTCCGTAGCGTATTCATCGAAAACGGTGCTCTTTGGTTATCTTCGATGCGAAGCGTTAGAAACTTGGGCACTATGGATTGTTTGGCTGTAATGCTGGAAAACTATTGAAAAGGAATAATACCCATGTCAAGCCGGGATTTGAAGTTAGGACTGAGAAGTGCAGTTGCCTCGCGGCAAAGTCAGACACTGCGCCAACGCACTTGGACAACGCGCGGCATAGCTGCGCTGCTGGCCTGCCTGATGCTGGTAAGTACTGCAGGGTCGCCTGTCTGGGCCACTGACCGCGAACGTTCTGCCAAACCTAACCCCTACGACAAGTTCCGACGGCTGGATGATCGTGCGCGTTCCCGTGGTGCTATGTCGTTGCAGGATGAACTGGCCTTTGCGGAAATGGCCCATCAGGAAATATCAAAGCAGTACCGTTTTGTGACTGACCCGGTTATTGTCAACTACGTCAATGAAGTTGGGCAACGAGTGGCAAGGGTATCCGGCCGCCCAGACTTGCCCTATCAGTTCTACGTGGTTGAAAACGACCAGATCAACGCCTTTACGCCCGGCGGTGGACGCATTTACATCCACACCGGGCTTCTCAAGCAGGTGACAACTGAAGGGCAACTGGCAGCCGTGCTTGCGCACGAAGTCGGACACAATGTGGGCTATCACCTAAGCGCCACGCTTCGCCGAACGCAAAGGACAGGACTGATCATTGGCATTGCCGGAATCCTGCTGGGCAATGGCGCGATTGGCCAGCTTGGACAGCTAGCCGTGACCCTGATTGCCGGCGGCAAGCTGTTCCAGCGATCACGCGATCAGGAGCGCGAAGCCGATTTTCTTGGGCTGTACGATATGTACCACGCCGGTTACAACACCGGTGAAATGGGCAACATGTTTCGATTGCTCAACTCGCTGATGCAGCGCAACCCCGGCCTGTTTGACAAAATCTTTGCTTCTCACCCCTCGCCAGCCGAACGTCTTGAGAATACCCAGCGCGAGATTGCACAGTATCTAGCCGGTTCTGATCAGCGCGGCGTGCGGACAACCCAAGCTTTTGTCAATATTCAGCGCCGTCTTGGCGTCACCGGGCGAGCCGTCATGCCAACACTAGAAGAAGAAGTGTGGGGCTCAACCACGGACGCCGTAACCACTGCCCGTGGTTCAGAAGTTACCTACGAGGAAGCTGAAGAAATCTTCAGTCGCGCTGACCTGCCTAATGCCCATCCGTTGCGTGCTGTGCGCGGGGACCTGCTTGGCAGTAGTACCCTGTGCAATGACACCGTGATTGTCTATGAGCAAGATGGGCGGGTTGGTGCACTGGTGGATGTCAGTGGGCGAGTTTATCCGCTGTATTTTGAGGACCGCGGACGGCGGACAAACGTGCTTCCCCTGTCACCTGCGGACGTGGAGGCGGTCGGAATTATCCCGGTTAGCGACCGCCAGCGGGCCCAGGTTGTCGTGGTCGGCCGGAGGCAACTCCGCTATGTTTGGGAGTGGACAGGCCGTGGCTTTCGGTATCTCGGCCGGGAGTAATTCCTGCCAACTGCTTGTAACGTACCACTGTGTCGCAAGGAAACGTAACTATGCCGGAACGCCCTAGACAGCAGAAAATCCGAGTCCCTCAGAGTGACTCAACAGCCAGTGCTTTCCAGGAAGAGTTTGAGGTATTTCACCGTCACCTGGCCAAGCACCGGCTCAAGCGGACAGCCCAGCGCGACCTCATTTTGCAAACCTTTTTGGAAACCGAAGCGCATCTCAGTGTTGAGGAACTCTACGATCTGGTCAAAAAGCGCGACAAGACCGTTGGCTTTACGACGGTCTATCGAACCTTGCGCCTGCTGGTGGAAGCCAAGCTGGCCCGTGAAGTCAACTTCAACGACGGGCGTACCCGTTACGAACACGAGTACAAGCATGACCACCATGACCATCTGATCTGTACAGAATGTGACGCGCTTATTGAGTTTTACAGCCCGGAAATCGAACGCCTGCAGGAGGAAATTGCCAAACAATATGGCTTTGTCATTGCTGACCACAGCCATCGGGTGTTTGGCATGTGCCGGGCGCACTACACCAACAGCGACGACTACCCCCCTTATTGTCGTAAGCGTCCAAGCGCAGCTCAGGAAGAAAAAAGGTGCTAGGCCGCCACGCGGCCACAACTAACGATGTTTGTTTCATACGCACCGGGGTACTTTGTGGACATCGGCGACAGCCACGTGTTTCCGATGTGCAAGTTTCCGCGCGTACATGCCCGGCTGATTGAAGAAGGTACGCTCTCGCCAGAAGATGTCGTGGCCCCGGCCCCGGCCCGAGAAGAAGACATCCTGCTAGTGCATACCCGTGATTACTGGACGCGCCTGGCGGCTGGACAGTTGACGCCACGCGAGGTGCGCCGATTGGGATTGCCTTGGTCGGAAGGACTGGTAATGCGCGCACGACTGGCGGCGCAGGGGACACTCAATGCTGCCCGCTATGCCCTGGCAAAGGGCGTAGCTGGCAATCTCGCCGGCGGCACACACCATGCCTTTCCCGATCACGGCGAGGGCTTCTGCGTCCTCAATGACATTGCGATTGCTGTCCGAGTGCTTCAACGCGAGGGTGACGTCAGTCGGGTGGCGCTTATTGACTGCGATGTTCATCAGGGAAATGCCAATGCTGTCATTTTCGCCGGCGAGTCCGATGTCTTCACCTTTTCGATGCACGGCAAGAACAACTATCCGCTGCGCAAGCCGCCGAGTTCGCTTGACCTCGAGCTGCCGGACGGCATGACGGATACGGCCTATCTAGAGGTGCTTCGCGAGTATGTGCCGCGTATTTTGGCAACGTTTCGCCCTGATCTGGTGTTTTATCTGGCCGGGGTGGACCCCTATGTTCATGACCGATTTGGTCGGTTGGCGCTGACGCTGGAGGGGCTGAAACGCCGGGACGAATTCGTATTGCGCGCCTGTCGGCGAGCCGGCATTCCGGTCACCATCACGCTTTCAGGCGGCTATGCCCGAGACCGCCAGGATACGGTTGAAGCCCACTGCAACACCTACCGTGCAGCGCGGGAGGTGTTTGGGTAAGGCCAGTAGGGAACGTAGGTCTTACTCGGCACGCAGCGCTTGGATTGGGTCGAGCCGGGCGGCTTTGCTGGCTGGATAAATCCCAAAAAACAGGCCTACGCTCCCTGACACAATCAGTGCCATCGCCACGGCCCAGAATGGCAATGTCACCGGCAGCCCGGAAAAGTGCGCCACAACCAACATTACTAGATAGGCCAGCACAAGCCCAATGATGCCGCCAATCAACGATAGCAAAGCTGATTCGGCCAGAAATTGACGCAAGATGTCACGCCGACGCGCACCCAAGCTTTTGCGGATGCCAATTTCACGAGTTCGCTCGGTGACCGAGACCAGCATGATGTTCATAATGACAATGCCACCAACGATGAGAGAAATGCTGGTAATCGGCAGCACAATGGCGCTTACAATCGCCAACAGGGTAGTAAAGATGCCCTGAGTCGCCGGGTCGCTGGTAATGCTGAAGTCGTCTTCATCACGTGGGGAAAGATGATGGCGCGTCCGCAGAATGGTGCGGATTTCGTCTGCGACAAGTTCACTTGGCACGCCTCGGCGCGGGCGGACGTAAAGGGTCAGCGAGCGCCGTTCACCGTAGACTTTGTGAAAGGTAGTGAGAGGAATCTGCACGTAGTTGTCTTGTGACTGGCCAAGGAACGTACCAAGCGGTTTGGCAACGCCGATGACTTCGTATGGATCGCGCCCTAGCTTGACGGTTTTGCCGATGGCGTCACCTCGGGGAAAAAGCTCTTTGGCAACATCAGCGCCAAGAACGCAGACCGCACGGTGGTGGTCTTCATCAAAGGGGCTGATGACACGTCCCTGGGCAAGTTCGATGGTGGAAACATCGTTGAAGTTAGCGGTGACCCCCTGAATACCCACCATGGGAACTACCGTGTTGCCATAGCGAACATCGGTTGCCGAACCGTCTTGAGCAGCGACTTCATCAGCCAGGGTAAGTTCTTCGCGCAGCGCCCGTAGGTCATCGGTTGTCAAATCAGGGTTACGTTGAACGGCGCGCAGGAATTTCTCAAAGTCGGCAAAGCCCTGGAAAGCAGCCTTTTCAACCGTCAAAGCGCCGCTGCCGTAGATGGCGACTTTCTCGGTGACATACTCGCTAAAGCCTTCGATGACGGTTGCCACGGCTGTGACACTGGCAACCCCAATGATGATGCCCAGTAGGGTGAGAAACGACCGCAGCTTATGAGCCCAGATGGCATCCAGTGCAAGGCGGAGGACTTCGTACCAACTCATAGTTCGGCAATCTCAACCGGGGCAGGTTCTTAGTTTAGTAGGGGAATGCTCCATAACCGCTGCTTTGCCCTGAGCAGCGTACGGTCGGGAAACCTGTGTGAAAACCGGGCCGCGAGTTGCAAGGAAACATCACTGTACGAAAGCCGGCGCCCGCAGTGACGGCTTGAGGTTACATACAATGCCTTTGGGCTTAGTTGGGGCGCCAGCTTCTGACGAACGCGGCCGCCGGGGCGGCGGGGTTGTCGCCCGAGCTTTCTTGGGTTGCCCGTTCGGGGAGACAATCTCCACTTCAAGCGTATTTTCTCCGTAGCCGACAACAGGCGCTTTGAATCTCATTCCCCCGGCTTCAAAGGTTTGGTCGTTGAAGAAGTTGTAGAGGTCAAGTACGTCCATGCTAGTTTCGACTATCATGCGATCACCAACAGCTCCGACGCCAAGCGTCACGTAGGCATTCTGTGCCTGCAGCGCCCTGATGATGGCCTGCGTTTGCTGCGATGAAGTTTTGCCATAGACGGTCAGGGCGATGGTGTTCTTGAGTTGCTTCTGATCGTAAATGACATCGCTATCGGCAAAGATCGACTGGTATAGTTGCCCGACGGCGCGCGTCATCAGGATCGGAGCCGCTTCGTCCATGGCTTTGCCGAACGCCACCATCCCAGAGTTGGCACTGCCGCGAGTCGTGATCACGCCTTCGCCCAGGATGCGGTTGTCGTTGGGGCGCATAACCGTGTAGATGAAGTTTGCATCGCAGATGTAACCGCCAATGCTGGCCGGACGGTTGTCAGCTTCCGAGTCTACGTGGATGAGGTAGTCCGCGCCATACTGAAGTGCCTGCTTGGTGAGAATCCGTAGCCGTTGGGCGATTGCTTGATTTGCACCGAGGTAATCTCTGTCATGCCCTCGAAAGCAACGGGCTGTAGTCCAGCCTGACGCATCTGCTCGTAGACAAGGGCGCGCAGTGTCTTGGCTGCTTTTGGATCGTCGAAGCGGTTAGAAGGCAGAAGCATCACACGCGGAGGACGCTCGCCAAAGCTGAGCACCTTGTTTTGCACCAAAGCAGCTACCATCGCTGGCAAGTTGACGTCGCCTTCGACGGTGAGGGTGATCTTGGTTTCGTCATCACTGAGACGGGTGTTGGTGATTTTGAAGTCCGTTAGGAACGCCTCTGGGGGATCAAGAGCAATGTCAATTTCCTCGGCTAGGCTCTCAAGGATGGCACGGGAGAACTTGGCTTCAAGGAAATCGATCAGAAATTGCTTGCGGGCCTTCGACCTGGCACGGGCTTCTGAAGCGGTACGGGTAGCCGGGTTGTAGTCAAAGGTGTAGCGTTTCTTGAGTGTCTCGGCTTGGGCTGAAAATGTGATGGCAAGCAGAACAGCCCAGATAGCAGTCGTATGAAAAATGGGTTGCCGTGTGCGTTTCATTAGGCATTTCTCCAAAAGCCGGTGACCGGCTGGCTGGTAGGAAGCGCTCTGTTGCCGGCAAGTGGCAAACAGACAGGCTGTTTTTCAGGCTATTTGTTGCGGCGGGTCGGCTGAGCCGTTATGCGGGCAACCTGGCGAACCGTCATGTCGGTTTGGATGCGTCCTAAGTTGGGAGTGGGGTCGGCTACTTTCGACTTGGGATCAAAGGTCTGAAGAACATCACAGTAGGTGACTTTTTCACTGACCTTTGCCGCGCGCAACGTTGCCACACGGTTCGTGATTCGTTCGAGAATGGTCCCGTCCACATCCCGAATGGGCTCGCCTTCAAGGATGACATCAAATTGAACGCCCTCTTGGATGCCATCGGCTGATCCACTGCGGATGATAACCTGCCCATCCCGCACCATGGCTACGGTGGTCTCAAACGGCACCTCTAGGCTGACAACTTCGGCAAAACGCTGGGCAAAGGTCTTCATCATTTTGGCAAAGGACTCTTGCCCTGGGGCATCGGCTGTATTGCCGCCGAAGCTGCCTACTCTGGTCGAGGCCGTTACGTCGCTAGCGTCGTAGTTTTCTGACTTGATAACCGAGCCCGTCTCAGCATTGATAAGCTGCAGGTTGACCTTTGTAGTCATCCTCTTTTCGCGCCGCCCAAAGCCGCCAATGTTGATGCCACCTTCTTTGACATCAATCGAAACGCATTTGGCGACGATAATGTATTGAGCCGAGCTAAGTCGTCCGACCTTGATGGCCGTATTGGGATCGGCTAGGTCAGAGTTGGCAAGCTTTTGTTCAGCAATGATGGAGTTGAGGGAATCACGTGATAGGATATCGAATCGTCCGCCAGTGAGCGCTGTTTCCAGCTCGGCAACCATGATGTCCTTTGTCCAGCCGCGCTGGTTGTCCTGCGGAATAATGGCAATCCTGATTTTGCCTTTTTTCGGTTGGTTGCTCCGCATGTCAACGGAAGGGGCGCTGCTGGTTTCACGTTGTGCAAAAACCTGTGTTTCACCAGAAATGAGGATCAGGCTACTAGTGATGGCACCGATGAGGCCGAGAAAAATTTGCGGTACTTCATAGCTACCTCCGGTAAAAAAATGACTGTGCGGTTGCCTTTGGACAAAGCTGGAAGGCGGCCCAAAGCCCCTATGGCAGTGTGGGGGAATATACATACTCTGTTGCTTACTTATCAAACTCACCCCTCGGGTGTGGTTTATGCTCATCCATGCTAGGTGCTTTTCATGACGCTACAGGAGTACCGGCGCCTGATTGACGAAACCGATGCCCAGTTACTGGCGTTGCTGAATCGGCGCGCCGAATTGGTCATTGCGGTAGCGCGCCTCAAGCATGCGCAGGGCCTTCCAGTACACATCCCGACGCGCGAAAAGGAAGTCCTGGCGCATGTCGTTACCAGTAACAGGGGGCCACTCGACAACCAAGCGGTGCAGCGTCTTTTCGAGTCTATCATTGCTGAGTCGCGTCGGCTCGAACATCAGGTGCTGGGGACATTGGAAGACACACCGACAGTTTCTGGAAATCAGTAAGACGGTTGGTGTTGTCAATCACGTAAAGATGTGGATGCCAAGTGCTTTCTTGTCGTTGCTTTGCCGACGCTATGCTAAAAAGTGTTTTTGCCGTTAGGTTGCCGGCCCCTTGACTGAAGACAAGGCACAGCATCAGTGGCCGGCAGTAGTGTTGAAAATTCAACTTGTAGGTGGACAGCCTCGATGACGAACAACCCGCGACGGTTGGCCAGACCCCCAAAGGCCTACCGCAATCACGAATTTCTCGAAAGTCGTGCCGCGCGCATCATTCGCATCCAAAGTGAATATCTCGAACCGGCCGTCCGGTTGCGCGAACACCAAGTACAGGACACCATTGTGTTTTTTGGCTCAGCCCGCATTCATCCGCATCCCGAAGGCAAGTACCCGCCAGAGTATCCCCCAGAAGAACTTGGCATTGAGGGATGCGCCGATCCAGCGCTGTCGCGTTTCTACGACGATGCTGTGGACCTTGCGCGGATGTTGACCACGTGGGCTATGGGGCTCCCAACCACGCAACGTCGGTTTCTGATCTGCTCCGGCGGCGGCCCAGGAATTATGGAAGCTGCCAATCGTGGTGCGGCTATTGCCGGCGGCAAGTCAGTTGGGTTCAATATCAGTCTTCCCTTCGAGCAGTATCCCAATCCCTACATTTCACCCGAACTGTGCTTTGAGTTTCACTACTTCTTCATGCGAAAATTCTGGCTGGTATATCCGGCTAAGGCGTTGGTCATTTTCCCCGGTGGGTTTGGGACGCTTGACGAGCTGCTTGAAGTCCTGACCTTACTTCAAACCCGGAAGCTCAATCGTCGCATACCGATTGTGATTTATGGCGAGGCGTACTGGCGTGAAGTACTCAACTTTGAAGCATTGGTCAAGTGGGGGATGATTTCACCCTCTGACCTGAATTTCTTCCGCTACGCCAACAGTCCGGAAGAGGCTTTTACTTACCTGCGCGATTGCTTGCTGGAGATTTACGGCCAGCCTGAAGAAGGTCCAGCGTTTAGTGACTGAGCGGATGACCAGCAGCGTGGCAACGAGCAAGACAGGGACAAAGTCAGCAATTTTGGCCACCCTATCCACGACGGTTTGCTTTGGAGGACTTGTTGCCGTCAAAGACCTCAACATGACAGTTGAGGCAGGTCAGGTGTTTGGTCTCATTGGTCCTAATGGGGCCGGTAAAACGACAATTTTCAATGTGCTGACTGGTGTCTATCGGCCAACTTCAGGCGATGTACATTTTGAAGGCCAGAGCATTGTTGGGTTGCCGCCCTATGTTATTGCGCGGCGGGGACTGGCCCGGACGTTTCAAAACATTCGTCTCTTTGGCGAGTTATCCGTGTTGGAAAATGTCATGACGGCCTGCCATGCTCGAAACCGTTCGGGCATTCTAGCAACCATCCTGCGCACGCGACACCAGCAAGCTGAAGAACGCGAGCAACGTGACTTTGCTCTAGACCTGCTGGAACGATTTGGCCTAGCAGCCCAGCGGGATGCCCCGGCAAAGAGCCTTTCCTACGGCAACCAGCGGCGACTCGAAATTGCCCGCGCCTTAGCCACTCGCCCCAAGGTGTTGCTGCTGGATGAGCCGGCAGCCGGTATGAACCCCCAGGAATCCCTTGCCCTGATGCGTCAGATTCGCCAACTCCGCGAGGATTTCAGGCTCACAGTCGTCTTGGTCGAGCACAACATGCGGGTTGTCATGGGAGCGTGTGATTGGATTCACGTTGTTGAGCAAGGGCAGACGATTGCTGTGGGCGCACCGGATGACATCAAACGAAATCCACGGGTGATTGCTGCTTATCTTGGTCGTATGCAGGGAAACGATGTTCATTACCGGTGATGCTTGTCGGTGGGATTCAGAAGCTTCTGCCACGAAACACGAGTGGACTGGCTTACCACAACTGCCACGGGACCAGATTCTGTGCGGGGATAGCTTGGTGTTGTTGTCATCACTGCCCTCTGGCACGGTGGATTTGGTGCTGACTTCGCCCCCTTACTTTCGCCAGCGGGATTACGGCAGTGGCATTGGCAATGAAACCAGCCTGCGTGACTATTTGGAAGCCTTGCTGAAAGTTTTCGGGCACTGTGTACGGCTGCTCAAGCCGACAGGCAGCATTGTCTTCAATGTGGGTGACAAGTATGTCCAGCAGGGATTGATGCTGATCCCGCATCGCTTCGCCATAGCAGCTATGGAGCGTTTTCCCGTCCGGCTTGTGAACGCCATTACGTGGGTCAAGCGCAATCCTACACCGCGTCATTTTCGGCGGCGACTTGTCTCCAGCACCGAACCGTTTTTTCACTTTGTTGTCTCGGATAACTACCAGTATTTTCCGGAGCGTTTTCTGCGCCAGGCAACCTCATCCGAAGCTCCACGCCGGAGAAACCGGATTGGGCAGCGGTATTTTCGTCTCATCGAAGCCTCGACGCTGACCCCCAGCCAGAAAGCACAGGCGCGCCTGGCGCTGGAAAACGCAATTGCCGAGGTGCAGCGCGGTGAAATTCAGGATTTCCGCATGAAAATCCGCGGTATCCACTCAGTGCCTTTTGGTGGACAGGAAGGCGGGCGAAACATTCACCTTGCACGCGATGGTTTTACCATCATTCGCATACACGGCGCGCAGCTCAAGCGGGATGTCATCGAAACACCGGTCGAATCGCGCAAAGGATGCCCCCACCGGGCTGTCTTTCCAGAATCTGTCGTAACGGAGCTGATCCAGTTATTGACGCGCCCTGGGGACGTTGTCCTCGACCCGTTTCTTGGTTCGGGAACAACTGCTGTTGCTGCCAAGAAGCTGAACCGCCACTACCTGGGCGTGGACATCAATCCTGATTACTGCAACTATGCACGTCGGCGGCTGGCCAGTGTGGCCTTGCAAACCTCGCTGCTCGATATGACTTTGCCGTAGCGCCATCAAAGCGCCACGAAGAAGCCCTGTTTTCGGAAAAAGGCCATGCCGACTGACCACCATCTGCCTGCCGGTGGAACACCACTGTTGACCGTAGAAAACCTAAGTGTGGCCTATGGGTCCATCGAAGTGCTGCACGATGTGTCGCTGACGGTGGGCAAGGGCGAAATCGTAACTCTCATCGGCGCCAACGGGGCCGGCAAAACAACAACGCTCAAAACCATTGTCGGACTGCTCAAGCCCAAGCGCGGCCGCATTGTGTTCAACGGCGAAAGCATTACGGCGCATCCTACACACGAGATTGTCGCACGTGGCATTGCCTTGGCTCCTGAAGGGCGGGGCATTTTTCCGGACCTGACGGTGCTCGAAAATCTCGAACTCGGCGCTTACCGGCAGCCCGACCGGAAGCAGTTTCACCGCGATCTCGACCACGTGTGTACGCTGTTTCCGCGCGTCAGAGAGCGGCTCCGACAGCGAGCTGGGACGCTTTCCGGGGGTGAGCAGCAGATGGTGGCGATTGGACGGGCGCTGATGAGCCATCCGACGCTACTGCTTCTAGATGAGCCATCGCTGGGGCTTGCACCACTCGTCACACAGGCGATTTTTGACGCGCTTGGGGAACTCAACCGCGAGGGTTTGACAATTCTGCTCGTTGAACAGAATGCACACCTGGCGCTGAGCTGTTCTAGTCGTGGATATGTTCTGGAAACCGGGCGTATCCTCCTGACTGGAAGTGCCGCCGAACTTCTGCAGGACGCCCGTGTGCGGGAGGCCTATTTAGGACAATGAAAAAGTTCATCCGACAGCTTATCGAAAAGGCCGGATATACGGTTTTCAAAACGGCATACATGCCAAAACAGATAGATGTCATCCTCGACATCCGGCGGCTTGTCCCGCTGTCATCGGTACAGGTCATTTTTGATGTCGGGGCCAATGTCGGCGAAACCGTCCTCTGGTTTCGGGGAGCATTTCCACACGCTCACATCGTGGCCTTCGAGCCGGTCAAGGCTACTTTCCGTGAGCTTGAGCGTCGGGTTGGACATCTGCCGAACGTGACACTTCTAAATGTTGCTTTGGGAGAACAGCCCAAAGTTGAAGTCATGTACCTGCAAATGCATTCGGGTCATAACTCACTCAACCCATCAGTCAATCACCCTGCACCGGCTGGTCATTCTGAGGAGGTTCAGGTTGAGACGGTACAAAACATCGCCCGAAAATTGGCTCTTCCACAAATTGATTTCTTCAAGATTGATACCGAAGGTTATGAGCTTCCTGTCCTGACCGGGGCGACAGATTATTTGCCTACAACAACATTCATCTACGCTGAGATAGATTTCGAGATAAAAGGGCGGCATACTAACTTTTTTGCCCTGCATGAGTTTCTGAGCCGTCAGGGTTTCGCCTTTTTTGGTCTTTACGGGCCGTATCATTACGAAGACGGAAGGCTGAATTATGCCAACGCCCTGTTCGTCAATCCTGCCCGGCTTCGTGCGCCGGTGGGTGGCGCGGCGACGGCCTGAGTCCGATGTTTGTCGCTTGCGGGGGGGGCACGTATGGTATCCTCTGCAACAGTCCATTTGCGTCAACTGATGTGGTGCATTCTGTTTCCGTGCACGCTTGCGTGCATCCTGAACCTTGGAGGTAACGATGCGAAACAACGTCCGACTGGCGTCCGTTTTGGGGCTGGCGCTGCTTGCCAGTCTGATCCTCTGGCTTCCGTCCACCGGTTTGGCGCAGGCAGGTACGCCAAATGAGCCGACACTGGTGGTCTATGGTGGTCTCAACCCACCGGTGCGTATTGCGCAAATCACCTACACCCATCCGCAAACCAATGTTTCCAACACATTCGACATCCCATTGCTGACAACCCGTGAACACCACCGCCATAAGATCAAGCTTGCAGCCGACAGGGATTGGCTGCGTCACCTCACCGTGCACCTTCAATGGATTGAAAGCCCCCAGATGGTCGAGCGTCTGGATGTGGCGCTGCTGGTGGACATACAGGGCCGGCAGGTCAAGATTCCGCTCAAGTCTGACGATGGATTTCAGACGTTCCATGTGGATGAGCGGCATTACAATGGTATGAGCAGCCCCGGACTGATGGGCGGCCGCCTGTCTTCGCCGGCAACGGCCCGGGTCGCCATTATGTCAGTCGCTTTCCAGGATGGACGGCAATGGGCGCCTACGTTGGGCTACTACCAAGTGCGGCAACTGCCGGATGGCAAACATGCCATCGAGGTTGATGATAAACAAGGGGGCGGCAGAATCCCCTGAGCGATGAATTTTGCGGCTGTGCCAGGCTGTTGGAAAGCTGGATTGAGTGCTGTCCGGGCTTCCAGACGCGAAGGTTGTCCTGCGACCAGCCAGGACGTGGCAACGTCGTTGCCTGTGGATACCTGACTTGGTGCTTTCCAGACACTTGGTGTTCTGACGATTCCCCCCACTCCTGCTTGTGGGGTAACTGCTACTGACGTTTTGAAGTGAATTGTAAGCGGCGCAAGTGGCACCGGGCGGCTTTTCAGCCGCCCGGTTTGCTTTCTAGCTGGTTTTGGAGCAAGCGTCGCAACCGCTCGACCTCGGCAGCCAAAGCCGCTGCCTGTGCTTCAGCAGCTTCAGCGCGTTTTCGTTCGGTTTCCGCCTCGGACCGGGCACGTTCTGCTTCTGCCTGTGCAGCTTCGGCCGCCGTCGGAATCAACCGCCCCTCAGCATCGTACAGCCGCAACCACCGACTCCGCACCCCGTGATACTCCCCTTCCCACTCCCCAACCCACGCCCCAAACACCCGACTCCACAACCACCCACGCGCATCCGCCACCAGCGCCTCATACCCATCACGCCCCAAGACCCACCCCAGCAACTCCGGTACCCCACCCTGCGTCGGGTCAGGCCCGTAACAAAAATACTCCCGCGTCCGAAACACCTGCTCGTACAGCGCCTTCTTCGCCCCCAAATCCACTCCCCGCGTCGAAGGCGACAACAGCTCCACAATCAAGTCCGGCAACCGCCCCCCTTCCCGCCACGCCACCCAACACGGACGCACGTACGACCCATCCACGTCCTTCACCACGAAAAAGTCCGGCCCCTTGTAGTCCTGCCGCTGCACTTGCTGAAGGCTGTAGTAGACAAACATATTGCCGCCGGCATAAAAGTCCGTCCGCCCACGCCAAAGCTGGTGTACACAGTCATCTAGCAAGTTGATTTGCAGCCGATGCCAGACGTTCTCCAATGGTATCCCATCCTCACACGGCAGCTCTTGTGTAAAGTCCTCCGTAAAGTCCAACTCAGGACTCACACCAGTAGCTCCCACCGGGGTCGTCATAGCTAGTCCTCCGCCATAGCAACTCAATCCGGTTCAGCCGGTGTGCCAACGCAGTGCCTTGCTTCCACTGTGCTGCGTAGGCAGCGGGTATCACAATCGTCCTTGGGCTGCAGCAACAAACGTCTGGGCGTTTTCCACTGGCGTCGGCGGCAGGATACCATGCCCTAGGTTCATGATGTGGCCCGGGGCATCCTGGGCTTTGGCGCGGATGTCTGCAACGCCGCGCAAAATACCTTCGCGCGGCCCAAGCAAGCGGCAGGGATCGAGATTGCCCTGAAGCGCAACTCGTCTATTGGTGCGCCGGACGGCTTCGGCCAAGTCGGTTCGCCAGTCAATGCTGAGCACCTCGGCCCCTGAAGCCGCCATGCCCTCGAGCAGGTGAGCACTGCCGTTGACATAGAGTATGCGTGGCACGACTGATCCGACCTGCTCAAAGACCCGCTGAATATAAGGCAGGGCAAAGGTGGCAAAGTCTTCCGGTGACAGTTCACCTGCCCATGAGTCAAAGAGTTGCAGAGCATCAATGCCGGCTTCAATCTGGGCTTTTAAGTAGAGCGCCTGTGTGTCGGCCAGTTTTTCCATAAGCCGGTGAAAGGTGGCCGGCTCGTTGTACATCATGCTCTTGATGAGATGATAGTTCTTCGAGCTGCCGCCCTCGATGATGTAAGCTGCAAGCGTCCATGGCGCCCCTGCAAATCCAAGCAGCGGAACGGCATCGGCGATCTCGCGCTTGAGCGTCCGAATGATGTCATAGACAAACGGCATCGTTTCGACCGGGTCCGGAACGCGCAAGGCCTCTACGTCAGCAGCCGAACGCACCGGACGTGGCATTCTAGGTCCGATATTTTCCGTCAACTGCACTTCTAATCCCATTGCCTCGACAGGGATAAGAATGTCAGAAAACATGATGACGGCATCTACACCTAGAATGCGGAGCGGTTGCAGGGAAACTTCAACCGCCAGATCAACTGTTTTGCACAGGGTCAGAAACGGCAGGTCTTTGCGTACGGCGCGGTACTCCGGCAGATAACGTCCGGCTTGACGCATCATCCAAACTGGCGTCCGCTCAACTGGCTGGCAACGCGCCGCGCGAATCAATAGGTCGTTTTTGAGAGGCATGGTTGAGCTTGTAGATTGTAAAAGAGTCGTCGCCCTACATGGGCAACCCTAAAGCAGTCTACATTGCCCATCTGAGAAAAGTCATTGTCGAATTTGGTCTGCCCAGGCATGCTAGGGATAACTATTGCACCCAAGAGCCGCCTTGCTATTGGTGAAATTCATCCAAAAAGGACGCCCGACCTATGTCTTCGGTTACTACTAACCGCCCTAAAACCATTGAATTGGTCTATCAACTACTGTGCGACGACGTGCGGCTCGAAGTCGGCAACAAGCTGAGCTTCATGGGGGTTTTCCAGGAAATCCACGTGCCGGAAATTCCCTTTGGCCTCCCACGCATGGCCGTCTGTAATCACTGGCGTGGGACAGGGGACTATCTAGCCGAAGTCCGAATCCTCTATCCGGGACGCCGACAGGCGCTAGCCGCTTCGACGCCTTCCCAGTTGCGTCTGCCAGCAGCCGGTGGGTTCAACACCAACATCACCTTTTTCTTCAACCTGCACTTTACCCAGCCTGGCGATTACGTTGTGCAGACGCTAATTGACTCTAATCTCTTCTGTGAGACCCTTTTACCTGTAAGTTGTGTGCGTCCTCCAGAGGATGGCTATGCCAATTCTCTGCTCAACTAGTTCACTAGCGCTAATGCCAGCGCGTTTAGTTGCCCCTCAGCCTTCTTGTGTGCCCCATTTGCACGGGCAGTGGGACTGTGTTACAGACCAAAACACAGTCTGCCGAATGCCTTACCCTTTTTCAGAAAAAACCGTGAGCCGATTGATGCGAGCGAACTCTTCCAGGCGCCCTTGGATTCACAGCACGACGGTGCTGGCTGTTCGGCGTGATGGAAAGGTGGTGATGGCAGCCGATGGACAAGTAACCATGGGAGCCAATGTGGTCAAAGGCAACGCCCGCAAGATACGTCGGCTGTATAACGACAAGATTCTAGCCGGCTTTGCCGGCGCCACGGCCGATGCGTTCTCACTGTTTACGCGCTTTGAGGCCAAACTGGACCAGTACCACGGACAACTCCAACGGGCAGCCGTCGAGCTGGCTAAAGACTGGCGTACCGATCGCATGTTGCGCCATTTGGAAGCTCTGCTTCTGGTGGCGGATGAAAAAATTACCCTGCTGCTCTCCGGGACAGGTGATGTGATCGAGCCCGATAGCGACTGCATGGCTATTGGCTCGGGAGGCCCCTACGCTGAAGCTGCCGCCCGTGCTCTACTACTACATACGGATTTTCCAGCTCGTCGGGTGGCTGAAGAAGCCATGCGCATCGCAGCACGAATATGCATCTACACAAATGACACCTTTACGTATGAAGAACTCTAGACAAAGTAGCCACAAGCAGTAGCAGATAGGCATGGCCCGCGCACGTGACTTCGTCAAATGCCGACACCAGAGTTGGCAACGCCTGGAAAGCCTCCTGGCGACCATAAAAAAAGGTGGTATGCAGCGTTTGCGGCGGGAAGAGGTCCGAGAATTTGGACGGCTTTACCAGCGGGTGGCTGCCGACCTAGCCATTGCACGGCAAGAAGTACACGATACCCAGCTTGTCAACTATCTCAACTACCTCGCCGTCCGAGCGCACGGGGCAGTCTATCGCACTGAAAGTGGAAGCTGGCGCAAGCTCTGGTACTTTTACCGCTACGACGCGCCGGCGCTCTTTCGCACCTACTCAGGCTATGTGCTGGCAGCTTTCTTGGTCTTCGCCGGGTTTGCTCTCGGGGGCGGTCTGTTTGTGTGCTACGACGAAGCCTTTGCACCCGTGATTGGATTGTCTGGCCCTTTAGAGCAAATCAAGCGGGGGCAAAACTGGACGGCAAACATCAACGGCGAAAATCCGCTTGCGGCTTCGCTCATTATGACCAACAACCTGCGGGTTGCCTTGGGCGCGTTTGCTTCGGGCATCTTCGCCGGCCTTGGGACGTTTTATGTTCTAGCGTCTAATGGCTTGCACATCGGGGGCATCCTAGCGCTGGCTGTAAAATACAGCTTTACGCCGCTGCTAGTCTTTGCCTGTGCCCACGGCGTTTTTGAGCTAACGGCAGTTTTCATTGCCGGCGGGGCCGGCTTTCTGATGGGGAGCGCCCTGATTGCACCTGGCGACCGAACACGCAGCGAGGCCTTGCTGGAGCGCAGCCTTGCCGCTATCAAGTTGCTTGCCATCTGCTTTCCGCTACTTGTCGTCGCCGGTTTCATCGAAGGGTTTCTCTCGCCGGCAAACGTGCCGAGCGTCCTCAAACTCTCGGTAGCCCTGCTTTGCGTGGCGTTCTTGGTCGTCTATCTTGCAGTACCAGCACCGCACCCGCTGCCATCGGACGCAGCGTGAGCGATTCCCCCAAATCGCCTGGGCTGGTTGAGCTGTTGTGTGAAAGGCTGAAGCTATGAAACCCATTCTCGAAGACATTGATGTTGCGCAGACAACGGCGCTGCTTTCCGAAATCATGGAGTGCGAGCTCGCCGGGGTCGTGTACTACACCCACTTTGCCCTCATGGTGACCGGACCTAACCGGATTCCTATCGTGAACTTCTTCAAGCAGCAGGCGACGGAATCCCTGTCCCACGCCCAGCAGGTGGGGGAAATCCTAACCGGGTTGGACGGACATCCTAGCCTGCGGATTGCCGCGATTGAGGAAACTCACCGCCATAGCGTCCGCGATATTCTCGAAGAAAGCCTGGCACACGAGCGCCGCGCGCTAGAGCTGTACAAAAAGCTTCTAGCACTTGTAGCTGACCGGAGCGTATACATTGAAGAATTTGCCCGGACAATGATTGGACGAGAAGAACTGCACTGCATCGAACTCAGAAAGATGTTGCGCGACTATGGTCAGTGACGACGACAATGGTCAGCCCCGGTATTGTCTGACAGCAGCCGTGAACCACAAGTGCTATGAGTTGCCGGACTTGGTGGTACGGCGTGCAGAATGGCGGCGTAACGGGCAGCGCGTTGTCTTGACCAATGGCTGCTTTGACTTGCTTCACCCCGGCCACGTGACCTACCTGCAACAGGCCCGTGCCCTGGGGGATGTTCTTGTCGTTGCACTCAACAGTGACCGTTCTGTGCGGGAACTAAAAGGGCCAGGGCGCCCCATCCTGACAGTCAGCGAGCGCTGCCAGGTGATAGCGGCGCTCGCCGCAGTAGACGCCATAACGGTCTTTGACGCCCTGACCCCACTTTCCGTCATCGAACAACTCGTGCCAGATGTACTTGTCAAGGGGGGCGACTGGCCCGTAGATCGGATTGTCGGACGGGAAGTTGTCGAAGCCCACGGGGGAGTCGTCTGCTCTTTGCCTTTTGTCCCGGGCATTTCCACCACAGACATCATTGACCGTATCCTTTCACGTCAAGCTAACCTTGTCAGGTTGACTGCAACGTAACACTGCCGTGTCCACTGCGACGCCCCAAATTGCCCTTCCTGCACCACTTAGCGACTTGGCTTGTACACCTGAAGGGAGCGCATTGCTCCGCCATTTGCGCGAACCGCGCCCGGTGACTGTCATATCTGGAGTGACGGGAAGCGCCCGCGCGCTGATCCCGGCACTGCTTCATGCGGTGACCGGGCAGCCGGTGGTATTTGTCGTTCCAACACCCCAAGATGTCGAAGCGCTCGAACCCGATGTGCGCTACTTTGTCCGGTTCACCCAAGGGCTGACTGCCGAATCCCCGGATGGCGTGCTGGTTTTCCCGGTAGTGGAAGGCGGCCCTTACTGTGCTACGCCGCCGCACCCTGATGTCCTTGAAGCCCGTGCTATGTGTCTGAACCGTTTGCTTCAGGGTGAAGGGCGAGTCACGCTGGTTTCAGCGCGGGCATTGGTGGAAAAACTGGCTCCGCCACGGGCATTGACCATTGGACGGGTGACCCTCGAAGTTGGCGAAGAGTACCCCCTTGAAGACCTACTCAAGCTGCTAAGTGGAACGGGGTATGTACGACGCGAGCCGGTAACGGCCCTTGGCGAGTTTAGTCTGCGAGGTGGCATCTTAGACATTTACTCGCCGGCCCAAGATAACCCCGTACGGCTAGAGTTTTGTGGCGACACCCTGGAGTCCATTCGGGAATTCGACATTGAAAGCCAGCGTTCCATTGCCCGCCGAACAAGCTGCCAGGTCATTCCCTTACGCGAGTTTGCAACCTTGCCGGAAGGATTGCGTGCTTGGGCTGCCCGCGCCCGCGAACATTGGGCTGATGCACGTTTTGCAGATGAGCTCCGCCCACGGCTGGCGCTTGCCGAACGCGGGGAGCTTTTCGACGGTTGGGAAGCCCTCCTACCGCTGGCACACCCTCTCACCGGCAGTCTGTTTGATTACCTTGGTGCAGCACGCTTGGTGGTCGAAGAGCCAACAGCCGTCGAGCAAACCTTGGAGAAGTATCTTCGGCAGCTTCACAATCAATTTACTGCTGCTAACGACGCTGGCGAGCTGGTCTTGGCGCCTGAGCATTTCGTGCTTGATGTCGAAACGCTGCGGACAGCACTGGCAAAGTATCCACGGTGCGAGTTGCGGTCGCTTGGGATCACAAGTGACCGTGTGGACATTAGTTTTGCCGGCGAGCTGACACCGGCTGATCTTTCTACCAACGGCGCGCCCGCCACCAGTGTGCCCTGGTTTCTTTTTCCTCCACCAGAGAAGGCTGCAGAGCTAGCACTGACTACTCCGCCGATGCGCCGGTTTCATGGCCGGTTGCCGCAGCTTGTCACCGAACTACGTGAGCTGCGCCAACGTGGGATTACAAGCTTGTTTGTGATGCCCTCGGTAGGTGTAGCGGAACGGGTGCGCGACATGCTGCGTGAGTACGACATTGCCGTGGGCTGTTATCCTGACCCCCGGGCTCTTGGTCAAGCCATGGCCGCCGCTCAGCGCGCAGGTTGCTTTGTCACCGTCGGGACGTTGCTGAATGGTTTCCGTTTTCCGGCTGCACAATGGGCATTTATTGTCGAGCGAGAGCTGTTTGATGAAGCCCCGCCGGTCGAGGAAGTGTGGCTGACGCCGGTTGGCACCTCCAAACGCAAGATTTCGGTAAACAGCTTTCTCTCCGACTTTCGCGATCTCAAAGTGGGAGATTTTGTTGTTCATGTCGACCACGGCATCGGGCGCTTTATCGGTTTGCAGCAGGTACAGGTAGACCCGCGCACCCCACCGTGTGAAGTGATGGTGCTCGAATACGCCGACCAGCAGCGGCTTTCTGTTCCTGTTGAGCGGCTTGATCTGGTGCAAAAGTTTTCGAGCGCAGAAACCAGCACGCCCCGGCTTGACCGGCTAGGCGGCAATGCTTGGGCTAAAGCCAAGGCGCGCGCCAAGCGCGCCATGCGTGATATGACCGAGGAGCTGTTGCGGCTCTATGCCGAGCGGCAACTGGTGCAGGGCATAGCATGCGGCCCTGACACCCCGTGGCAGCAAGAGTTTGAGGATGCCTTTCCCTACGAACTCACCCGTGACCAGGCCATAGCTCTGGCTGAAATCAAGCGCGACCTCGAATCGCCCGTGCCCATGGACCGCCTGCTTTGTGGCGATGTGGGCTTTGGCAAAACAGAAGTTGCCATGCGGGCTGCCTTCAAAGTTGTGATGGAAAACCGGCAGGTAGCCGTCTTAGCACCCACAACTGTCCTAGCCTTTCAGCACACCAAAACCTTCCGCGAGCGGTTTGCCCCGTTCCCGGTCACGATTGAAATGGTGTCGCGTTTTCGGACAGCCAAAGAAATTGCCGATGTGCTGGCACGCACGGCGCGCGGTGAGGTGGATATTCTCATCGGTACTCACCGTCTACTGTCAAAAGATGTGACGTTCAAGAATCTAGGCTTGGTCATCATTGATGAAGAACAACGCTTTGGCGTCGCCCACAAGGAAAAACTCAAGCAGTTGCGGCGGAAGGTGGACGTTCTGACGCTTTCGGCAACACCCATTCCACGCACCCTCAACTTAGCTTTGGCCGGCCTGCGAGACATGTCGGTTATTGAAACCCCGCCCCGTGACCGCCTGCCGATTCATACCGTCGTGGCACAGTTTTCCGAAAATGTCATCCGCAGCGCCATCGAAACCGAACTGGCGCGCGGTGGTCAGGTGTTTTTCGTCCACAACCGAGTCGAGAGCATTTTTACCATCGCCGAGCTGATTCGACGCCTGGCGCCGACAGCACGGATTGGCGTCGGACATGGGCAGATGAGTGAAAAGGAACTCGAAGCCGTCATGATGCGCTTCGTCAACCACGAGCTGGATGTGCTGGTTTCAACGACGATCATTGAAAACGGTATTGACATCCCGTTGGCGAACACCATCATCATCAACCACGCCGATCAGTACGGCTTAGCGCAGCTTTACCAGTTGCGCGGTAGGGTTGGGCGTTCCAATCGCCGGGCCTTTGCCTACTTGCTCATTCCACCGGAGACGGAACTTTCCAGCGTCGCCCGCCAGCGGCTGGCGGCTATCCGGGAGTTTTCTGACCTGGGTTCCGGTTTCCGTATTGCCGCACTCGACCTAGAACTACGTGGCGCAGGTAACTTGCTTGGCGGACAGCAGTCGGGCCACCTCGACACTATCGGCTTTGATCTGTACTGTCGGCTGCTGGAAGAAACAGTCCGCGAGCTGCGCGGCTTACCGATTGAAGAAGAAGTCCAAACGAACATCAATCTGCGAATGGATATCCGGATACCGGAGACTTACATTGCCGACGTTGGGCAACGGCTGCGTACCTACAAGCGGATTTCCTCAGCAGCCGATGATGCTGCGCTGGAGACCCTAGGGCAGGAGCTCGATGATCGCTATGGCCCGCGCCCGCCACAGGTTGTGGCCCTGTTTGGCTATACGCGGTTGCGGCAGCAAGCCTCAAAACTGGGCATCTTGTCACTGGACTGGGATGGCAGTACGCTCAGCATCAAATTTGCCGACAAGCCGCACATTGACGTTGCAGCGCTGACGCAGTTGGTTACGGAAACCCCCGGGGCGCGGCTGACGGGAAGCCAGATGCTGCGGCTGCCATTGGTTGCTGCTGAAGCGGCTGACGTGTTTGCGGCTATCCACCGGTGGCTTGAGCAGCTTACCCCGAAAGCTGGTTCAGCCTGAAACTAGCTTGCAGTTGGGTGCACGAGGTTTGCAATCGATGGGGATGGGTAAAAACCAAACCGCAAGGTAGGCAGAGGAGGGCTTCACACCAGGCCCGACCGAACCTCACGGTGAACGGTATCGCTTCGTGACGAGGCGTGTATGAAAGTTCTTGTGCTGGGCGGCGGTGGACGCGAAGCTGCCATCGTGTGGAAAATCCTCCAGTCGGCGCGCGTGGAGAAAGTCTATTGCGTACCGGGCAATGCCGGCATTGCCCGCATGGCCGAGTGTCTTGAGCTTGACCTAAAGAAGCCAGACAAACTGGCTGCCGTGGCCAAGGACTTAGGCGTCCATCTGACGGTCTGCGGCCCTGAACAGCCTCTGGTAATGGGAGTAGCCGATGCCTTTACGCGCTTAGGGATGCGGTTTGTTGGCCCTTCGCGGGCTGCTGCCTTACTGGAAGGAAGCAAGGTCTTTGCCAAGGAATTTATGTGCCGTCACCATATTCCAACTGCGACCTTTGCCGTTTGTGAGACGGTAGAGGAAGCAGAGGATATTTTTGACTCCAATCTGCTTGATGGCTTTCCGGTTGTGATCAAGGCCGACGGGTTGGCCGCCGGCAAGGGTGTCTTTATTGCCCACGACCGTGAGCAGGCTTTGGAGATTGTCCGGGGGTTGATCGTCGAGCGCAAGCTAGGTGAGGCCGGACGACGTATTGTTCTCGAGGAGTGTTTGTCTGGAAGTGAAGCCTCCTTTCTGGTTTTCACGGACGGCAAGGCAATAGTGCCGCTCGTCCCGGCACGGGACTACAAGCGCATTGGTGATGGTGATATAGGTCCCAACACGGGTGGCATGGGGGCTTATTCCAGCCCGGATTTGCTCGATCCTAGTCTGCAACGAAAAATTCTACGCCACATCGTACAACCCACCTTGGCGGGACTACAGTCGGAAGGATCAACCTTCAAAGGCATCCTCTACGTTGGGTTGATGCTGACAGAACAAGGGCCCAAAGTGCTGGAATACAACGTGCGACTAGGCGACCCGGAAGCCCAAGTGATCCTGCCCCGTCTGCGGACGCCCTTTATTGACGTGCTCAACGCGATTGCTGATGGCACTCTGGAAGGTCTCGAACTTAAATGGTCAGATGAATCGGCGGTTTGTGTGGTGCTGGCTTCGGCAGGCTACCCTGAAACGTTCACTTCTGGTTGCCCGATTACAGGCCTTGAGCGTGCTGAGCTGCATCCAGGGGTGCTGCTCTTTCACGCAGGCACGCGACGCGAAGCCGGACAGATTGTGACAAACGGCGGACGGGTACTCGGCGTCACGGGGGTGGGCGACACCCTGGCACAAGCCCGGCAACGTGCCTACGCTGCTGCCGCCGAGATTGAGTTTGCTGGGAAGCAATACCGCCGGGACATTGCCAGCCCCCAGCCAATGCCGTGAAATGCCTGCCTGGGGACACGACTAGCGCCCCAAGTGGCGGCGGAAGAATTCAGGCAGCCGTACCTTATGCTCCTCTACGGCAGCGCGGTAACACCGGCCGTGCGTAGCACCTTCCACGAGCCAGAGGTCTTTTTCCTTGGCATTGACCAGCGCCTCGAAAATGGCCTGCGAGTGATGGGGACGTACGAAGTCGTCGGCCAGTCCGTGTACAAGCTGCACCGGACAGGTGATCTTGCCGGCTACGGCCAGCGGATTGACATCTGAAACCGAAAAGTTGCCCCGGTAGTTGGCAATGAGTTCAGCGACCCAGGTGGTGGGAGCCACTGCCGTGGAAGGCATGCGTAGCATGTCAGCCACATACTCGCGTGAAATCTTTTGCAGCGATGAAAACGGACTCTCAGCCCAGACAGCAGCAATACGGGGGTCGCGCGCTGCTGTTTGAAGGGCAATGGCGGCGCCCATAGAAATTCCAACCAGACCGAAGTGCTGGTCTCGCAGGCGGAACTTTTTGGAAATGTGGTCGAGCGCCGCGCTGACATCGCGCACTTCGTGGTAGCCATAGGTGACAAAGCGTCCGCCGCTGTGCCCGTGGGCGCGGCCGTCGAACAAAAATACGTTGAAGCCAGCGTCGTACAGGATGATGCCAAACCGGATAAGGCTGGTCCGGTTGCCGGTCACACCGTGCAAGCCCACCACTGTTGGACACCACCAACCCCGGTCGAGAAACCAGCCGGTGAGTTTCGTGCCGTCATACGAAGTAAACTGCGTTTCACGGTAGGAAACACGTCGCGCCCAAAGATAATCCCGTAGCCGCATGCTCTCCAGATGCCGACGGCGTTTGGGACGCGGAGAGATCAACAGCATAGACAAGGGGATGGCTATGGCTACTGATGCCAAAAGGTAGCCAGCAGCGACACCAACAAGGGCCAGTCCCAGCCGTTTGAGGTAGGGTTTCCAGCGAAGCCGAGATTGGTAGGGGATAAGCTCAGAGGTAGTTCCTCGGTGCGTTGACGCCATAGGAAAACTCATAATCTGCTCCGCCGTAGACAGAGAATGCCTGCAGGCAGAACCAAACTCCATCACTGGCCCTACTTTCCATCTTGGGGGCAAGATGGAGAAGAAACAAGCTCTTCTGCCCAAAAAAGCTGGGCAGGCTTCTAAGGGAAAACTTGGAACTTTTCCTCCGACAGACGTACTATACTCGCCAGGGTTGGTCTTGTTTGGATTTGCTGTTGCCAACGGTTGAAAGGCATGCCTGAGTTTATCTGCCGCTTGGGGACACCCAGCGGCGATGTCGTAACCCGGATTATCGAAGCCGACGGAATTGAAGAACTGCGCACCCGCTTGCAAAACGAGGGCTTTCGCGTTTTTGCTATTGAGCGTCCGGTGCGGCAGTTGTCCCGCACCCTGTTGGGGGGCGTCAAAGTCAAGTCCCAGGAATTCCTTCTCTACAACCAGCAGTTGGCTACGCTGCTCCGCGCCGGGCTGCCCCTACTACAGGTGTTGGGCATTCTGATTCGCCGCCAACCGCCCGGCCCGTTTCGCACGGTGTTGGAAGATGTCGAGCGGCGCATTACCCGGGGCGGCCTGCTTTCCGAAGCCTACAGTGCGCATCCCGACGTGTTTCCTCGTTTGCTGACTGCGTCGGTGCTGGCTGGGGAACGCTCCGGGGAGTTGGACACGGTTTTGGAGCGCTATGTTGCGTATGCCAAGACGACTGCCGAAGTGCGGCGCAAGCTCGTCAAGACCCTAACCTACCCGGTTATTCTCATTGTGGCTTCGGTAGCGCTAGTGGCTTTACTGACCACATACGTCATTCCCAAGTTTGCCTCATTGTATGAGGCTTCTCAGAGCGAGTTGCCGCTGGTGACAGTTTATGTCGTCGCGCTGTCAAAGGTGGTTGAAAATAACTTGTCGTGGGCTGGGCCGGTGCTTTTGGCAGCATTGCTTGGTTTTTTCCTTTGGCGGCGTACCCCGCAGGGGCGCGAGGCGCTCGATACCTTGCTGCTCAAATTACCCATTGTAGGTGACATCATCCGACAATCTACAACGGTTCGGTTTTGCCGTAGTGCCGCCACCTTGCTCAACGGCGGTTTGCCTCTGTTGGAATCGCTTGATATTGCTTCTGAAGTGATTGAAAACCGACGTATTGCCAAGACCATGCCAGAGGTGGTGCGTGGGATTCAGGAGGGACAGACGCTAGCTGAAATGCTCGAACGCGCCGGGTGGCTTCCGCCCTTGGCGCTGGATATGATCGGCGTCGGCGAGCAATCCGGCGCGCTTGTGACAATGCTCGAAGAAGTAGCCCAGTTTTACGAAGCTGAGCTCGATGTGAAAATCGCTTCCCTGACGGCGCTGGTCGAACCCGTAGTGCTGACCTTGATGGGCACGATTGTGCTGATTGTTGTTTTGGCGCTTTACTTACCCATTTTGAATTTTGCGACGGGAGGAGCGGCAGTGCGCTGACAGCCCGTTGCTGCTGGAACAAGATATGGCGTTGGATACCGCTCCTGAGCTGCCTTCAATCTTACCTTCACCTGAAGAGGCTGACCGTGAGTTGGCCGCCGCGCGCGAATTGGCGCGGCGCTACCGGCTTGAATTCGTGGACCTGACCACGGCTAAACTGGATTACGATCTCATCCACAGCTATTCAGTGGAGCTGATGACCCGGTACAAGTTTGTCCCCCTACGCCGGGAAAACGGACGGCTTGTAGCGGCTATGGCCGATCCGACCAATCTAGACGCGCTAGATGAGCTCTCAGCGCAGTTGAAAGTCCGCATCAAGCCGGTCGTTGCTACCCGCTCGGCCATTGAGACGGCACTTCGCCGTAGTGACTCTGTACAGCGGGTTCTGCAGGATGCAACCGAGTCATTTCGTATCAAGCTGGTCAAGGAAACCGACCAAGGCGAACAAGACCTTGATCTTGACCGCCTGGCCGACGAAACCGCCCCGGTCATCAAGCTTGTGGACACCATCGTGCTGACGGCCCTTGAACGGCGCGTCTCTGACATCCACATCGAAGCCTACGAATCGGAAGTCCACGTCAAGTACCGCATAGATGGGGCGCTTTACCCGGCCATGAGCCCGATTGATGCGAGTTATCACCAGATGCTTATCTCGCGCATCAAGGTTATGTCAGAACTCGACATTGCCGAGCGCCGGACGCCGCAGGACGGCCGTTTTCGCGTACGTGTCAAGGGGCGGACCATTGATTTTCGAGTCTCGATCATTCCGGCTGCTTTTGGGGAAAACTGTGTCATCCGCATTCTGGACAAAGAGCAAATCAACGAAGCCTTCCGCGAGTTGACGCTGAATGTCGTTGGATTTGACCCCCACGACCTTGCACGTTTTCGCCGCTTCATCAGAGAACCCTACGGCATGGTGCTTGTAACTGGCCCGACGGGCTCTGGGAAAACGACAACCCTGTATGCCGCGCTCAACGAAATTGCCAATCCCGAAGACAAAATCATCACCATTGAAGACCCTATTGAGTACCAACTGCGCGGCGTCATGCAGATTCCGGTCAACGAAAAGAAGGGCTTAACTTTTGCCCGTGGGTTGCGTGCCATCCTGCGTCATGACCCAGATAAGATCATGGTCGGCGAAATCCGCGATACAGAGACGGCGCAGATTGCCATCAATGCGGCGCTGACAGGGCATCTGGTTTTTACAACCGTTCACGCCAACAATGTCATTGACGTGATTGGCCGATTCGTCAACATGGGGGTTGAGGTCTACAACTTCGTCAGTTCCCTCAACTGCGTTCTGGCACAGCGTCTGATTCGGCAGCTTTGTCCCTACTGCAAGCGGCAGTACCAGCCAAGTGACGAGGAACTCGAGGAGTCAGGTCTCAATCCAAGCAAGTTTCGCGACCAGGTTTTTTATGAAGCCGTCGGCTGCCCGGAGTGTAATGGAACAGGCTACCGTGGGCGGACGGCCATTCACGAAATGCTAGGGGTGACAGACCGCATTCGGGAGCTCATTCTCGACCGGCGTCCCGGCTCGGAGATTCGCCGGGCAGCACGGGAGGAAGGGTTAGGTTCGCTGCGTGAATCGGCCCTGAAAAAAGTGTTTGCTGGAATTTCGACGTTGCGTGAAATCAACCGCGTAACGTTTGTCGAATAAAGGTTCGTTGACCTTACAATGACTATGCCGATTGGGGTGTATTTTATGTTTCAACCACGGCTGGCTTCTCGTTGTTTATCTTCCTGGCGTCAGGCAATTAGGCTGGGCCTGGTGGTGTCCTTGGTTATTGCTTCCCTATCGCCTGCGGCATGGGCTGGTAACGGCCGGAAGTATTTCAGGGAAGGTCTCAAGTACGAGGCCGTCAAGCAGTGGGATAAAGCTGCGGAGCTCTTTGCTCAGGCGCTTCAGGAAGACCCGCGCAACGTCGAATATCAGCTTCATCTCCAACGGGCGCTCTTCAATGCCTCTGTGCTTTGCGCCGCCCGCGCCCGGCAAATGGAAGAGCAAGGGGATTACGAAGGGGCCTACCACGCCTACCGGGAAGCCTACCGCTACGACCAGACCAATGAAGTCGCCCTCGCCAAGATGAAGGAAATGCTGAAGAAGCAGGGTATCGAGGCGACATCGCAGGGCGAGCCTTCACCCTACCAGCGCACGGCGGCCGAAGCTAGCGAAGTCGAAGCCCGGAAGGCAGCCGAAGCGGCTGTACGGCAGCGCTACATAGGGCGTTGGCAAGGATTTATCAACCAGCCACTGGAAACGATTATCCGCACCCTCTGTGACAAAATGCGCCTGAACGTCGTGTTTGAAAGCGCGACGCTGCAGCAACTGGCCAATACACGCTACACGCTTGACATCAAGCAAGATATGACGGCTGGCAAGGCGTTGGAGCTTGTCCTCGATGCCAATGGCTTTCAGTACTTTCGGGTGGATACCCGGACGATTCTCATTGTCAAGCGGGGATTGGGACAATTTCCCAATGGTGGCTCACTGGCGCAGAAGTACGAAGACTCGCTGATCAAGCCGTTCTATATCAAAAACGCCAAGCTTGAAGACATCAAGCAAATGCTGAACCTGCTTGGGCCGGCCATGGCGCAGCAGGTTGTGGCCGTGCCCCAGTCCAACATGCTGCTTGTCCGCTCCTCGAGCGAGAATTTGAAAATCATCGAGCGGATGATCAACACCGTGGACCGGCCCCAGGCGGAAGTTGTCATGGATGTCCACATCTATGAAGTAACCCATCAGGAAGCCCTCCAGTTGGGCAATCAGTTAGCAACATCGCCGCCAAATCTCAGAAATGATGGTGGAACGGTCAGACTGACGCCTCCCAGCGCCGCTAACCTCGGAGGAATCGGGCAAGGGCCGCTGCTGCGTCCAGCCTCGCCGGCTGGAATTTTCACCGACACTCTGGGCTTCGGGTTGGGATTACCGCCCTCGACCGTCACCGCCCTGCAAAATCGCGGATTGGGGCGACTTATCTCACAGGTTCAAGTACGTGCTTTCGAGGACAGAGAAGGCAGGGTCAATATCGGTCAATCCATCCCCATTCAGGTCGGCAACCCCTTCCCGGTGACGCCCAATCCCCCTGGGCAGCAACCGCCGGGGCAAATCTTTTTTCCCGGCTTCAACCAAGTGCAGTACCGTGATGTCGGCTTGAATATCGTGGTCAAGCCGCACATTACCGACGATATTGTCCAGATGGACATTACCATTGAAACCTCCACAGCACCACCTAACGCCGGGCCAGAAAATTTGACCCCAACGATTTTGCAACGAGTGGTCAGGGGGGTAGCGCGGGTACGGGATGGTCAAACGGCTTTGGCAGCCAGCGTGATGCGCGAGGATGACACCGACGCCCGGACAGGGCTTCCCATCATTAGTTTCATACCAGTCATTGGGCGGCTTTTTTCTACTCCCTCACGAAATAAGCAAGCTACCCACATTGTGATTACCATCACCCCTCATATTGTCCGAGGAGGCGCTATCACCGAAGAAGAACTCAAAACAGCTTTTGGCCCGCTGGATGTTTCTGTTGGCGTTGGCGGCCTAAGCTACGGCCGGTATCTCACCATTGATGAAATCGTGGCCGATGCTGATCGCCAAGAAATGCTCGAAGCCAATCAGCTCCGGGATTTGCCGGCAACTGTGCAGCCGGCGGATAAGTCTGTTGGTACTCCGGCGGCTGCCCCGCCCGCAGTGGGTCAGAGTGAAAACGGCCGCTTTATTATCACAGCTCCCTCTGGGGGGATGCCAGCATCCACGCCGGTAATGCCGGCAGCTGCTGTCCCAACACCTATGACGACCACGGACAGCGGAAGTTTTGGTGCGACGGTTCAGCCTCTGCCGCCAACCGAGTCGGTATCTGCTAACGTTCCGTCTCCGGGCAGCGTCACCGGTGGTGTGCCGGCCACCGGCCCGGCGCCTACCAATCCTTATGATCCCTACTCTTCAACATCTGCCCGACCGACTCCAGGCAACAACATGCCGGTGCGTGCCCTGCTGATGGTGTCGCCGGGCTTACGCCCAGTAGTAGGACAGTCGCTTTCGGTGACGGTTATTCTCAACGGCGAAGGGGTCAATATCTCGGCGGCGTCAGTCTTTCTGCACTACAACCAAGCCGTGCTCAAGCTGGTCGGCATTCGGGATGGCGGCCTTCTGGCACCTGGAAGCTTCCAGACCGGGGATAACGGCGGGCAAGCATTTGCAACGGCATTGGTCTCGTCGGGCGTTACCACGGGCCGTCCAGCCATGGGTCCGGTGGCCATCTTCGACTTCCAGGTTATTGCGCCGGGCAACGCCGATGTACGCCTCGATGTGCTTGACCTGCGTGGCTTGAACAATGAACTCGTCCCAGCCATTCCCAGCCCTGCGCCCCCGGTCATTGCCGGCGGAGTACCTAACGGCAAGCAGTGATGATTGAAGGTAAGCCTATGAGAAAGAGATGGTTACTGAGTCCAGCAAAGGTGCATCCTGGTTCTCTCGGTGCCAAGGGGGGGAAGCGGCTGTTCGCCTCTTTATTTCATCTTGGCCAAGGCCGATGCACCCAGGCTGGGTCGTCCTTGCTGGAGATGATCATCACTTTGGCGATTCTGGCCATCTTGACCAGTGCTGCCCTGCCGCTGGCTCGGACAGCCGCACGAAGCCGACAGGAAGCCGAGCTGCGGCGTGCCCTGCGTGAAATCCGCTTTGCTATAGACCGCTACAAAGAGTTCAACGATCAAACCGGGGGACAACGCATCCCGGCCGAGCTGCGTACGCAGAGTGGCTACCCCAAAAACCTGGAAGTGCTGTACGAGGGCTTTGTTCCCGTTGGGAATGTGGACAACCGGAAAATCTTCTTTCTCCGACGGCTTCCGATTGATCCCATGACGGGCAAGGCCGACTGGCAAATCCGTACTTCACAGGATGACCCAGACTTGGCGCTCTCTCTGGGCGATGATGTGTTTGATGTACGGTCACGTTCAACAGCCATCGCCTTGGATGGAACACGCTATGATGAATGGTAAGGAAAGGCGTCTAAAACCACGTGACGCTAAGGTGAACAAAGGCAACATGAAGGGAAGGCACAGCCGGGGATTCACCATGCTGGAGCTGGTCATGGTGATGACCATCATGTGCATCCTGCTAACGGTGAGCATTCCCATCTACCGCAGCCTTCTCCTGCGGGCACGTGAGACGGTTCTGCGTGAAAACTTGTTCAAGATGCGCGATGCCATCAATCGCTACACCTATGACAAAAACCGCGCCCCGGAGACCCTGAGCGATCTCGAAAAAGCCAAGTATCTACGCGAAATACCTATTGATCCCATCACCCAGAGCCGCGATACATGGGTGGTACGTCTGGAAGACGAGCCGGTTGTCCCTTCTGCCCCACGTGGCATTGTCGATGTTTTTAGCGGCGCAGAAGGCATTGGTACTGATGGCGTCCCCTATAACGAGTGGTGAGTAGGTGGCGGTTGTGCAGGTTTACCTGCACCGGCTTATCCCACGGCCTTGACATCGAACTATGAGTACATTTGAACGCTTATGGCGCCGGCTTTTGCTTCCGGCGCCTTCACGCGGGTTATGCGCCTTGACGGCTGAAGGGGCCATTCTGTTTGACCGGCGAACTCGGCAGTCGCACTTTGAGCCGTGGGGTGAGCAAGCTTTCCAACCAGCCTTCGACACAGAGAATGTTGGCCAGGCGGAAGCCTTTGCCGCTACCTTGATGCAGGCCGCCCAGGCGCTGGGAATAGCCGGGGAACGGCGATGGTCAGTCCTTTTGCCAGGGGCAACTGCCCGCACATATGTCATCACCATTGAGGCAACGGTTCCCCCTCACAATGTGCCAGAGGTTCTGCTGTGGAAAGCCGAGCGGCTAACCGGGTTGCCCTCCGACGAGCTGTGGATGACGACGAGGGAACTGGGCACGGGGCTAACGGGAGCTGGCGCTCCTGGAAGGCGCTTTCTGCTGGTTACCATGAGCCGGCGTGTGGCTTTGGCCCTGCAAGCCCAGTTGGAGCAGTTGAACTGGCAGCCAGGGCTGTTGCTACCGCGTCTTGTTTGCGAAGCCCTGTGGTTACAGCGCATGTCAGGACACCTCGACCAAATGCTCATCAGCGTTGAGTCCGATACGTTGTCCGTTATGTTACTTCAGCGAGGTGTGCCGACCGCCCTGCGCACCTTACCACTTGCCGGGGAGTTGCTCTCTGAACAGTTGCTTCGGGTGTTGCTCTTTTTCCGCGAACACGCTGTTGAGTCGGGGCTAAGCCCGGCAGCGGATCAGATTCATTTTGAAGTCTTGCCGGTCAATGTTCCGCTCGAAATAGCCGAGCTCGGTCAATGTATTCGCGAGACCTTCGGGGATGACCCACGCATTATTGAACCCCAGGGTCTTGGATTCAGTTCAGCAGTAGAATTCGCACGGCTAGCTGGCCTAACTGGGCTGGTTTGGGCGACGGCGTGAGACGGCTGTTACCGCCGGAGGAGGTGCCCAATGTCTCTTCCGATAGCTGAGACGGCGCCGGAAACTGTTGTCCATGTTCTGTTTGAAACACCGCTTGTGCAGCGCCTAGCGGCGTATTTTACGGCCACAGCCGATGCCATTACGCGCGAGCACCTAGCGATTACTGAAATCCCGGCGCCACCCTTTCATGAAGCTGCCCGAGCAGCTTTTGTGGCTGACCGCATGCGCGAGAGCGGTCTGTCGTCGGTTTGGCAGGATGCTGAAGGCAATGTGTACGGATGGCTGCCGGGAACAGGAGCAGTGCAGACGCCTATTGTCCTGGCCGCACACCTTGATACAGTCTTTCCACCCGAAACGGATGTGCGGGTGCGGGTACAGGGGACGCGCATGCAAGCACCGGGCATTGCCGATAATGCTTGTGGTATTGCGGGGTTGCTTGCGCTCGCCCGCGCCTTTGTTGCCCATACGGTCCAACTGTCGGTGCCTTTGTGTTTCGTGGGAACGGTTGGCGAAGAAGGCGTTGGCAACCTGCGGGGTGTACGGGCAGTTGTCAAGCAGCTTCCTCACATGCTGCACTTTATTGCCCTAGATGGACCTGGGGTAGAGCGTATCACCTGCCGTGCCATTGGGTCGCGGCGTTTCCGTGTAAGGTTTCATGGTCCCGGTGGGCATTCCTGGGCTAACTTCGGTACGGTCAATCCGGTTCACGCCCTTGGCGAGTTTATTAGTTTGGTGCGACGGTTTCCGCTACGCCAAGACACAACATGTACGGTGGCTATTGTGAGCGGCGGCACTGCTATCAACGCCATTCCTGCCGAAGCGCAGGGTGAGGTGGATTGCCGAGCTCTAACAATGGCCGATCTGGACGCCCTTGAACAAGCTGTTCTGTTGGCAGCAGTTGAAGCGCAGCAAACGGAGATGCAAACAGCAACCCAGCAGCGCCGGCTGTCAGTTGCAGTACAGCACCTGGGGGCGCGTCCGGCTGGAGAAACACCGCCTACCTCGGTATTGGTGCGGTGTGCCATGGCAGCGACCCAAGCTTGCGGCCAGCAGCCAGTGCTGGATAGTGGCTCAACTGATGCCAACGTGCCTATGGCCTTGGGAATTCCTGCCATTGCCCTTGGAGCCGGCGGTGATTACGGTGGCTGCCACACGCTGGAAGAGTGGTATGACCCAACCGGCCGTCCGCAGAGCCTGCTGCGAACCGCCTTGCTTTTACTGGCGCTCGACCGACTGGCGGCCGAATCATCAGAGACGCATTCCGGGCTTGCTGCACAAGCTGCTCCAGCCCCGTGCTACTGACCCAGTGATGTCACGTTACTGGTTGCTGAAATCTGAACCAAGTGTGTTTTCGATTGATGACCTACGGGCTGCGCCAAACCAGACGACAAGCTGGGAAGGCATCCGCAACTACCAGGCGCGCAACTTCCTGCGCGATGTCATGCAAGTTGGCGATCAGGCGTTTTTCTATCACAGCAATGCGACGCCTCCGGGGATTGTTGGCATTGTTGAGGTCGTACGCGCCGGGTATCCCGACCACACGGCTTTTGACCCTACAAGCCGCTACTACGATCCGAAAAGTGATCCGGCACGGCCGACGTGGTTTATGGTGGATGTCCGCTTGGTGCGTGTCTTTCCGCGATTGATTGCGCTTGATGAACTCAAACGTACGCCAGGCCTGGAAAATATGCTCGTTGTGCAACGTGGCATGCGGCTTTCTGTACAGCCTGTGACAGAAGCTGAATGGCAAATCGTCCTGTCTTTGGTAGACCGATCCCCAACGGGGTAAGCCTTTGCCGATCTGCCTTGTCGCTTAGGCACAGGCTGCCCATAATCCGCACCATAGCTAGCACCTTGTTGTGAAAAAAAGGAGCCTTACTTCGCCGTGCCGGTTATCGAATCTGCCGCTGGGTGTCGCTTTGGCGGTGAACATGCCCAGGCCCTTGAACAGCTTTACAAGTTGATCGAACGCCTTTGGAAAGAGCATCGTACCTCACCGACTCGCGCCGGGGACGAGTTGATTTACGCTTTCGGCAACCTTGACTGCGTGGTTGTTATCAATCAGGACGTGCTCGGCGCTCTCGTTGAAGTCAAGACCAAGCTGGGCAATGTGGATTGCCAGGCCAACGATCAGGGGGAGATTGTCGCAACCCTCAACACCGACCCTAAGGAAGGCGGACGGGAAGATGGTGATGTCGCTAAAATTCTAGCCTTTGCCGTGCGGGCGCTGGATGACTACTACTACAAGCGCCGTCTGGTGTGAGTTTTGTCTCTGTGTGCCATTGTACAGAACAGTTCCGCGATTTTCTCCTTGCCGGTTTGTTTGTTGCACTTGACCAACTCACCAAAGCGTGGGCGTATTGGTTGCTGCGTCCGGCAGATACTGTTGTTTGTGTCATACCTGGTTTTTTTCAACTGCGTTACACCGAAAACCCAGGTATTGCCTTCAGCCTGTTGGATAGCGGCACGCCGACGATGCGGCTAATCCTGCTGGGTGTGGCCCTTTGTGCTGCCATAGGAGTCGGCTTGTACCTTTGGTGGACGCCACCGCAGCAGCGGCTGTTGCGGTGGGCTCTGACCTGCCTATTGGGCGGGATTCTGGGGAATGCTATTGACCGGCTTGTTCAGGGGGCGGTCATTGATTTTCTCGACTTCTACTGGGGGTGGTGGCATTTTCCCACCTTCAACCTTGCGGACAGTTGCATAACAGTCGGCGCCATACTCTTGGCGCTTGACACCTTTAGCGGACGCCGGTGGCCGTTGCCGATGCGGAGTTGATGGTGTGGTGTTGCCCTTGGCAGAGCAGGTGACCGCTTCGGGCAACGATAGCCTACGAGAAAAGCAAGCGCGCCACATGGTGAATAAGCGGGGCAATGCCTTCACCGGTCACAGCGGAAACCGGGAAACAAGGGACTTCAAGCTGGGCGCAGTGCTGCTTGAGAGCAGCCAGCCGTTCGGGATCAGCAATGTCTTGTTTGGTGGCAACAACAAGTCGTGGCCGCCTGGCAAGTTCCGGGTTGTAGCAGGCTAACTCATGCTCAATGGTCTCGTACGCCGTCACTGGGTCGCGCGTGGCCATTGCTGACACATCCACCAGATGCAGAAGCAAGCGTGTTCGCTCAATGTGCCGCAGAAATTGCAGACCAAGGCCGCGCCCCTCGTGAGCACCTTCAATGATGCCGGGAATGTCGGCGATGACAAAGCTCCGGTAATCATCCAAACCGACAACCCCTAGGTTGGGAACAAGCGTTGTGAACGGATAGTCGGCAATTTTGGGCCGTGCTGCTGAAACAGCCGCAATAAAGGTGGATTTACCGGCGTTGGGATAACCCACCAGTCCCACATCGGCCAGCAGTTTGAGTTCGAGCCGCAGGGTGCGGCGTTCACCAGGTTGTCCCGGCTCGTGCTGGCGTGGGGCACGGTTGACCGAGTTAGCAAAGCGAGCATTGCCACGTCCGCCACGTCCGCCGCGGGCAACAGCTACCATCTGGCCTTCCGTGGTCAGGTCGGCTAGGCACTCTCCGGTGTCAGCATCGTACACCAAGGTGCCAACTGGTACGTCCACAATGCAATCGGCACCATTCCGGCCATGACGATTGTTGCCTTCGCCGTGGCCGCCCCGCTCGGCAACATAACGTGGGTTGTAGCGAAAGGGGAGCAGGGTATTCAGATGAGGGCTAGCCCGCAGATAGACCGTCCCACCGTTGCCGCCATCGCCCCCAGAAGGCCCACCACGTGGCACAAACTTTTCGCGGCGAAAGGCCACACAACCATTGCCACCGTGGCCACCAGCGACCTCGATGATGGCTTCGTCAACAAACATAGCGCAAAGCACGAAGCCCAAGGCTAACCGCAACCTTGGGCTTCCAGGCAGGTGACTTTGCCGACGCTTTATTGCAAAGACGCCGCGCGTTTTAGGCTGTAGCTGCTGTTTCGCTCGGAGCAACCGTCGCTGGCACGGTTTCCAAAGGAATTACTTCGATGTACCGCCCAAGCCGGCCCCGGTCGCGGAAACGGAGATGCCCGGCTTTGAGCGCAAAGAGCGTGTGGTCACGTCCCATGCCGACGTTACGCCCTGGCTTGAAACGTGTACCCCGCTGCCGAACCAGAATTTCTCCGGCCTTGACAAACTGGTTGCCAAAACGCTTGACCCCCAGGCGTTTTGCATGAGAATCCCGCCCGTTGCGGGAACTTCCGACCCCTTTTTTGTGAGCCATAGCTTGTGACCTCGCAGGCGAGTTTTAGTCTGAGTGAAGGGTTATTTATTATGCTGCGACTTCGATCTTCTGCACCAGCAGTGCCGTGAAGTTCTGGCGGTGCCCACGCTTGCGCCGGTACTGCTTCCGACGCTTGAACTTGAAGACAATGATTTTTCTGGCCCGGCCATGCCCGATGACCGAAGCTGTGACACTTGCCCCGGTAAGACGTGGTGTGCCGACCTTGAATTCCGAACCGGTATGGACGGCAAGCACATCGAGTTGTACCGTCTGTCCTGGCTCGGCTTTCAGACTGGGTACTTGGATGACATCCCCTTCAGCAACCCGGAACTGTTTCCCACCCGTAGCAACGATGGCGTAAGACATAACATATCTCCTAACTTGCCTGTAACTTGCCCGTGGCAGTTGCTAACCAGAGCATAGTAAGCGGCAGGTAAAACCAGGAATCTAATGACCTGTGGATAAGCATGTCAAGCTCCTAGCTTGCCCAGATGCTGCTAGCCGTCTGCAAGAACTTCAGGCGGTTTTTGTGAAGCGCTTGTTAGGTAATGTGCTGTCGCCTATGCTACGGCGTACCCCACAAAGGTGTTCAACGAGAAAAAGCTTTCTCTAACCCAAGTTTCTTTTAGAGCGCTTATGTACTGGAAGTCCTATCGCTTGCCATCTGCCTTGCGGGTTAGCATCTTTGTTTTCCTAGAACTAGTTGCCATCCTCGGTTTGCTGTCAGCGTTTTTGTCCGGTACGAATGGGGAGACTTTAGTTGCTGCCAAAGCGGTCCAGAACCCGCTCCAGGAGACATTTGACTTTATTGCTCGCGCTACGCAACGAGAAACAGCCGGACTTCCCTGCCGCCAGCTCAAAAACGGCACTTTGATGATGGAGCTTGGCGATGGCTTCCAGCATGTTGCTCTGGCGCGCACTGAAGCTAACGGCGGGATTTCTGTGCGCTGCGTGGGTAGCATTGCCGAAGCAGAAGCCTTCATGCGCGGTAGTGATGAAGCTACTGCCTGGCTGTCCGGCCTTAGTACCGACCGGGACAACCGTCCTGTCGGTCGTGACCTTGTGCTGCTGCCGTTCCAAAAGCAGTCTAGCCCGGTGACGGCCCTAGCAACCTGGTCTGAAATCCAGGTTGAAAATCCCCAAGGTTCGACCATTGTTATTCGGAACGCAAATGAGCCCGGCGTCGGCTTCAACGACCCAACGCCCGTCACCCCGGTTGGTGGCAATCCGGGGACGACCCTCGGCCAACAGCGGCTCAACGTCTTTCAGCGCGCAGCTGAAATCTGGGGCGCAACGCTGCGCAGCAATGTGCCGATTGTCGTTGAAGCCCGGTTTACTTCATTGCCTTCTGGAGTGCTTGGTTCGGCTGGAACAACGACCATCTTTCGCAGCTTCCCGAATGCCCCCTTTGGGGATACGTGGTACCACTACGCCCTGGCCAACGCGCTGGCCGGGGAGGACCTGTCGGCGCAGAATCCACCGCGCGCACAAATCAATGTCAACCTTAGCACAAACTTCAATTTTTACCTTGGCTTGGACAACAACGCGCCATCCGACCAAGTTGACCTACTCACGGTCGTTTTGCACGAGCTTGCCCACGGTTTAGGCTTTAGCACCTTTGTCAATACGGCTAATGGGCGCAATGCTGGCGCTGACGACACCAACCCGGACGGCGGCTTTACCGATTGCTATGCGCGCTTTCTCCGGGATGAAAACCTCAACCTTACGTGGAATCAGATGACGGCCGCCCAGCGGCAGGCGTCGGCCATCAACACCGGCAACCTAACCTGGTCTGGTTCGACGACCCAGAGTGCTCTGCCGGTTGTTTTAGAGCCATCGCCGGTGCTGCGGATTGAACGCACACCGCCAGTGGTTATGGCTGTCAACCAGGCCACATTTGGTGGCCCAATTACCCGGGACGGATTGACGCGCCCACTCGTTGCAGCCCAGCCGCCTCTGGCCTGCGGGCCACTGTCGAACCCGGGTGCTGTCAATGCCAACTTTGCTTTGGTAGACCGGGGTGAATGTCCCTTTGTGGACAAAGCTACCAACGTCCAGCAGGCCGGAGCGCAGGGGCTTATCATCGCCAACAACACGGCGGGTGGGTTTGTACCGGGCGGGACAGCCCCAAACATCACCATCCCGGTTGTCGGGATTTCTCAAGAAGACGGCGCAACCCTGCGCGGCTTCCTCGCCGGCGGAAATGTCACAGCTACACTGTTTCTTGACCCTACTCGCCTTTCTGGAACGACCAATGGACGAATTCGCATGTTTTCCCCGAACCCACGGCAGGCAGGTTCGTCTGTATCGCATTGGGATAACACTGTGCGCCCCCGGCTGCTGATGGAGCCGGCGATTACCCCGCGCCTGCCGCGCACCCAAGACCTGACCCTTAACCTCTTCCGCGACCTTGGTTGGACAGTCAACCCTATCTTTTCTGCGTCAGGACTCCAGGTTCCGGCTAGCGGCGCAGCGCAGCAAGTAACCATCAATGCGGTTGGACCATGGACGGTGGCTGGCCTACCCGATTGGATCACGGGCTTCCCACCAGCCGGCAACCTGTTGACCAACGTCAATTTTCAGGTTGCACCGAATCCTGGTTCAGAGCGGGTGGCGACGCTGTCCCTCAATCCTGGGGGGAATACGCTGACGATTGTACAAAGTGGTGCTGCTGAAACTGCGCCGAGTTTTACGAGCCCCAACACCGTGACGTTCACCTTGGGGCAGGCGTCAAGTTTCCTCATCACCGCGAGCGGCAGCCCAGCGCCCACCATAACCCTCGTCAGCGGGAACCTGCCGGCTGGAGTACGGTTCATTGGCGGCGTCGGTACGGCCACTCTGGTTGGGACACCAGGAGCCGGTACTTCGGGGACATATTTCCTTTTGGTTCGAGCGACCAACAGTCTAGGTTCTGTAACCCAGAACATAAGCCTAACGGTAGGCCAAGGACTGTGTGCTTTTGCAGTCGCGCCAACGGTGCTCAATGTGGGTGGGGAAGCTATTGACAATGTGACGCTGACGGTGACAACGGGTCCAAGCTGTGCTTGGGAAGCACAAGTGCGCAACACGGATGCTCCGTGGATCAAGCTCATTTCAGCGCAGCTTGCCAACGGACGGGAATTGACCCCACGTATGGTGGATGAATTGGGCCAGGAGTCCCGACGGCTGGTCATTTCCGGCATTGGCAGTGCCACCCTAACCATTGGTGTTGGGCGCAACCCACGCTCCACCTCTCGCACGGGAACGTTTGTAGTGGCCGGGCAGGTGATAACGGTGATACAAGCTGGGTTGGCCGGTACTGGCCTGCCACTAGGGGTGACCATGGCGATGTTTCGTCCTTCAAACGGGTACATGTACCTCAAGAATCGGCTTGTCTCAGACTTTGCCGACCAAGACTTCTTCTACGGGACAGCCGGAGATGTCCCGATTGCAGGGGACTGGAATGGGGACGGCGTTGACACACCGGGGGTGTACCGGAATGTCAACGGCACGATGACGTTTTTCCTCATCAACAACAACACGGGCGGTTTTGCAGATGTGTCGTTTGCGTTTGGGCAGCCTGGCGACCTTCCGATTGCGGGTGACTGGGATGGTAACGGAACGGTCACATGTGGGGTATATCGTCCAGGCAATCGGACGTTCTTTTTGCGAAATGTCAATGCAGCCGGAAGCCCCGATCTGGTGGTAGCAATTACCGGAGCAGAGCCTTCTGACCGACCCATAGCCGGGCGCTGGAATCTTGCAAGTACTGTGACAGGGCTAGGATTGTACCGGCCAAGGGATGGGCAGTTTTTGTTGAAGAACACGAATACCAGCGGCCCGCCGGATACCGTTTGCGTTGTAACGACAACTGGCACCCCTATTGCACCAGTGGCTGGGGATTGGACGCAGCGTGGCTTTGCTGCCGTTGGTGTAGTGGTCAGTCTAGGCGGGACTGTACAGTTTCAGTTACGAAACTCGAATACGAGCGGACCCCCAGAGATACGGGTAAATTACGGTGCGCCAGGGGACGTACCGCTCATCGGCAACTGGGACGGACTGCCCAAGCTGCCGCCACTGTCTGTTCCATAGCAGAAACCGAAGACCAAGAATGAGAGCAGGGTACCCAATGAGTACCCTGCCCGAGTGAGAATTTTTTTAGGGGGTTACGGTCGCCGACCAAACGGCAAGTGCGTCGGTGCTGGTCCCGGCATTGAAATAGGCTGGTGGGCAGGTGTGCTGGGAGCATGCGCCGGCAAAGAAAAGTCCAGCACATCCCCACCGTCTTGACCTGACAGGTTATTGAGGATTTGGTAGAGGGCCTCTACTTGTTCACGAAGATTTTGATGGATTTGCTCGTGCGGTTGCGGTGTTGTTGGCTGCGGTCTTGCATAACCAAAGGTCATGTCAGTTCTGACCGGCCCCAGCCGTGGTGACTGGAGATATTGCATTGGCTGAGATGAGCTGGCTGGTGCGGAAAACACCGGAACTGCCCCAGGTTGGTACAGGCTCATCCCAGGGGTCGGGCTGTTTGAGATTGGTGGCTGGCTCGGCGCAACAGATGCGCTTGGTGGCGAGGCTTGACCCGCTGTAGTCGGTGGTGCTGCCGTTAGCCGAGAGGTTGATGCTGCATAGGGGAGCGGTGGCGCAGGCTGCCCCAAACGTTCTGCACGCCGAACGAGTTCCTGGTAGCGCTTGGCGTCCTCAATCCCCTGCAAGACGCCAATCGGCAGATCAGAGAGCTTACTGTCTGCTGCCTGAGGGATGGAAGAAGCACTACGGGCAGGATTTTTTTGACGCGCCTGTGGCTTTGAATTCTGGGCCAGTGTTGTTTCGGAAGCTAGGGCAACGAGGATGCCCAGCGCTAGGCCGGCAGTCGTGTACTTCGGGTTCATTGCAGTCCTTCCTTTCGTCTCAGCCTTTACCTCGGTAAGTCACCTAACCGAGGGGGGAATCGTTACTCAACAGTACGCACCAGGCATTTCAGCGGTGTTTCAAAGCCTGTTTTCGGAACTTGGAAACGGCATCTAGTAGGGCCAGGCAAGGGTGGGATGTAGCTACTGAGGCAGGCTGGGTTTGGTTGGCTTTTTGACCTGTGGCCAAGTACGGATGATGGTTCGTCCGTCGGCTGGTAGCGCCGGTGGGGTTGGCGGTGTAATTGGCGTACTGTTCCTGCTTTGGCTTTCAGAGGGTGGAGTTGTTAACTGCTGTTCTACAGGGGGAGCAACCGGCGGCGGTGGGGTCTCGGCTTCAGGTGGCGGTGCTGGCTGAGAAACCGTTGAGGGCACGGTAGGTGGCGTATCTAGCTTTTCCGTGTTGGTTTCTTCCGGTGGTGGCCAAGGGAGTCCCTGCTTGCGGGCTTCGGCTTCTGCACGTCGTCGCGCGGCCTCCTCACGCCGGTATTGTTCCTGAAGCCGCTTGGCTTCGGCCAGATTGTCCTGTACACCCAGTGGCAGGTCAGACATGTCATTCCCAGAAGGCAGGTTGGCCTCTGTTGCTGGTCTGGTTCTGTCACGTTTTTTAGCAACTTTGGAAGTTGCTGATTTAGAGTGGCTTGCGCTCGTTTGCGCTGGTGCAGGCAAGGACGAAAAGACAAGACAGACGGCAACCAAACTACCTGTCCAGAAACACCGAGGGTAAAGGGTAGACATAGTCACTAAGAAATCTCCTCCATAATAAAGCAGCCGTTAGTAAAACAGCCCTTTTTCTGGCAGCATCGTGTGAAAGGTCAGTTGGCTGCGTCAAGGACATTGTGAGGCTTTAGCAACACCCTCCTCAGCTAGCTTCTTCGGAAAGCACATTGTTTTCCTTTATACCCTAGCCTTAGCGCCTGGGCTGGACATCACGCCTGGAGTTCAGCCAGCAGTTCGGCTCCCCCTTGCGCCAGCACCCGTTCAGCTAGCTCCCTACCAATATCCTCGGCAAAGCGGGCGTCACCGGTCAGTTCATCTTGAATAAGGCGTGTCCCATCCACACGCGCTACAAGGCCACGCAGGCGAAGTCGGCCTTCGTTGTCCACAACCGCATGGGCGGCAATGGGGACCTGACAACCGCCTCCCAATCCATGCAGAAAGGCACGCTCGGCTTCACATGCGCGCCAAGTGCGGTGATGGGCTAGAACCTGGATAGCTTCCTGGGTGGCAACATCCGCTTCCCGAATTTCAATGCCCAGCGCCCCTTGGCCAACGGCCGGCAGCATGATGTCAGTTGGGATTCGCTGGGTAATACGTGCCTCAAAGCCCAGTCGGGCAAGGCCGGCAGCAGCAAGAATGATGGCGTCATAGCGCCTTTCTTCCATCCGCTGCAAGCGAGTGCCGACGTTGCCACGTAGGTCAACAAGTTGCAGATCGGGGCGGCGTGCCAAAAGCTGCGCCTGGCGACGGAGGCTGCTGGTGCCAATGATCGCCTTGGGTGGTAGGTCATCAAGTGACCGGATGCCTTCCCGCGCGATGAGGGCATCCCGCACATCTTCCCGCTGGGTTACACAGCCCAGTTTGAGCCCTTCCGGCAGGCGCGTCGGTAAGTCCTTCAGGCTATGAACAGCCAGGTCCACTACTCCTGCCAGCAAGGCCTCTTCGATTTCTTTTGTGAAAACACCTTTGCCACCAATCTTCGAGAGTGGCGCATCAAGGATGGCATCCCCCGTTGTCTTAATGACCTGGATGGCAACACGACGGGTTGGGACTGCCCGTTCAAGTTGTGCTTTGACCCACTCGGCTTGCCAAAGCGCTAGGGCGCTGCCACGTGAACCAATGACAAGGTCGGCGTCAGGTCGAGCGGTAGGAACGGCGAGGGTCATCGTCGAGGTCAGGAAAGTTGTACGAAACTTCTACCGCTAGCCTATATCGTCCGATGGCATTTCACGATGAAAAAATGGCGCGGTTGCCTGAATCATTTCCCGTTTTTGCGAAAGGCGAAGAAGTTGTTGAGACCAAACTGGAAGCGCCGATGCACAATGAGTTCAAAGCCGGCTTGCCGAAAAAGGTTCGGCGTCTGCGATACATCAAAGCCGTAGTGCGCTTCGGTTTCCATACCATCTAGGATGCGGAGGGCGATGAGAACGTCCAGAATACGATCTACGAGTGGGTGCGGCACGGTGATGAGCAGTTTTCCATTCGGGCGCAGAGCATCGGCGCAGGCTGCGGCAAAGTCTGCAAGTTGATGGCTGGGAATGTGTTCGAGCACAGCCAGCAGGGTGATGACATCAAAGGGCTCACCCGGCGGTAGATCGGCTGGGAAGTACCCGCGCACAAACTGGGTACGGTCATTGGACTGGCTCGGATCAGCATCTGGGTCTATGCCGACATACTGCCGAAAGCTTGTAAGCTGCCGGGCAAGCGCTCCATCGAAGGCTCCAACGTCCAGAATGCGGTCTGTTGGGGCAAGATAGGGGCGTACTACGGCGATGCGCCACCGTTGGAGATAACGGTCAAGCGGTTTCATGGGCTGGGGCAGTGGTGACTTCCGTTGCTGGGGCCATTCGTCGTATGTGCAGCCCCAGAATACTTAGGAAAAGGCTGGCTAAAATGGTTTCGCAGCCGAGCATCAGGCAGAGCACCGAGGGGATGACCGTGCGCAAGGTCCGGCTGGCGTCAAGTGGGCCGTAGGCAACTTCGTTCCAAGAGATGACCGCTGTGATAGAACCGGCTATTCCCCCAACCACAAGCAGGCTGCCTATGATGAGACCCGTTTCGAGAGTAATGTACTGGAACATTTTGGTCAGCCGTGGGTCTTCGGGCAGAAGTCTCTCGTTGATGGCAAAGACCTTGGCCAGCAGGGCAAAGGTAATGCACTGAAAACCGATCAGTACGGCCAGCGCAGCATAAAGCAGCGTGTGCACATCCAAGACAACACCGGCAATGCGCCGTGGCCCCGGCAGAAGCCAGGCGCCCACACCTAGCCCGACCAGCATCAGGAACAATCCCGGATAGAGAAAAAGCCAGCGGGGGCTGTACAGCAGCATGAAGCGCAGATGTCGCCAGCCATCCCGCCACGGGCGAAGATGCGGTGGACGAGACCGACCGTCGGGTGAAAGCGTAGTCGGCACTTCGGCAATCCGCATCCCCAGAAGCGTGGCCTTGATGACCATTTCTGAGGCAAACTCCATGCCGGTCGTGCGCAAGTCCATGCGCTTGAATGCCTCAAGGGAGTAGCCGCGCAAGCCACAGTGAAAATCACCGGCCGGGCAACGGAACAAAAGCCGTCCGATGCCGGTCAGGATGGGGTTGCCAATGTAGCGGTTTTTCCATGGCATGGCCCCAGGCTGAATGCCGCCGCGAAAGCGATTGCCCATAACCAGGTCATAGCCGGCGCGGAGCTTCTCAAGAAACGGCATCAGGTTTGAGAAATCGTAGCTGTCGTCAGAGTCGCCCATGATGACGTAGCGTCCACGGGCTGCCAGGGTTGCCCCATACAGTGCTGCGCCATAGCCGCGCGTAGGCACATTGACAACCCGTGCACCGAGCCGGCGGGCAATCTCCTGCGAGCCATCCGTCGAGCCATTGTCGCCAACAACCACTTCCCCACGGATACCGTGACGGTTGAGAAAGTCAAAGGCCTTGCGGATGCAGGTTTCTAAAGTTTCAGCCTCATTGAGGCAGGGCATGACAATGGTCAGCTCAATGGGAGCCTCAGAAGAGGTAGCAGACATACAACATCGGTCAGATGGCCGAAGAGTTACTGGGTAGGTGATGCTGTGACGTGTGTTTGTTCGTGCGGCGGGTCAGTGCCGTCCAACCGTACACCAGCCTTGCCACGGTTGATAAACGTCCAGATAAGTGCAACCAGTGAGAGAACCACCAACACACCAGTTGCCACGAGGCGGTCCATCCGAAGGCTGTCTCCAGGAAAGGCCGTGGAATGGCCTGGCGTCGAAGTCGGGGGGGCAGATGGCGGTGGTACAACTGGAGAAGAAGGTCTTGGCTGGTCTGCTTCCGGGCCCAAGCTATCTGCTGCTACCAGTGGAACGGTGGTAAGCTGAGACGTTGATCCTATTTCACCTGCAATAGACAGTTCGGTGGGCGTTGGTTCCTGAAGCGAGCTGCCTTCAGAAATCAACTCCATTGTCGGTGAGCTCTCCGAAATACTCTGGAATGGTTCGTCATCCAGTCCTAGATTGCCATCCTCGGGATAAGGCAAGTCGTGTGCGCGGTCAATCTGTGTTGTAAGGCAATCAAAGTCGGTGATCTCGCTGCACGGAGGAAAGCCCTCTCCGGTGAAACGCAAAAGCATGACAGTGATGTTGTCCTCGCCACCGCGCTCGTTAGCTAAGTTCACCATGTGCTGGCAGGCTAGACGGAGGTTGCCATTGGTTTCTTTGAGGATGCGCTGCATATCTTCGCCGTTGATCTTGCCAGAGAGACCGTCACTGCAAAGCAGCAGCATGTCATTGCGGCAAACTTGGATGCTGTCCACGATCACCGAGACCGTAGGCGTAGCCCCCAGTGCTTGGAGAATGACGTTTTTGTATGGATGGGTCTCCGCCTCTTCGCGGGTGATATGACCCGACTGAATGAGTTGTTCGACAAGGGATTGATCCGTCGTAACTTGTGCAACCAGCTCTCGCCGAAACAGGTAGGCACGTGAGTCCCCAACCTGCGCCAGATACAGCGTCGTGCCGTCCAACCCAGCGCCCGTGAATGTCGCGCCCATTCCGGCATATTCGGGGCTCAGCTGGCTTTGGTGGTTGATAAACAGGTTGGCCCGCTCGACAGCAAACCGCAGGTGTTCGTGAAACTTGAAGCGCTTGAATCGAGGCGCTTTCTGAAGGCTCATCATACTGTCACGAACCTTCGTCACTGCCATTTGACTGGCTACTTCTCCTGCTAACGCCCCACCCATGCCATCTGAGACAGCCAGAAGTACACCCTGATCAGATGGGCTGAGTTCAATGATGAACGGATCGGGCAACTTGTCTCCGGCCGTCCAGCTCCGACCGTCACCTAGGTTGACGATCAGAAAGTTATCTTCATTGTGTGGGCGAACTACGCCAACGTCGGTCAGCGCATAGAGTTCGATTCTTCTCACACCGTTGACGGTCGTCACACTGGTCATAGCATCTTGATATCGTGAGGATTTTCTGTCCCCATGAATGGACTCTGCAATAAAGATGTCACAGCCATGCAGCTGTGGTTTGTCTGTCGGGAACAACCCCTTTACGCTGCAAAGGTGCGGTTACTGCCAGCTCAGGGACAGTGCTCCCAAATGACACCTGCTAACATTGCAGACCGTTCAGGGACTGGCTCATTGCCTGTGAGTTGCTGACAACCCGCAGCCCCTCTCTATTTTTTATGCTCATCGCAGGAACGAACACGTCAGTATAGGTTAACTTGAGCAAACTCGACTAGGGGGAGCGCAGGCCTTGGTTTTCCTGACCACCCCTACAAAGACGCCAGAGCGCGCTCAAGATCGGCCAACAAATCTGTTACGTCTTCAATCCCGACCGAAAGCCGGACAAGTCCCTCTGTGATGCCCAAACGCTGCCGCTCTGCCGGTGGCACACTGGCGTGAGTCATCGTTGCCGGATGACAAGCCAGGCTTTCAACGCCGCCGAGAGATTCCGCCAAGGCAAACACCCGTAGACCTTCCAGTACCTGCCGGGCAGCTCCAAGGTCTCCAACATCAAAGGCTACCATCCCCCCAAAACCTGACATCTGCCGTATCGCCAACTGATGCTGGGGATGATCTGGTAATCCAGGATAGTACACGCGCATCACGCGCGGATGCTCGCGCAAAAACTGGGCGATGACACGTCCGTTAGCGTCGTGGGCCTGCATGCGCACGACCAGCGTTTTGATGCCGCGCAGCGTCAGCCACGCATCCATGGGAGAAAGAATCGCTCCGGCGGCATTTTGAACAAATGCTAGGCGCTCGGCTAATTCCGGTTCTGTGACAACGACCACTCCGCCTAGGCTGTCGCTGTGGCCGTTGAGGTATTTCGTCGTCGAATGAACAACGATGTTTGCCCCCAGCATCAGCGGCCGCTGAAAGTAAGGCGACATGAAAGTGTTGTCCACGACAACGTGAATCCCCTGCGGCCGTACTGCCTGCGCAATGGCAGCAATATCACACAGGCGCATGAGGGGGTTGGTCGGCGTTTCCAGAAACACCATCCGCGTCGTCGGACGCAGCGCCGCCAGCACCTGTGCCGTATCACTGGCATCCACGTAATCAAACACCAGCCCGAAGCCCGTCAGCACCCGCTCAAACAGTCGGTACGTCCCCCCGTAGGTGTTGTCCGACACCACGACGTGATCGCCAGCCTTGAGGCAGGCCGTCATAACAGCGTGAATGGCTGCCATCCCGGAGGCAAAGGCAAAGCCCGCCACGCCGCCTTCCAGCACGGCCACATTGGCTTCCAGCGCCGCGCGGGTCGGATTGTGCGTCCGGGCGTACTCATACCCTTTATGCCGCCCCAGCCCTTCCTGGACGTAAGTTGAAGTCTGATAGATCGGCACTACAACAGCGCCGGTCGCCGGTTCGGGCGGCTGACCGGCATGAATGACATCAGTTGCAAATCCCATGGGGTGCATGCTCCCGCCGCCGCACCCATCCGGCCGGCGGCTGCTCTGAGTGCAGAAAGTTCTACCGCAGTTTGCATCGGTTCGCCACCGGCTGTTCACACCGTCCCTGCCGGCCGGTGGCTTTCCCGCCCGCGTTCTACCGGGCCGCCGGTTCAGGAACCTTCCGGAGAGGATTCCGAAGGTTGTCGGGCCTTTTCAAGCAGCATCTGGGGAATACCGTCTTCAATGGGATACACCCGGTGACAGCGCGGACACCGGACGCCCGTCCGGTCAGCCAGCAGCACCACCTGAACCCGGCACACCACACAGCAAATCAAATCAATGGCGGGCAGAGCGGCGTCGGTGTGGCCGGTGGCGGTTTCCATGACAGTACGTTCAGTGCTGGCGGCGCGTCCGGCTCAAAGTTTCGGCCAACCGGCAAAGCCAAGCTGACGCCTCATCATAGCCGGCAAAATGGCGCTCATCTTCCTGAAATGCCGGTGTGTGAACACACCGGCGCCCATTGACGTGCGTGACGCCGTGCTTGATGTGCAGCATTTCGTGGTAAAGCACATACTCGACAACAAACTGCGGTACGCGCGCGTCGTCTAGCGTCCGGCTGATGACGATGGTGTGGTGGGCAGCATCGTAGTGGCCAAAGGTCCGGCGCGTCCGCCGCTGGCTCCACGTCAGTGCTGGACGCCGAAGCTGGCCATCAAAATACTGCTGGTTGAGCCGGTGAAACAGCCTTTCGAGGTCATAGTGCTTCCCACGCGCGCCGGAAATCAATTTGAACCCGCGCTCGCGCCGCCGTTGCTCGGCCAGCCGCGTTACTGCCTTCGAGCGCACGTACTCCCGGAACACTTCCGTACAGCGGTCGGGAACAGGCTTCCGATACAGGCGCGCTAGCAAAATACCGGCCACAGCCTCGATAACCGGCTTCGGTGCGTGGATGAGGATGTCCGACAAGCGGACGTACATCACACCTTCCCGCAGGCGAATGGTGTTGTTGATCCCTACGTACGGATAAAACGTCACCTGGATGGCGCGCGGCTGCCTCGCCCGTGGCGCAATGAATCGTTGCCAGCGGGTAAATATCTGGATGAGTTCAGCTTCAGTAAGTGTGGGCAGTGGTTGTGCTGGATGAGCCATAAACCAAATGCAAACGCCGACAATAGCCTGCTCGGGCGCCAGCGTCAACGTCCTGCTTCGGTACCAAAAAACGCCCCTTGCTCAAGTGCCACCCATTGGTATCAGAAGTGTGGAAGTAAATGAAGTCCGCAGAAACGCCGTTTTGACTCCAACTACTGCCTGGGGCAAAATATGCAATGGCCGTAACTTTGCTTGTTGCCGTGGGTTTTGAGAAATGTCTCACCCAGACTCTGATCTACTGCACTACTCTAACGGAAACGCTGCCACTTCAGCCCTTCCAGCTTCTTCTGAGACACAAGACACCGGCTTTCCACTCAAGCCCCTGTTACTCGCCGTCGGCAGTGTCCTGTTGTTGGTTGCGGCTGTTTTTGGAGGGTTCCTCTACTACGCTTTCCAACCCCAGAACATCGTGATGACGGTGGTTGGATTAGAGTGGGAGCGAACGATTCAGCTCGAACAGCGGCAGCCACCAGCCCCCGGAGAAACAGATGAGCGGTGGGTGGCCGTCCGTGAGCTGACCGAAGCCGACACCACGCCCAACCCACGCTGGCCGGCGCTGCCGCCGGGCCCCGATTACCGTGCCGGCAAGCGCACGGAACGCTACCTCGTGCGCGTCCGGTCGTCCAAAAGCCCGAAGGTATATGAGCACCCCGTGCCAGCGGAACTCTTCACCCGATTTCGTGTGGGCGCTCCATGTGAAGTCATCATCCGGCGCGGCATCGTCGAAGCCGTCACGCCGCAGCCGCCGTCCCCTGAGTGACATGATGCCTTCTGTTGCTGCGCCAACCCCGACGCCCAGAATGCGCCGGTTGTTTTTCAAGCTTGTGGAAGTCTGGGGCCACCCAACCCGCATGGCGGCGCTGGGACTGCTGCACATTGCTGTCTGGGAGGACCCTGGCGGACTGGCCACGGCTTTCAACACGCTGGGCCTGTCTGACCTGGCGCAGACTTCAGATGGCGCACCCTTTGAACTGCACTGGATGGTCAAACGCCCCCTCCCACCTACCGAACAAGCCGAAGCCGCGACCTTTCTAGCGCAGTTGGCGGCCACAGCCAGCCAGCCACAGGCAGCCTTTGACTGGCAGACGCGCGTGGACGTTCCGGCCGGCGTTCCCGGTTTCGCAAGCTGCCGGGAAGTCTGGCTGCACCCGGCCCTGACCGACGACGATCCCGACACCCTCGATGACCCCCAGGGCCCCGTCAAGGTGCTCTACGTCATTCCACTCACCGAATACGAAAGTTTTGTTTTGCGGCGGGAAGGCGCTTTGGCTCTGCGCGAATACGCCAGCGCCAACGGCATTGACCTGCTTGAGCCACGCTGAAGACGCCGATACATCCTAGCTAGTTCAGATTATCCACTGCCTACTGAGGTTTCCCCCATGTCGAATCTACCTCGTAATTCACCAGAACAGTCCTATGAAGCGGCTTATGCCGAGGCTTTGGAAGCGGCACTTGCCGGTCAGCCGGCGCTGCCATCCTTTTTCGAGTCATGGGAAGCCGACGCCTGGCCGCCGGCGGCTGACCTCATCCGGCTTCACACCCGGCTTCTTCAGGGGCGGGATGATGTGGCCCAGGAGCGCGCCGCATCGTTTCTGGCCCAGGTTCTGGCGCAGTACGACGCGCGGTATGCCGCCCTCAAGGAAGACTTTGTCTCCCTGGAGCGGCTGACCAGCGTCGGAACCTGGAAGTACGATGTCCAACAGCAACGCCTGTCGTGGTCAGACCGGGCGCTGGCCGAACTGGGGATGTCGCGGGAAGAGACTGTGACAGACATAAACCTGGGTATCGCACACTTCGTTCACCCGGATGACCGGGAACGGGTTGCTGCTGCTTATGCCCGTACCGTGGCGGAAGGGGCGGAACTCTTCCAGGAGTTCCGCTTGCTGCATCCCACGCAGGGGGTGCGCCATCGGCAGTGCCGTGGCGAAGCGCGTCGCGATGCCGCCGGGCAGGTGACGCAGGTGTTCATGGTTTCACGGGATGTGACCGAGGAAGTGGCCTACCAGGAACACATCCGGTTGCTTGAAGCCGTCCTGGATAACATCCAGGACGTTGTGCTCGTGACCGAAGCCGAACCGATTGACCCGCCCGGGCCGCGGATTCTCTATGTCAACCGCGCTTTTGAGCAGATGACGGGCTACACGGCGCTCGAAGCCATTGGACAGACGCCGCGCATGCTCCAGGGGCCAGAAACCTCGGCTGAAGCCCGCGCCCGGATTCGGCAGGCACTGCAAAACTGGCAGCCTATCACGATTGAACTCATCAACTACCGCAAGGATGGCCGCCCGTTCTGGGCCGAGCTGTCAATTACGCCAATTGCCGATGAGACCGGCTACTACACCCACTGGGTGGCCGTCCAGCGCGATGTGACCGAGCGCCGCCGCATCGAAGCTCAGCAGCGGCAACGTTCCCGGCTCGAATCCGTAGGGCAGTTGTCGGCCGGGATTGCCCACAACTTCAACAACCTGCTCGCTGTCATCCAGGGGTACGGCGAAATGCTCCGCCGGGATGTTGCCCACTCCCCGCAACTTCTGCGCCGCCTGGAGAGCATCCTGCGCGCTGCCAGGCGCGGAAGCGAACTCGTTCAGGAACTCATGGTGTTTTCACGCCAGCGCGACGGGCAGCCCCAGATACTCGACGTATGCCGCGCCGCCCAGGAAGTGCTCGATATGGCCCGTCGCCTGCTTCCCGCCGAAATCGAGGTGGATGATCTGTCTCTGGCGTCGCTGACCGGCGAAAGTCTCCTGGCCCATCTCGACGCCAGCCGCTTCTCGCAGGCGCTGCTCAATCTCATCCTCAATGCGCGCGACGCCATGCCGGCGGGCGGGCGTCTGACCGTCACTGTTGGTCAGCAAGCCATCACCGATGTCTTTGCTTTGACAGCGCGTGTTGTCTATGCCCGTCCGCCGGAGCCGGGCGATTATGTGTTCGTGAGGGTGAGCGACACGGGCGTGGGGATGGATGCTGAGACCCAGCAGCGCATCTTCGAGCCGTTTTTTACGACGAAAGAGGTTGGCCGGGGCACCGGTCTAGGGTTGGCAACCGTCTATGGCTTTGTAGGTGAAAGCCACGGCTTCATCACCGTGGATTCAGCCCCCCGGAAGGGCACGACGATGGGACTGTTCTTTCCACTTGTGAAAGGCACTCCGGCTGCCGAAGAAGTTTCCGGTGAGGTGAAGCTGTTGTCGGCTCTGCTCCCCCCAGATGCCACGGCGCTGGTCGTCGAGGATGAGGCTGAACTGTGTGAGTTCCTGTCCGAAACGCTCCTGGACATGGGCTTCAAAGCAGTTCACCGGGTGCAGGATGGCGCTGAAGCTGTTCCACTGGCCAAACGGCTAGGTTCACCACTGGCGCTGGTTGTCACTGACCGGTCGCTGCCGCACGTGACAGGGCTACAGATCATAGCGGAGTTGGCAAACCGTGGCCTGTGTGAACGGTTCCTGCTCATCAGCGGGCTGCCGGGGCAGGAAGACCTGCCGGAACTGCCGCCCGGCGTACGGCTTGAGCGGCTTCAGAAGCCCTTTTCCGTGAAGCAGCTCTATCGGGCGGTGCAGGGGTTGTTCCGGCCGACGGATGCGCCTTCCTAAACCACAAGCCGCAGACCGTCATAGGCCAGCCGGACACCCGGCGGCAGTCGGGCCTCCAGTTCGGCGTGGCGGATGTCATGCGCCATGTGGGTGAGGTAGGCGCGTTTGGGTTGGAGGCGGGCAATGTAGGCGAGTGCCGCCTCAAGGTGCAGATGGGTGGGATGCGGCTTGTAGCGTACGCAGTCGAGCACCAGCACGTCCAGCCCCAGCAGTTGTTCACAGGCGGCATCGGGAAGGGCGTTGCAGTCGGTGATGTAAGCGAAGTTTTCGAGGCGGAAGCCGAGCGTCGTCATGTCGCCGTGGGGCAGCGCCACTGGTGTGACATGTAGGCCGCAGAGGGTGAAATTGCCGCCGATGATGTGAGGCACCAGCCGCGGACGGCTCGAAGGCCCAGCCGGGCCAAAGGCGTAGCTGAACATGCGGTACAGGTTGTGCCACGTTTCGGCGCTGGCAAAGCACGGGATTGCACCCTGCCGGTAGTTGAGGGCGCGCAAGTCATCAATCCCAAACACGTGGTCGGCATGAGCGTGGGTGATGAGGACGGCATCGAGCGACTTCAACCCGGCGCGCAGCGCCTGCTGACGGAAATCAATCGAAGGGTCAATGAGAATCTGCGCTCCCTGGTGGCGGATAAGCAGCGAGACGCGCAACCGGCGGTCGCGTGGATCATCCGAAGTGCAGGTTGGGCAGTCGCAGCCAATCATCGGGATGCCGACGGACGTGCCAGTGCCAAGAAATTCGATTTCCATCGTTTTGCGGATACTTCAGTGTGTGCATCGGATGGGGGCGCGCCGGTCAACAATACTCTCCGGAAGGGACGGAAAAAACTGGTTGAAAAGAAACTGGCGGCCGGAAAACCGGCCGCCAGCGGTTTTTGGTGGGTCCGGCGTCGTTACTCGACGACAGGGCTTTGGGTTCTGGTTTGGCCATCACCGCCGGAGCGTACCGGGGCAGCCGGGCGCAGTCCGCCGCCGGGCGCGGGACTGATCCCCGGTCCGGCATCGCCGCCGTAGCCCCCACGCAGGATTGAGCCGCCGTAGTCAGGCGTCATGCCACCGCGCATCATCCCACCGCGCATGGGGAGGTCATAGCCGGGCTTGCCGAAGCCGCCGTCATCGAAGGTGGGACGCGCCACCGGCGAGGGCAGTTCCCGGCGCGGCAGGGCCGGCAGGTAGTCATCATCCCCCAAGTTGGCTGCCGGTTGCAGTGACGGTGTAAGCGGTGGACGCGGTGTTGGCGTAAGTGGTGGGCGCGGTGTTGGCGTAAGCGGTGGACGCGGTGTTGGCGTAAGTGGGGGGCGCGGTGTTGGTGAGGATGTCTCCCCCAGAGAACCATCACCGGGTGCCGTTGGCTCGATAGGTGTCTCGCCCGGTGCGGCCGGCTTTCCAGCCGGCTGTCCGGCAACCGTACCGGGACCATTCATCGGCGCAGTGGGCGGCGCTGGATTGAAGAGTGTGGGGCGGTACATATCCCACGGCAGCCCCCAGTTCGTGCCGTAGGCAAAGCCGTAGGGTGAGTTCCAGTAACCGTAAAACGGAAAGAACGTGTAGCCACCCAGCCGGGCGTCAAAGAGCCAGAGACCGAAGAAGGGCGCAAAACCGAAGCCATACGCGCCATTCTGCCGCCAGCCGTTGAACGCCGCCAGTACGTCCCGGTCGCGCAGGCGGGCGTTGGCATCCCGCAGGGTCTTGGCGCGGTTGCGGCTCCATTCGTCAAAGGCATCACGGTCTTTTTTGTCAAGCTTGGTGGTGGCCACTGCCGTAGCTTCTAGGGTAACAAGCTGCTTGTCCTTGACCAGCAGTGGGCGTCCGGCTTGCTCAACGGTAATCCGGCCCTTGATCACGGCAACAGTCGGTGCCCCTTCCCGTGGGACGGTCACACGGTACAAACCATTCCGCACGATGTTCACCGTTCCATTCGGTGTGAGGATGCGTAGCAGTAATTCCGTGCCATCAGTTCCGGTGACTTCAAACAAGGCGCTTCCAGCCGTGACCTCAACCATAAGGGCATCGAGGTTAGGGTTGGTCATGACGATTTCCCCGCTGTGGTCGAGGCGTAGGTAAGAGCCCGGGTTGAGCAGGATTTCAGCCCGCCCTTCCGAACTCGTGCGCAGGCGATCACCTGTTTTGAGACGGTCGCCAAGGCTGACGCCGCGCCAGGCTTCAGGGGCTTTCGCCCGGCAACTTGTCACAGTGCCCTCGATGAAGTTAATCGTGCCAGCCTTAGCTGAAACGATAAACTGCTCAGGCAGGCTGACTGTATTCGTACTGCGGATGGGGACTTCCGTTGTTGGCGCCTGGGCGGCAGTCGTTTGCGCAACGACAGCGGTTGAGCTGAACGCCCATGCGCCGGCCAGTAGGGTCAGTGAGAGAAAAGAGCGCTGCATGCCCAAAACCTCCGTGGGGGGGATGGTTGAGTCCTCCGGAAACAAAAGCGTTTTCCAACTACGGGTTGTAAACGGTAACTCCGAGTGCTATTCGGAATGTTGAATGCGGAGTGCCAACTGTGGCACAGAAGCCGGAAACAATTCAAGCAAGTCAACCGGGAGTTCTTTTTCTCCCGGCTAGAGCGGTTGTTGTGATTGATTGGTTGATTCACCGGGCGAGGAGGCCGCCGTCCACAATGAGATTGATGCCCGTCACCCAACCAGCTTCTCCAGAGGCCAGATACAGAGCGGCGTAGGCAACATCTTCCGGGCGACCTAGGCGGCCCAGGGGATAGCCGGCCTCAAACTCGCGCCGGCGGGCAACCGGGTCGGGGGCATCATCAATGAGCTGCCGGTTGCCTTCAGTCGGGACGAAGCCGGGTGAAATGCAGTTGACGCGGATGCCATCGCGTCCATAGCGCACGGCCAGGGATTTCGTCAGCGTCACTAACGCGCCTTTCGAGGCGGCAAAGGCCGGCGATGCACCGGCTCCGCCTTTGACACCCAAAAGGCCGGCAATGTTGATAATGCAGCCCTGCCGCTGCGCCTGGAAGTGCGGTATAGCGTGCTTGGCGTAGAGAAAGGCTCCCCGGACGTTGACATCGAAGGTCATCTGCCAGTCGTCATCGGTGGTGGCTTCAAGGCTAACTCGGCGATTGATGCCCGCGTTGTTGACGACAATATCCAGCCGCCCGTAGCGCTCAAGCGTAGCCGCCAGGCTCCGCTTGACATCTTCTTCTTGGGTAACATCCGCCTGGATGTGAATTGCTTGTCCCCCCATCAGCGTCAGGTGAGCGACGGTTTCCTGCCCGGCCGACAAACGCCGCGACACAATCGCCACACGCGCGCCAACTTCGGCAAAAAGTTCGGCAATGGCGCGTCCGATACCGCTGGAACCGCCGGTGATGAGGGCTACCTTGCCGTCGAGCCGAAACATTACGGGCGTGCACCGATCAGACCATCAAGGGGACTACTGGCGCTAGCGTAGAGGCGGCGGGGCATTCGTCCGGCCAAGTAAGCCATGCGCCCGGCTTCGATGGCATGTTTCATGGCGGCAGCCATCAGCGGTGGATTTTGTGCCGTAGCCACGGCGGTGTTCAGCAGCACGCCGTCCATGCCCATCTCCATGGCAATGGCGACATCAGAGGCCGTGCCAACACCGGCGTCTACGATGATGGGAACATCGGTAATCATCTCCCGTAAGATGCGCAGCGTCGTGAAGTTCTGAATACCAAGACCCGAACCAATCGGCGCGGCCAGCGGCATGATGGCCGCTGCGCCGGCGTCTATGAGTCGCCGGGCAACAACGAGATCATCGTTGAAGTAAGGCAGCACGATGAAGCCTTCCTTGGCCAGGACGCGGGTGGCTTCGATCAGGCCGGCATTGTCGGGAAAGAGCGTTTTTTCGTCCCCGATAACTTCTAGCTTGATCCAAGGCGTGTCAAGAATTTCACGAGCAAGCCGGGCTGTACGGATGGCTTCCTCGGCGGTGTAGCATCCGGCTGTGTTCGGCAAAATGAGCATGCGGTCGAGGTCAAGGTAGTCCATCAGCGAGCCGGCCGAACGGTCAGCCAGATTGACACGCCGCACAGCTACCGTGACGACTTCCGCTCCCGAAGCGCGGTGCGCGGCGCGCATGGTCTCAAAATCGGGGTACTTGCCGGTACCGATCATAAGTCGTGAGCGAAATGTGCGGCCGGCAATCACCAGGTTGTCCGTCATAGGTTTGTTCCTTGGTGTGAGCAGGAAGCCCACGTTCAGGTTTTATGCGGGCAGAATACCCGCGCTTCCTGGGTTACCCACCCCCGACGAAGTGGACAATTTCAATCTGGTCGCCATCTTCTACCGGGATGTCTGCCCACCTGGGTCGCGGGGCTAGCTCACCGTTGCGTTCAATGGCAATCCGGCGGGCATCCGTAAAACCAAGCCGGGCGACCAGTTCGGCCAGGGTCGTCGGTTCCGGAAGTGTTTGGTGTTCTCCGTTGATGGTGACAGTCATGGATTTCAAAACCACCGAGAAAAAACGGTTTCGGCGCTTCCTACATTACGCCGAAACCGTGGCAGTTTTCAAACCGGTCACCTCCGAACTGTCCTGGCTGCCTACGTGGGCAAACCGGCGGGCTATGACTGTGGCGTAGTGCCACTGCCTTCTTCTTTCTTCTTTGCCGGTGACTTGCGTTTGGGAAGCCCCATCTTCTCGCGGGTTTCGTTGTTGAGCGTACCGGTTACTTTGAGCCCGTTCTGTTCTTGGTACTTGCGAAGGGCCTCGGTGGTTTCGGGATTCTTGTAGCCGGTGATTTCACCCTGGTACAAGCCGGCGTCTTTGAGTATCTGCTGAGCTTTGCCGTAGTCAGTGTTGGGGTTGTTAGCACGCGGTTTTTTCTTCTTCGGCTTGGCACCTTCTTCGGTTGCCGGGGCCTCTTGGGCTGCGGTGAAGGTCGAGGTGCCAAAGCCGGTCAGGATGAAAGCAGTCAACAGAGCCAGAAGCAGAGATTTGCGTAACACCGAAGAATCCTCCTTGGGGGATGTAGAAATCCAGATGAAGTGTCTCTGTGGTCGAGACGGTCAGGGGTTGAAGGGTTGGTAGGCTGATTCGGGTGGCGGGTCCACACTTGGCAAAGCCACGAGAATCATCCCGGTTTGGCGGCGCGTTAGTGTCGCACGCAAGCGATAGCGAAAGCGCCGGCAGCGACGTACATAGGCTGGGAGGGGGTCGGCGTCGAGCGTAAAACCCGCCGCGTTTGTCTCAAAGCGCAGACTGTAACCATACCAGCCATCACCAATGACCTCGCTAGCGGCAGCACCTGCCAACCGACGCTGAAAACCGTCCAGCAAACCCAGGTGGTCAATAAGCTGTTCCCATGTGCCGAACCGCCCGTGCAGAGCATAGTGCGCTGTCTGGGCCGTAACCATCGTCTGGATGTTTTTGATAGCCCGCTGTTCGGCTACAACGACCACCACCCATCGGTAGGCCAGAACAGACAGCGCCAGCAGGACACCGAGGATGGCTACGGCTACGAGAAGCTCAACCACACTGGCTCCGTGCGCCCGAACTCGGCTGCGTACATCAACGAGCTTCGCGCAAGGAAGGCGGAGCTGTCCGCGCTGCACCGGACCCACCTGAGCAATGTTTGCTAAGACGCAATACTAGCGAGAGGCAACTTAGGAAACAAGCCTGAATCCTGCTGGTAAGAAGTCATTTCGGGGTGTGGCGCAGCCGGTTTCAGTTCTGTACGAGCGATGAAGTCGGTACACTCGGAAGGACAAAGATGAGGCTGCGCTGGCGCATGTCGAAGGCAATGCGGAAGGGCCGCAAGGCATCACGTCCAAGGAGAAGGGGTGTTGCGGGGGCCGTACCATGCAAGAGGTCGGTCGGGATACGTTCTAGGTGCAACCGATCTAGCCAGACACTTACCGGTGACACCCGCGTGACCTGAAACGTGCTGCCCATGATGTCCTGCAGGCGGCGTGCGGCAACCGGAACTTCTGGCCGGATGCCAAAGGTGGCAGCCTTAGCAGCCGGAACGGCCAGCCCAAAACCCGATCCTGTGTCAATCAAGGCCGGTTCACGGCCATTGATCTGCACGAAGGGACGCTTCCCGTTTGCTTCGGGCAGCCAGCGCACGACCGTCCCTCCCTGGCCCGGTCGGAGCGTCAGTGGGGCCAGCGTCCGGTTTGGAAAGTCGAGTTCATAACCGATGTCTGCAAAGACTTCTGTCGGGTCGAGGATGCCGTCCACATCCGGCGGCAGAGTTTCCATAACTGCCATTCGCCCGACGCGGGGGAGCCGGTTGTCACGCTGCCCAAGGGCCAGTGTCTGTGCTGTGACCAGCTGCTGAACGCGACCGGCGGCGTTGCCAGTGCCATAGATGCAAAATGCGCGGCCGGTCTCCCGTACGCCCGCACGTGCCGCCACGTGGGGGGACAACAAGGTAAGACCAGCACCTGTGTCCAGCACAAACGTAAACGGCCCGGCGTCGTTGACCCAGGCCGTCACACACAGCCCGCGCCGATCTTCCTGCCAGATAACCGGAGCGGGCCGGGGCGCGGTATTTCGTTTTGGTGTGGCTGCCAAGGGCAGGCTTACCTGGGTCAGAATGATCAACCAGGCACACCACAGAGGTTGCAAACGGATGAGGAACATCAGCCGTGACATTCTTTTTCCCTCCCGTTGGCAGGTCTCCTTCACGTTGTGTTCCGCTTACCTTGGCGCCAGGTGTCAGTTGCGGGGACGGAGACCATAGATGTATAGCGCTGTACCACCGCCGCCGGCCAACGCACCGATACCGGCACCTTTCTTGCCTCCGGCCAGCGCACCCACACCGGCGCCAAGACCGGTGCCGGCGGCAATCGTCAAGACATCCCGCCGGTTGCGCTGCCACCATGACTGCTGACGCCGGGCTGCCGGGGCGTTGTCATAGTTGTAGTAGACACGCTGGCTGTTGACCGGCGCACGCCCCATCCGTCGGTTGCCATTTTGGCGTACCTTTCTGACCGGCAGGTTGTCATCCAAGGCGGCTTGATCCGGTTGCGCCGATGTCGCGGCTGGCGCTCCTTCTGGAACAAGGCGATAGGTACGCCCTTGGATCTGAGCCGTTCCCTCGGTTGGCGGCAACGGCTGAGCAACGGTTGTCTGTACCGGTGAGACCGGCGGCGCTGACGCCGGGGCAGGAGCGGCAATAGATGGGGAGATTGAACGGGTCAACAGTGCGCCGACACCGCCGCCCATCAGAAACATGGCTAGGGACCCAGCCGCAAGCTTGGGAGCATAGGGGTGTTTCAGCCAGTTGAAGGTCATCTTTGTGTCCTCCATCGTTGGTCAAGGACGCTTGGGGCGTCAACCTAGACAACGGAAGGAACAAACACCGTGCCACGCCAGTGTGTCAGACCGGAAGCAAACTGCCGGGAAGCTGTGAGAACCGGACTGGAAAATGCTTTGTCCCGTGGTTTTCCCGGTTTTTTTAGTTTTGCCTGCCGGTCATCCGCACCCAGCTTCGGCGCTGCGAGCTAGCCTCCGGCGACGGCGTTGTACACGATTTCGTGTCCCAGGGTAGGGTATCTACCCCAGTTAGTGCAGATGGATGAGGAGGAGTTGGACTCTAGCTTGCCGTATAGTACGCGATAGTGGATAATAATGCTTGTGGAAAGCACTATAAGCACAGGCAAGGCGGCAAAACTCCTTGGTGTCTCGGTCAAGACGTTGCAGCGTTGGGAACGCGAAGGAAGGCTGATTCCGGTGGCCCGAACGGACAGCAACCGCTGTCTCGCGGCGCTGAACCTGAAGCTGAACCTGAAACGGCTGGCAACCGTAACTGCCCTACCCGTGGCGAGTCCGACCAGTAATGGCGGCGCTGCGGCGGGGATGGCCCCCGCCGTAGTCGGGGAAGTCACGCCTGTCAGATACGACGATGGTCAACAAAACACGTCGGGGCAGGAAGAGAACTGTGCGCACTTTTGCGCACATTCTTGATAGCAGAGAGTGTATCCGGTTAGAAGGCTTCACTTAGCAATATCGCGGTGCCGGACGCGCACGGCAAAGCGCAGCTTGCGGACTTCTTTTGCCAGCGCTTCAGCCATCATCACCGACCGGTGTTTGCCGCCTGTGCAACCAATGGCGATCGTGAGGTAACTGCGTCCGTCGCGGGCATAGCGCGGCACAACAAAAGCCAGTAGCTCCGCAAAGCGGTTGCGGGTTTCAACCACTTCTTCATCGGCAAGCAGGAACTCAGCCACAGGCGCATCCTTGCCGGTTAGAGCACGCAACTCGGGAACGTAGTGAGGATTTTTGAGAAAGCGCACATCGAGAACCAGATCGGCTTCGGTTGGGATACCGTGTTTGAAACCAAAACTCAGCAGCAGGACGCGCATCCGGGCTGCATGCCCAGCACCCAGAGCTTCGCCAAGCTGGCGGCGAAGGTCATGGATGGTGAGCCCCGAGGTGTCAATGATGCGGTCGGCAAGTTCGCGGATGGGGCCAAGCAGCGTCCGCTCGGCCTGGATGGCAGCGCGAAGACCGCGCGTATGACGATTCGCCGTATCCAGTGGGTGCGGACGGCGCGTTTCGCTGTAGCGGCGCATGAGCACGTCGTCGGTGGCTTCAAAAAACAGCAGCCGGACGTTGCTGACAATTTCGCGTAGCCGGGCGTAGGCAGCCGGAAAGGCAGCGACAAAAGCCGGTTCCCGCGCATCCACCACAACGGCTGCGCGGGATAGCCCACCCTCTGAGCGGCAGCACAGTTCAGCGAAGGTGGCAAGCAGTGCTACTGGCAGGTTGTCTACGCCGAAGTAGCCGAGGTCTTCTAAGGCATTGAGCGCCGAATGCTTGCCCGAACCACTCAGCCCGGTGATAACCACAAATTGTGGTAGTGCGGGCAAGGAAGTAGCAGAGCGACGTGGCATCACAAATCCAAAAGTGGCCAGCCAGATTCACATGTGCTGGTCACATCCTGCGCGCGCTAGCCACGTAAAGCAAGCGTAGCGACACATTCGGGATGCCCTGGTAGGCATCCCGAAGTGCGTTGCCGGTAGTGGTACGTTGGGTCTGGTCTAGTTCAGTTGGCGTCCGTAGCGGACGATTTCTCGCCCCTTCTCAAGCTGTTCGCGGTCCCAAACCATGCCGGCACGGTTGTAGCTGGCCAGCTCAAATTCTTGGGTTAGCTCGATACAGTCCGTCGGACAGGCTTCCACACATAGGTCACAAAACATGCAGCGCGAGGTGTCATAAACGTAGGTAGCAAGCACCTTCTTCTTCTTCGGCTTGCCGTCTTCCATGACCACGCGGTTGACAGCGCCGACGTTGATGCAGTTTTCCGGGCAGGCTAGGGCGCACAGGTTACACGCAATGCACAATGTTTCGCCAGTTGCCGGATCGAGGTTCAAACGTGGCGCACCCCGAAACCGCTCGCTGACCTTGGGGCGCTCTTCTGGATAAAACTCCGTGTATGCGCCGCGCAATGGGTTGCCGCCGGTACCACGGGGTTCGGTGAGTACTTTTTTGGTGTACTTGAAGGTAAGCGCAAAGCCCTTGAGCAAATCCAGCATGAAAAAGCGCTCCAGGGTTTGCTTCCAGTTGCGTTTGGCAGGCGCAGTGGTTGTCATAAGTGTTTTGCCTCGTAGGGTTTTACAAGTACCAGGGCAGCGCAGAATTGAACTACGTGAAAGCGTAGTGTAGCGTTTCAAAACTGCTGGCTAAACCAGCACCGGCATTTGTGCCAAACGGTAGTGGCATTTGCCAGCGTCATTGAAAGCGTTTGAGGGCTTTCAAACTGTTTGCAGGCACACATTTCAAGGGAGGTACCCGGTAATGCATGGATGGCTACGGACGGTCGTGGCCGGATTGCTTGTGGGAACGCCACTGCTTGTCAGCAGCGTTTCGACCCCGGCAGCCACAGCAAAAATTGACCGCAAGGTGCGTGAACGGCTTGACCGTTCGGCAGAGATACTGACCGAGATCATGCGCGCTCCCGACCAGGGCTTGTCGCCGGATTTTTTGCGCCAGTGTGAAGGGTTGGTGTTCATTCCAGGTGTCAAGAAAGGCGCTCTGATCGTAGGTGGACAGTTTGGCCGGGGCGTCATGGTCGTGCGCCAACCCAACCGGCAGTGGGGGCCGCCCGGCTTTGTCACGCTGGGAGGCGGCAGCTTTGGCCTCCAAATCGGCGGGCAGAGCACCGATGTCATTTTGCTGGTGATGAACCGCCGCGGGATTGAAAAACTGGCTTCCAACAAGTTCAAACTCGGTGCTGATGCCTCGGTGGCGGCCGGCCCCGTGGGGCGTGACCTCAAGGCTGGGACAGACATCCAGATGCAGGCCGAGATTCTCAGCTATTCGCGTTCACAGGGCGTCTTTGCGGGCCTGTCCCTGGAAGGCGCGACCCTGCAGGTGGATGATGAAGCCAACCAAGCCGTTTATGGGCGTGCCGTAGCCAGCCGGGAAGTTGTCGAAGGCACGCTTCCGCGCCCAAAGGAAGCCGCCCGTTTGTATGCCGTTCTCCGACGGTATGCCGGTTAATCTTTTGTTCGCTCTCAAGCTAGACCATGCTGCCTCTGTCCCCAGTACCGCACGTTTACCTTGACAATGCCGCTACAACTCGTGTGCTACCGGAAATCGCGGCGGCTTTTTTGCCGTACCTAACCGAGCACTACGGCAATGCTTCGTCCGTGCATGCCTTTGGGCAGCGGGCCCGGTCAGCCGTTGAACGCGCCCGCCGGCAGGTGGCCGCACTCATTGGCAGTGAACCATCCGAAGTCACCTTTCTCAGCGGCGGGACGGAAGCCAACAACCTGGCTATTCGGGGCGTTGTTGAAGCCTATGGCGACACTGTTCGTCGCAACCACATCATTACCACAGTTTTTGAGCATCCGTCCGTCCTGGCGCCCTGCCAGGCCCTGGAAGCCGCTGGCTTTCGAGTAACATATCTGCCAGTTGGCACAGCCGGGCAGGTGAAGGTAGAAGACGTAGCCCAGGCCCTAACTGATGAAACCTGCCTGGTGACGGTCATGCTGGCCAATAACGAAGTCGGCACATTGCAACCGATTGCCGATATCGGAGCGCTTGTCGCAGAACGCCGCCAACGTGGGCAGGCTATTTTCCTGCACACCGATGCCGTCCAGGCCGTCGGTAAAGTTCCGGTCAACGTACGCGACCTGAACGTGGATTTGCTCTCGCTTTCCGGCCATAAACTGCATGCACCTAAAGGGATTGGTGCTCTGTACGTTGCCAAGCACGTACGGTTAGCAGCGCAGCAGCTTGGGGGACAGCAAGAACGCGGCCGCCGGGCCGGAACGGAAGCCGTCGCCCACATCGTGGCCTTGGGCTGCGCGGCGGAGCTTGCTGCCGAACGGCTTGACCAGATGGAAGCCGTCCGTGCGCTGCGCGACAAACTCGAATACGAGCTGCGTGCGCGCCTGCCCCAGTTGGTCATCAACGGCGCAGGTGTGCCCCGCTTGCCCAACATAACGAACCTTGCATTTGATGGCCTCGATGCTCACCGGCTGGTCATTGCCCTAGACTTAGCCGGCATTGCCGTCTCAACGGGTTCGGCTTGTTCTTCCGGCAAGACTGAACCAAGCCACGTCCTGCGCGCCATGGGGCTGCCGCCAGAGCGGGTGCGTGGCTCAATCCGCGTTAGCCTAAGCCAAGAAACAACGGCGGCTGACATTGCCCGCCTGATTGAAGTCCTGCCCCAGGTGGTTGAGCGCCTGTCCCGTCATTCTGCGGCTGCTTGAGTATGTTGAGTGAAACCTTTCCGCGCGCCACAGCCTATCTTCAATGTATCGAAGCGCCCTGCCAGGCTACCTACGATGCTGGCGAGCCGCTATACACATGTGAACGCTGCGGTGGCTTGCTCGATGTGCGGTACGAATGGCGACGCACCTACTTGTCGGATGTGTTTGAGACCTTTGATGCCCGGCGCGCGTCTTTTCACCCGCACGACATCAGTGGTGTTTGGCGTTTTCGCGAGCTACTCCCTTTTGTGACCTCCCCGTCTCAGATTGTCACCATGGGGGAAGGCAACACACCACTGTGGGATGCACCGCGCAGCGCGAGCTACGCCGGCCTCAAGCGGTTGGCGGTGAAGCATCAAGGCCTCAATCCGACTGGTTCTTTCAAGGACAACGGTATGACAACCGGAATAGCCCAGGCACGCCGGCTGGGAGCGCGAGCTGTAGCGTGCGCCAGTACTGGCAACACGTCGGCCTCGCTGGCTGCTTACGCTGCGCGCGCTGGCATGCACGGGATTGTTTTTGTTCCTGGCGGTTGCATTGCCTATGGCAAGCTGGCCCAGAGCCTTGATTATGGTGCGGTGACGCTCGAGATTGAGGGCAACTTTGATGACGCCATGCGCGTGGTACGGGAACTGGCCCGCACCACACCCCTGTACTTGCTCAACTCGGTCAATCCATTTCGGCTTGAGGGGCAAAAAACCATTGCCTTCGAGCTTTTGCAGCAGCGCCGGTGGCGCGTGCCCGACTGGGTTGTCGTGCCCGGTGGCAATCTCGGCAATGTCTCGGCACTGGGCAAAGGGTTCAAGGAGTTGCACGATCTGGGGCTGATTGCACGGCTTCCCCGGCTGGCTGTCATTCAGGCAGAAGGTGCAGCGCCGTTGGCCCAGTGGTATGCAGCCGGCCGAGTTGGCAATCTCACGCCGATAGCGCAGCCCAAAACCCTGGCTACGGCGATTCAGATTGGCAATCCGGTCTCGTGGACAAAGGCCGTGCGCGCCCTGGAGTGGACAAACGGTGTGTGTGCCGTGGTTTCTGAACAGGAAATTGCCGATGCCAAAGCCATGCTGGGACGTGACGGCATCGGCTGCGAGCCGGCCAGCGCCGCCACCGTGGCCGGACTGCGGCGGCTTGTCAATGAAAGGGTTGTTCACCCAGACGCTGACGTAGTGGCAATTCTAACGGGCAATGCCCTCAAAGACCCAGACTTTACGGTGCAGTACCACACCGGACGGCTCTACACCGACGCCAAATGGGAAACCCACATGACGTGCGCCGAGGGAAAGCTTGCCTCGACCTTTGCCAATATGCCCCGGCGAGTCCCAGCCGACGCCGGTGTCCTGCGACAGGTTATTCTCGACCTTTTGGAAACAGCACCCTTCTAACGCCGGCTTGGATGCCGCAAAGGCTGCTTTTCACCAGTTACAACTGGCACACCAAATTGTTGGGGCTGCTTGTTACCGCTTGGGTACTTGCTTCCGGCGGATTAGCTTTTGCCCAGGAAGGTGATACTGAGACAACGCCGGAAGAACCCCAAAGCTGGACGGTGCGCACGGGAGCGCGGGTGGCCTTTGTCGCCGATGCCGGTCTGGCAGCGCTGCGGACAACCCCCAGCCCTAGCGGCAATCTCAAACAACGCCTGCGGGTGGGACGGCGGGTATATGTGCTCGGCAGACGCCGTGTGGTTGAAGACCGTGTGTATGTGTTTGTGGCCGTGACCCGACGCACCCGTGGCTGGATTGACCGGCGGGCGCTGGTGCGTGCAGCCCAGCCTGGGGATGATGCTAGGCTGCTGGCGCTCATTCGGGCAGAAACCGGTGGCTACGAGCGCCTGCGGCTATGCCGGCTGTTTGAGACCTTGTTTCGCCGCTCGCCACGGTTGCCAACGGTGTTGTTGTTGCTTGGAGAAACAGCAGAAGCCGAAGCGCCGTTGATACAACGCCGCGCCGAGCGGCGCGTGTCGCAGCGCGCAGCTTCTGGAAACGCCGATGTCAAGGCTTACTTTGATGACGACCCAGCGCTGGATCGGTACAACCGGCTGGGCGTGAAGTTCCGCTATGATGCAGCCCAGAAGGCGTATCGCTACGACGGTGCAGCGTACCGGCGGCTGGTGCAGCAATATCCGCACGCACCAGAAGCCGAGCAGGCACGCCAACGGCTAGCCGGCTTCTGAGGTAGTGCATGTAGGTTACGGACAAGTACACGGGGCGCCGATGCCACCTTGGCGATCGGCCGCTGCTTCGGCTTGGGCGCGCGTGTCGAACTCACCGAGCAGGCAGACTTGCCCACGGGCACGCTGCATCTGCTCCGGCGTGCGTGTGTCCACTTCGAGTTTTCCATTGGCACAGTAGAGGCGGTACTTTACCTCTGCGCTGCTTACCAGGCCGAATGCCAAACCTATGACCAACGTCAAACGAGCAGCTAGCATTGCCAGTGTTTCTCCTATCAACGACACGACCTTGGGTGTTTCAGCACGGAATCGTCAGATGTGTGTTGTGTATAAAGGGTTGGCTACGCCATAGTGCCTTATGCCTTTTGGTATCGCAACGATCTCACCGAGGTTCGATGTGGCGCAATGTTCAAACTCACCGAAGGTCAACTGCGCCGTTTGGCAGAAACCCTGGATACATTGCACTTGCGGGGTGTCTTAGGAGCGCACGCTCCGGCAGCCCGTAACCGGAAGGCGCTGATCGGTCAAGTCGTCGAACAAGCCCAGCAGCATACGGCAACGGCACATCGTCTATATGACGCCGCCCGGCTGACGCCAGAACAGGTACGGGAGTGGCTCAGCGAAGCTGCACCGGAGTTGCCCCCAGAAGCCCATACGCGCTTGATGCAGCTTTTGACGGCTTCTTTAGAGCCAGGCGAGCCGATTCCGGCTCAGCAGGTCGTGGGCCTGCTGACCATCGGGTTGCCGACAGTTTTGGAAGAATTGCGCGAGATAGAGCGCCGCCGGCCACGCCCAGGTCTGACCTACCATGAGTTTCAGGTTGCCCGTCACCGCCACGCAGCGCTTCGGAAACTCCTTGAAGGGATTGGAACACCCGACCCCCAGCCGTTTGTACCCGATCCCTTCCAGTTGGCAGCCGTGGCTTTTGTGACTGAAGAAGATAAGGATGTGCTGGTTGCAGCGCCAACCGGATCAGGGAAAACATGGATTGCCGAGCAAGCTATCCGGCGCTTCCTCGAACGAGGTGGCACAGCCTGGTACACCTCGCCCCTCAAGGCGCTTTCCAATGACAAGTTTCGTGAGTTCGGGCGGAAGTTTGGCCCCGACGCCGTGGGTCTGATTACCGGCGACCGCCGGGTAAACCCTGATGCGCCGCTCAAAATCGCCACAACAGAGATTTACCGCAATGGCCTTTACGACGCCATGACACGGGATGGCGTTTTTAGTGCACCGGATTTGGTCGTTTTTGACGAAGTTCACTACCTTGGCGACCGTCACCGGGGCGTCGTATGGGAAGAGTCCATCATTTACACGCCGGCTTCGACACGCCTGTTGATGCTGTCGGCTACGGTCGGCAATGCCCGAGAACTGGCCGAGTGGGTGACGTGGACGCGTGGTGTCGAATGCCGACTCGTGTCTCATCCACAACGGCCCGTGCCGCTGCGAACGGCTTTCATTCACCCGGACGGACGCCTTCAGCCGCTTTTTGAAGAGGGAAGCCCTGGGCGCTTGCAGGCCGATGTCGAAGCCCTGTACATCAAGGCCAAACAGCAAGAGGCGGCCGAACAGGCACGTCGTCGCCATCCGCCTTTTCACCGTCGGCGGCGCTAAACCCGAGAGCACGGGCGCCCCCAGCTTCATGCATCGGAGCGCGCCTTGGCGTCACCAGCCCTCTCCTTGCGCCCGGGAAGTAGATTCTCCCTACCGCTTTTGGTCATCTCCGGCATATTTGATGCCGAGTTTGTTGAGAAACTCCCTGGGCGCGACACTGCCGATAAGGGCAAACACATAGTCGTTGGGGATCCGCGCGATTTCGGACTTGTCCCGGATGCTTTCGATGACAACTTCGCGATCGGTGATTTCGCGGATACCGGCGCCAAAGTAGGCTTTGATGCGGCCGGCATCCATGCCGTAGTACACCCACATTTTGTTTTCGAGCGTCAGGTCTTTCGGGAAATCTGACCGGATGACGAGCGTGACGTGATTGGCTTCTGCTTCCGGGGGAAACTTGATGGTGCCGTCGGATTGACGTTGACCGGCTAAGTCTACGGCGGCTTCGACAGCCGAGTTACCCGCACCAACGACGACGATATGTTTCCCTTTGAAGGCGCTGGGGTCTTGGAGACGGTACAGCACACGGCCTTCAACTTCGCCGGGGCAGCCCAGTTTGCGCGGCTCGCCGGCATTGCCGATGGCCAACACAACCTTGCGCGCGCGGTATCCCTGGGGATTTTTGGTCGTTTTGACAACGAAGACTTCACCTTCCCGTACGATCTCCCTGCAGCCTTCGTACTCCCTGATAACCAAGCCGAGCTTTTCGACAGTTTCATCCCACCATGCCAGCATGGTTTCCTTGAGACTGCCCGGCCCTTCGAGCCGGATCGCACCAAGCGGCGGGTCGAAGGGGTTAAAAGGGTTGAAAGCGACGTATTTGCCGGCCGGATACTTCTCAACAATGGTTGAGTAGCGTCGGCCCTGCTCGATGGCCACGTAGCGCAGTCCCAGTTCGGCAGCGCGCGCTACAGCCGAAATGCCCCCTGGGCCAATCCCAATGATGGCCACATCGTACTCAGCTCCGGCGACCGGCCCTTCCGCCTGGAGTTTCTCGGCAATGCGCTCGATGGCAAGCCGTCCTTCCTTGATGGCGTTCCGAATGAGCGGCACACCGGATACGTCGCCGACAAGGTAAATGCCCGGCACGGTTTCAGCTTCAAAGCCTTCGCTGGCTCCCTTGCGGAGAGGTTTGGGGGCTTCCCGAATGTTTTGCCGCGTGTTAACAACAACACATGACTGCGGCACGGTCGGACAAGCCTGCTGGCAACCGGTATCTTCAACACATTGTTCAAGATTGACGACAATGGCGTGGTGTTCTTGATCGTCAAAGCCCAGTACATCCTGGGGGCAGGCAAGGATACAGGCATGGCAGCCGATACATGTTTCGTAGTTGATAACCGGGTGAGGGATAGGATTTTCTCGCGCCGAGGCGCGCGCGCGTTCGACCTGAGCCGGTGATTCCCACCGTTCGGCATAGCGCGTGTCGGTAAACTTGCGGTGCCGGTTGGCCAGATCGAGCACTTGGCCTTTGAGCATCGCCTGTTCCCGCCGTTTGCGCAGCGTGTCAAAGGTCAGAAACCCGATTCCGGTAAGTGGAATAAGGCTGAAAAACAGCAGCCAGTTGCCAAGGGTGAAGCCGCCGAACCTGGCCGCCAGACTCGTCCACTGCCAGTCCTTTCCACCACGGTACACCCGGTCTTTGGTGAAAACGACTGGTTCAGGACCGCTTCCGGCCGGACGGCGGACTGCCGTCAGCGTTTGCGACCGGGGATGCTGGGCATGGCATGAGTTGCAGTCAATGCCAAGGCGCAGAGCGGTAGTGTCCAGTTCCTTGAGCGATGCGGTTTGGACGTACGCCTGCCCATGGCATACGGCACATTTGTCGCGGTTGATGACCTTGACTTCGGCTGCGCCCTTGGCAAACGAACCGTCATGGCACTCGCTGCACTTCCATGCGCTCGTTGCCGGCGCAACGGCGGCGTGAATGAGGTGAAACTTGGTCGAAGGGTCGAGCGGCGTCCGGCTCTCGGCAAAGAGTTTGTCCCACTTTGGGTTCATCGGATGCCGCCACACCCACACGCCGTTTTCGACCGGATAACCGAATGAGCCACGGTGCGGTTCGCGCAGGGGCGTGCCGTCCTTCAAACTGACAGCCTTGGGGTGGGTTGGCTCGTCGCGGTGGCAATCAATGCACATGCTGCGCGAGACGATGCCGGGGCGAAAATCCGCGCCTTTGTGCTCGGTATGGCAATCCACGCACTGAAGCTTAGCTTCTTCATGTTTAGCAATGATGGTCGTGTTGAAATGGTTGGTTTCATGGCAGTCCACGCACTTGCCCTGCATAGAAGTAGTAAGGGCGTGGCAGGCACTACACTTGTTTTCCACCGGCGCGTTGGCCACGAGCTTCAGCTCCAGCCGCTGCTGGATGGGGGCTGGCAACTGGGCGGCCGGAAGGGCATGCGGATTTGATGTGTCACCCGGCAGATAAGCTGCTTCCCAGACAAAAAAGGCCGCTATGCAGAGTACGGTTGCCACCGCGCCAAAGACATATAGGTAGCCCCGCGGCCACGGACGGATCAGATCATTGGTGGGAATCCAGTTGAACCGTTTTTTCCCCAGGTGCAGGTTGTGCTTTTTGAGTTCTTCGGGGAGTTCGCGGGGTTCGAGCGGAGACCGCTCATCGAGTTTCTGCTCGCCTGTGATGGCCGCCTTGCGCCGCTCCCAGAAAACGTTCATCGCCTGCTGAAAACGCTTCTGTTCCTGTTCGGGCAGCGCCAGGATGGAGGTCAACAGGCCGGTCATGCCGCGCTGGAGGCGGGCTGCCTGGAGCAGCCCGGTCGCCGTGGGCGGCGGCGTTTGTTCCGGTGGCTCTGGCGTTGCGGCGGTGGGCGGCGTTTCCAGGTGTTGCTTTTTACCGCTTAGGTTTTGCGTGATACCGCGTTGCTGAAGGTAGCCGGTCAGCTTTGGCAGCAGCGCCGTCTTGCCCTGGGCGGTGGCTTGGAGAAGATCGCCGAGCAGGCGTGTGCTTTGTTCAGATGCAGCATAGGCATCCACCTGGCGATCTACGTCGAGTGTCATCATGCCTTCCGCAAACGTCGGCCGGAGAACAAAAATGCCAATGCGGATGACATCGTCGGGCTGGAGTTCGACGGTTTCGACTAGGGCGCCGTTGACCTGGGTGCCGTTCGTGCTGGAAAGGTTCGTCAGCCACCAGCGCCCTTCGACCTCCCGGATACCGGCATGAATCCGCGACACCGTGGGATGGTTGAGCACCAGGTCACAGTCGGTCTGGGAGCCAATGACCAGCCCTTCCAGTTCGAGGACGAGGTCGCCTTTGTCGAGAAGGTCTTTCCGCTGGATGATAAAGCGACTCAGTTTCGCCATGGTGGTTTCCAAGCTCGGTGAAGAATGCTGGTCGCGCCGGGTGGGGAAAGCCGCCGTACGACGTTTCAACGCCTTAGCGCCACAGGTAGTACACTACCTGAAGAATATGGACGACCATGAGGGCAAGCATGACGGAAGTCGAAATGACGTGGGGGGGCAGCCACAGCTTCAGCGCCCGGTGAATGTAAAGCAGCGCATCAATCCGGCGGATGGTGGCTAGGGCGTCGAGGATTTGCCCCAGAACCGCCTGCTCCGTCGGTGTCATCTGGCTGGCGATGGCCTTGGCAAAGCGTTGCCGTACGTGTTGCAGCAACTCGTCGAGGGATTCCCGGCGCAGGTATTGCCGAAACAGAAAGCCCAGTGAAAGCAGTGTCGCTACAGCCTGGTCGCGCGCGACCAGAAACGTCTGAGCAAATTGCGCCCCGCGCCCTTCCTTTTCGGCCTGTTCCTGGACCGTGACGGTCAGGTCGGCAATTTCCTGGTACAGCTCCTCCCGCCGCCGCTGTAGGTCTTCGGCCAGAAGTGGCTCGCCTTCGATTTTGGTCAGCAGCCGGGGGCCAAGCTGATACAGCAGGATGCCGATAAGTCCGGTCAGGATGACCAGATCGAAGGAAATCATCAGCGCCGCTGTGACGGCCCCACCCAGATTCGTTCCGCCGTGAAGCAGCAGGACAATTCCGGCGATGACACCGGCATAGGTGTGTGACAGCATCCAGACCTTGAGCGCTCCGCCGCGTCGCCGCCACATCTGCCGCCGGACCGGATAGAGCATGACGATGATGATGCCAGCCAGTCCGACCAGTCCGGTAATCCAGCGGAAGTTGAACCAGTCTGACCTGAAGAGCGGTGTTCCCAGCCCATACCGGACGATACCGGCTATGGTGGCTCCACACAGCAGCAACGTCACCACGATGCCCACCAGGTGCGCCAGCCACTTGGCCCGGTCGGCATGTCCAAATGCATTGCCGGCGATCATCGAACCCGAATGACGCAGGGCTGGGCCGTGAATCCGGGCGATTTCGTTGAAGTAGGCGGTGGGCTTCACCCGTTTGAGGGCCCCGGTTGGGCAGTTTTCCTCGCAGTTGTACTTGTGGGTGGCATAGACCGGCTTGCCGCTGGCGTCCTTCGGATTTAGGGGTGTGTTGTTGCACAGGTTGCATTTGATGGCGACTAACTCTTCCCCCTGGGTCACTGGCTGGGGTTTGGGGTCAAAGCGCAGCCCGAAGCATGTGAGCAGGTCACATGAGGTTGTCAGTCCTGCCCCGCCATGGGTTGGGCGCTTCTGACCGTTAGAGAACACGCTGCCCTTGGATAGAGGCGGGGTTGCATGCGCTTTGAGTTCGCTCCGGGGAATAAGGGAAATCGCGTTATAGGGACACTGGGTCGCGCAATCGCTGCAACCAATACACAAGCTGGGAAGAATGTCTACTTGTCCACCTTCAAAACGCGCGATTGCTCCGGTTGGGCAGCCGGTCAGGCATTCTGGGTCCTTGCAGTGCAGGCACACGGCCGGCATCAACAAGGACTGATTGAGTGTAGTGTGCGTCGGCGTCCTGGGGCGTAGGACGTGAATACCGGTTCGCTTGAGCCGGGCATGCCCGTGAATCTGATGGCAGGCCAGCGAGCAGTTGCCGCAGCGGATGCACAGGTCCATGTCCATCAGCAGCAGGTTGTTGGCATCTGCCAGCCCACGGTCGAGGAGGCGTTCCTGAGCCGCCTTGACGGCCGGATTGAACGTCAAGGCTTTCGTTGGCTGGAGGGGCGTTCCAATGTCTCCGGCGGCACCCAGCGCCGTCCGCAGCTCTTCAAGTAGAGCCGGGTCGCGGTAGAGAGCCTCGACCGGGATTTCCAGCAGCTCTGTCCGGCTCATGGCCACAACCCGGTAGGGAAAACGTGCGCCACGGACGGTCAGGGCATTGAAACCAAGGATATAGCCCGGCCCTAGGTAATCCGTGACTTCTCCGGTCTGCGCTTGCCCGATGCGTTTGACCCAGCCATCCCGGATAAGGAGCAGCTTGTGAACAACTTCGCCTTCTCTGGCCAGAACGTGGCCCCGGGCAACCAACTGAAACTCCGCAATCTCAGCGACTTTTTTCCGCAGTTCGTTAGGAATCTGAAGCTGATTGGCTGTGGCTGCACGCCCGTTGTTGCGGTAGGTAATGTCCAGTGCGGCCCCAAACTTCTTGAGTTTGCGCAGGATGCGCAGTGCCGGCCGTTGTACTTCCAGCAACCGCGCGCCGCGCTGCCGGTGGGCAATGACCGTAGCGCTGCGGGGCGTTCCGGCCAACACCCCCATCTCACCAAAGGGCTTGCCTGATTCAAAAACGGCCACCGGCTCGGCCACCCCAGCCACGAAGACTTCCACCGCCCCGGCAACGACGATGAAGAACGTGTTGGTGTCCCAGTCACCCTGGCGTACGATCTCCAGTCCCGGTGGATAATCGTACATCCGTATATAGGGACCGACCTTCTTGCCAGGACCGTAGTTGCGCCCGTAGATGGCAACTTCCAAATCTACGCCGAACTTGTAGCCATGGCCGGGTTCATACTCGACCAGCTCTTCAATAGCTGAAATCCCTCGGATGGCTTCGAGGATAGCGTGCCGGTTGGCGATCTCTTGGCGTTTCATCGCGGTGGCCGTCGCCGCAGCGCTCATAGGGATGCTGTCCTCCGGTGGGATGCTCGCACACGACCAGCCAGATCGTGGCAACAGTTGCAATGGGGCCTTGAAGCTGTGTTGAGTACTACCTGTGCCGTGGGAAAGAATAGCTGATTTGTGAGCAAAGCAACACTCCGGGGTAGCTCTTTATGTCTGAAGCCCGGAAAGGTTGCGAGTGTGAGCTTACGGCCTGTCACGACGTAGCGTGCGCGTGACACATTTGTGTCACAGAAGTTGTGCAAGCTGGCTAATGCACCATGCTGGAGAAGCCTGCCGGCTCAAAAAGCCACGGAACGATTTTTTCTGCGAGGTATCCTTAGCCCATGAGTTTTTCCCGAGTCTTGATGGTGGCTCTGGTACTGACAGGCAAAGTACTGCCTTGTGTCGAAGCTCTAGGCACGATGTCCTGCGCGGCTGCCCAGAGCCGTGTGAGTACGGCCGGTTACCGACTTGTTGTGGGGATTGTTGTCGATCAGTTGCGGGCGGATTACCTAGAGCGTTTCGACAATCTTTTTGGCGAAAAGGGGTTCAGGCGACTCAAAGCCAAGGGGGCATACTTTGCTAATGCACACTACCGGCATGCCTGTACCTACACTGCACCAGGCCATGCCGTGGTCCTGACGGGTTCAACAGCCGCCATAACCGGCATTATCGGCAACAAGTGGTATGACCGTAAGAGTGGCAAGGTTATCGAAAGCATCACGGATGAAACGACAACCGGCGTTCCTGCAGGCAAAGGCGCCTCACCGCGGCAGTTGTTGGTTTCTACCCTAGCTGACGAACTCAAAACGGCAACCGGCGGGCAGGCCAAAGTCATTGGTATATCACTGAAAAACCGGGGTGCTATCCTGCCGGTCGGACGCGCAGCCGATGCTGCCTACTGGTTCGATGACAAGCGCGGACAAATGCAAACCAGCACCTATTATATGAAGGAACTCCCGGCGTGGGTTGCGGCTTTCAATGCCCGGCGAATTCCTGACCAGTGGTTTGGCAAAACGTGGGAAAAGCTGTTGCCAGAATCCGCTTACGCCCGCTGTACAGCAGACAATGTGCCTTACGAAGGACACTTTGCCGGCGGCGGAACAGCTTTTCCCCACCAGGTTGGCCGTGGCGATAAACCCAACGCCCGTTTCTATGACGACTTCACGATGACACCCTGGGCCAATGACTTTCTGGTAGAGTTTGCCACGGCAGCCATTGAAAACGAACGGCTCGGCGCTGACGATATTCCCGACGTTCTAACCATCAGCTTTTCGGCCAACGACCTTGTCGGGCATGCCTTTGGGCCGAACAGCCACGAGGTGCTCGACATCACGGTGCGCACCGACCAAACCCTTGCTCGGTTGCTGGATGTCATTGACGAAAAGGTTGGCCTTGACCGGACGCTGGTGTTTCTGACGGCCGATCACGGCGTTTCACCGGTGCCGGAATATGCCCAGCAGCAACGCCTGCACAGCTACCGGATTCCCTTCGAGCAGGTGGCAGTAGCGATGAAACGCGCTTTAGAGGCTAAATTCGGCGCCGGGCAGTGGTTTGCCGGCTTTTCTGCCGACTCGGTGTACTTCGATCTGGCAACGCTTGCCGAGAAAAAGCTGGAGCGGGCCGAAGTAGAGCGAGTAGCGGCTGAGGCGGCACTAACCGTTGAAGGCATGGCTGCGGCCTTTACTCGTACCCAAATCCTGTCTGGCAACCTGCCGCGAACGCCTTTGGCCGAGCGCGTCCAGATGGCCTTTCATCCCCAACGCAGCGGGGATGTCTTTCTCCTGCCAGAGCCGTTTTGTTTTTTCAGCACCGAGGAATACACCACGGCGACGACCCACGGCACACCTTACGCCTATGATACTCACGTGCCGGTTATCCTGATGGGGCGTGGCATTCGCCCTGGTACGTACCGGACTGAGGCAAGTCCTGCCGACATTGCCCCGACCCTCGCCGTACTGCTAGGAATTGCCCCCCCAAATGGCAGCATAGGTCGTTGTCTCCACGAAGCATTGTCCCCGTGAGGTTGGCTGCCGCAAGTTTCTCCAGCCTAAAAATGATCGCTTGCTGTAAGGTAGCATTGGCCTAGGCGCAGCTTGTGCTATGCTTCCCGTTGGCCACGGTCACACAAATGCATCCTTCTGCCGCTTCCAGGGGAAACCCTCGATGACGTCTGGTTCGCCGGTCATCGTTGTCACTGAGGGAATGAGCCGTGAAACGTTCGCTCAGGCTATGTTACTCACTCATTCTCACTGCCCTGATTGTTCTTCTTGCTCCACTGCGTGAATATCAGGCGCATCCCCAGGACGTACCGACCATTTCGGCTTCTGATGAGCTGATGCACCGGGCAGCTTTGCTGGGAGAGTCTTTGTACGCCCGTCCTCCAGCAGCCCGTGAAGAAAGTGAATATCTCGCGCTGGCTAATGTCTACACGCGCGCCGTTGCGCTGGATACCAGTAGGGGGACAGGGGATGCGGCGCTTGTGGCCCGTGCGGAACTGTTCCGCGAAATGGCGCAGTTGTTCAACAAGCCACGCTACCTCTACGCTGCGTTGGATAGTTATGACGCCGTGTTGCGTCGTTATCCTGATGGACCGTTTCTCGTTCGCGCACTGATCGGGATGGCGCGGATACACGAGCAGGATTTGAAAGCGCCCGAGTTGGCAATCCAGGCTTACCGCGAAATCATCTACCGCTTTCCTGAGTCGGTCAGTGCGCGGGAAGCCATGGCTTGCGTAGCACGACTCCAAGCCACCATCGGACAGCCGACACCCCGCGACGTTGCTGAGGCTTATGAAGATGATGTTGCCGATGTAACAACCATCAGCCAGGTGCGTTATTTTTCGGGGCCGGATTATGCCCGAGTCATTCTTGATCTGAGTATTGGCACAACCTACGAGCGACGGGTTGAAGGCACATCGCTCGTCATTCGGCTGCCGTCGGCTAAGCTGTCACCTTTGGTAACGCCTGTGCAGAGCTTTCCCCCATCCAACGGTATGCTTCGCCAGATTCGGCTCAACAGCCGTAACGGCGGCGTTGAGGTGCGTATTGAGTGTGCACGCCTGCGTGATTTTGCAATCTTTGCGCTCGACGATCCGGCCCGGCTTGTGGCCGATGTTCGGGGAACCCAACCTATTGCCGAAGAGCCGGCACCTGCTGCAGTGGAGTCGCAGATACCCACTTCTGGAAGTACACCAGGCTCACTAGTCCGAGCACTTGGGCTCAAGGTCAAGCGCATCATCATTGATCCAGGACATGGCGGATCAGATACTGGCGCAATTGGCCGCGACGGCCTTTACGAAAAAGACGTTGCGCTGGACATTGCTTTGCGGCTTCGCGCAGCAATCCAACGGGAGCTCAAGGAGGTCGAAGTTTTGTTGACGCGCGACACCGATCGGTTCGTGCCGCTGGAAGAACGCACAGCAATGGCCAATGCCTGGCAGGCGGACCTGTTCATCTCAATTCATCTCAACTCCAGCCCGACGCCGTTGGCCAGCGGTGTGGAGACCTACTTCTTGAGCCTTGATGCCACAAAGGAGGAGCTGGATGTTGCCACCCGTGAAAATGCGACGACCTCGCGCAGCGCTGGCGAGTTGCAGAGTTTGCTTCAGCGTATTGTCAATGACACCCGAACGATAGAATCACGCGCCTTTGCCCAGAGCATTCAGGCGAGTTTGGTAGCCGGCCTGAGCCGCATCAGCCCGACGGCTGGCTTCAATCGCGGCGTCAAAAAAGCACCGTTCGTCGTCTTGCTCGGGGCGAATATGCCGAGTGTGCTGACGGAAGTTTCCTTCCTAAGCCATCCTAAAGATGGCGAAGCCCTGCGAACCATCGAGTTTCGGCAGAGCATTGCCGAGTCGTTGTGTGATGGCATTAAGCGTTACATTGAAACCCTGAAGCGCCCAGGGATGGTTGCAGCCGTAGGCAAGCCGGAGTAAGACCCTGATCGCTTCGGCCTACCTTGCGTGCAAAACCCAGGGTTGCCTGCCCAGGCTACCGGGAAAGCACAGGGGGGTGCCATCCGGTTACGATCGCTTGAAGCCGCGTTCAATCTGCGACATGTCAAACCGAAGAACAATCGGCCGGCCGTGGGGGCAGTTGGTCGGATGCGCGCATTTGAACAATTCCTCCACCAGCCATGCCATCTTCTCCGGCGTCAGGTGCGTGTTGATCTTGATGGCGGCTCGACAGGCCAGGCTGGCTGCCAGTTCACGTAGGAAATGCTCACGGGAGATGGTCTGATGTTCGGATGCCAGCGCGTCGAGCAACTCTGTCAACAAGGTTTTGGCCTCTTCGGCGCCCAAGTCAGCCGGTATGCCATGGATGGCTACGGTCCGCCCCGCCAGACGGGTTGTCCGAAAGCCGGCAGCTTCCAGTTCGCTTTCCAGGGCATCAAACACCGTTGCTTGAGCCGGTGACAAATCCACAACCAGTGGTGTCAGCAGCATCTGCGTCAGTACGTCGCACGCCAGCAAGGCTTGTACGCGCTGCTCGAACAAAATCCGTTCGTGAGCTACGTGCTGGTCTATAAGCAGGAGTCCCTCAGCATCGCTCGCCACAATGTAGCTGTCGTGAAGCTGTCCTAGAATGCGCACATCTGCCCCGCGTTTGTCTAGCAGATGCGAATCGGAAGATGTTTGTCGGCTCTGGTGCGCTGAACGTACTGTGCCAGCGCAGCGCGTACGGGGGCGGCCGCCAAGGATGCTGTGTATGCGGGTTGCAGTCTCATCTGTTGGTGCGGCTGTTATAGTGGGTGGTGCAGACGGTGTGGCAGAAGCCGAACCATCGTCAGGGGGCGCAGCGGTGAGTGCTGTGAGGGAAGGCGACGTATCTGAGCTTGGCTGAGCTGGTATTGCTGATGCTGTTGCCGGTGGAAGGGGCGCCATTGCTTGGAGCGCTGTCTGGACAGCCGACGAAGCCGGTGGTTTGAGAGAAGGTGGAACTGGAGCAGGCGGGGGCACCGGCACAGCCGAGGCAGAGAGTGGGGCAAAGCGGGGTGATCGTCCAAGCGCCTGCTGCACGGCCATGACGATGCTCTCCAGCACGTGTTGGGGTGTGCGAAAGCGCACTTCAGTCTTTTGGGGGTGGACGTTGACATCCACCATGTCAGGCGGCACTTCGACAAACAGCATCGCAGCCGGAAATACGCCCGACGGCAGGATGTTTCGGTAGGCATCCGACAGCGCCCGGCTGATGAGCTTGTCCCGTACGAAACGGCGGTTGACGAAAAGGTATTGTCCATCCCGGCTTGTCCGCTGGATGTGGGGGCGCGAGACAAAGCCTTTGACAACAACCTCGCCACGGACCAATTCGACGGGCGCTAGGCTGTCAAGCATGTTCGCGCCGAAAAGCTGGTAGGCGCGTGCCCGCAAGTCCGTAGTGGGGGTGACGGCCAGCACTTGGCGTCCGTTGTGCTCCAAGGTAAAGCCGCAGTGGGGATGCGCCAGGGCATAGTGAGTAACAAGGTTTGTGATGTGGAAGGTTTCTGTCGCCTCGGTTTTGAGAAACTTGCGCCGAGCCGGCAAGTTGAAAAAAAGATCGCGCACGAGAATTTCCGTGCCGCCGGGAGCTGCAACTTCCCGGACATGCCGCAGCTTCCCTCCCTCGAGATAGACTTCTGTACCAGAGGTCGCCTCATGCAACTTGGTTGTCAGAAGAACGCGCGCCACCGAACCAATGGCTGCGAGAGCTTCACCCCGAAAGCCAAAGGTTTGAATTGCCATCAGTTCCTCGGCCGTACGGATTTTGCTCGTGGCATGGCGTTCAAAGGCAAGGATCGCATCGTCTCGCGTCATACCTTCGCCGTCGTCCCGAACCCGAATGCTTTCCTTGCCGCCGCGTTCAATGGACAGGTCAATCTGGTGGGCGTGGGCATCAAGTGCATTTTCCAGGCATTCTTTGACGATTGAAGCGGGACGCTCGACGACCTCGCCGGCAGCAATCCGGTTGGCGACGACATCCGGCAGAATACGAATCTTGGACATAGTTCTGGCTACCTTGCTGATGTGTGAAGCCGCCGTCTAGCCTTGCTGCGGGCTTCACATAAGGTCAAGTGGGTCAATTTCGATGAAAACGTGCCGGCGCTCGGTATCGGTCAACGCCGGCAACATGTGTCCTAACGCCTGGCGTATCTGCACGCGCTGGCGGGCTTTGAGCAGAATTTGGAACCGGTACTCGCCGCGCAGCCGGGCAAGCGGTGCCGGAGCCGGCCCGAGAACGCGCAGCGGAGCATCTGCCGGAGCTGCCTGGGGGATAGCCGCGCGCAGCAGTTCGGCCACTTTTTCTCCCAGCGCCTGGCCTTCGAGTTCCCGTTCGTGGCGAATGATGACCGTAGCCAGAACACAGAAGGGCGGATAGTACGCCGCCTGGCGCTGGATGAGTTCCTGATCAAAAAACGCCCGGTAGTCCTGCTGGCAGCCGGCTACCAGAGCGTAATGTTCGGGACGGTAGGTTTGCACAATGACCCGTCCGGGGCGATCACCGCGGCCGGCGCGTCCGGCAACCTGGGCAATGAGTTGAAAGGTGCGTTCTGGAGCACGGAAGTCCGGCAGCATCAGACCGGCATCTACGGAAACAACACCAACCAGCGTGACATTGGGAAAATCATGCCCTTTGGCAATCATCTGTGTCCCAACGAGGATGTTGAGGCTGCCGGAGGCAAAATCGTGAAAAATGCGCTCGAAAGCACCACGCCGCCGCGTCGTATCGCGGTCGAGACGCGCAATGGCCAGGGTGGGAAACAGTTCGCGCAGGCGAGCTTCGAGTTGCTCTGTCCCTTCGCCGACGTAAGCAATGCCTTCGCCATGGCACTCTGGGCAGCGGCTGGGTGGTGGAACTGTATGGCCACAGTAATGGCAAGCTAGGTAGTGGTCGGCGCGATGGTAGGTCAACGTGACCGAGCAGTAAGGACACTCCATGACAAAGCCGCAGGCTTTGCACAGCCAGCAACTGGCAAATCCCCGCCGATTTAGCAGCACTATCACTTGTTCGCCCTGGCTACATGTTTCGGCAATCGCTGTTTGGAGTTCATCTGAGATGAAGCGCAGCTCTCCGTGACGTTTGAAGACCTCGCGCATATCTACCAAGGTGACTTCTGGCAGGGGACGGTTGCCGATCCGCCTTGGCAGTTCTAGGCGGGTGTATTTCCCGACGACGCTGTGTTGAAAGGTCTCAACGGCCGGTGTTGCGCTGCCCAAGATAACAGGACACTTGAGCCGACTGGCACGGAGGATGGCCGTGTCGCGTCCGTGGTAGTGGGGCACGCTTTCGGACTGTTTGTAAGATGTGTCATGTTCTTCGTCCACAACAATAAGGCGCAAGTTAACCAGCGGGGCAAAGACGGCCGAGCGGGTGCCGATGACCACCCGCGCCGCCCCTGACCGGATGCGTTCCCATTCATCCACTCGTTCGCCTGGCGACAGAGAAGAATGAAGCAACGCCACCAGTGAGCCGAATCGCTGGGTAAGGCGACGCGCCAGAAAGGGCGTCAAGCCAATCTCAGGTACGAGCATCAGCGCCGAGCCACCACGTTGGAGAACGGCACCAATGGCTGCCAGATACACTTCTGTCTTGCCCGAACCGGTAACGCCATGCAGCAGAAAAGTGCGGAAGCATCCACTGTCGTGGGCAGACAACACGGCTTCATAGGCCTGGCGTTGTTCGACGGTAAGCTCAGGGGCCGGCTCTGCTGGCAGGTGCGCCAGATGGGCCAGGGGATTCCGGCGAACGGCTTCAGGCACCAGCTCAAGCCAGCCTTTTTTGGCCATCTGACGCAGGACGGCAGGACTCACCTCAGCCTTTGCCACCAGCTCAGAGACCGGGGCAAAGGGTATTTCGCGTAGGTATGCCAGGGCACGTGCCTGCGCCGGTGACAAGGTGTGTTCTGCCGCGGGTGGATTGAGAAGCCGAGCAACCAGCCGCTGTTTGAGTCGAACCCGTGCTTGGGTAGGGCGGGTTGTGATGACCACCAACCCCAAGTTTTCAAGGTCACGCGCAACTTGCCGTGGGTTTTTCCCAAAGCGGTCCGGGGGAAGCTCGTCGAGCCGGATTTCGCCGCCAATTTCTGCTAACCAGGCAAGAAGGCGTCCATCTCGCGTCCGCCCTGAAATGGAGCCGGCCTGCACTGCCTGTCGCCCGTTTTCCGTCAGGCAGAGCCAGTCTTCAAGGCGAACTTCTAAGCCGGCCGGCAGAGCAGCTTTGATGGTCTCACCCCACGGGGCGTAGTAGTAGTCAGCCACCCACTGGGTCAAAGACAAAATCTCGTCGTTGAGAACCGGCGTTTCGTCAATCCAGTGGGTGATCTCCTTGAGCTCCAGACTCTGGTTAGCCTGACCGGCGAGTTTGGCACTAAGCTTTGCCGGGAGCTGCTCACTGACCGACACAACGTATCCAATAAGGGTTTGTCGTCCAAAAGGCACGACCACACGACAACCAGGTTCAGCAAAAGCCTGGTATGCCGCCGGGATACGGTAGGTGTAGGTTTGCATGACAGCCGCCGGCACGGCTACTTCAGCGTAGAGATCAGGCAGAGCAGAGCGTGTTTCCGGCATCGGATGTGTCCCAGAGCCGATCTGACGCTGCCATGGGCGTAACGGCAGTGCTTACACCACCACGACCAGCGGGACAATGGTTGGTTTCTGTCCCGTCACGCGCATAATGTGGCGTTTGAGCGCTAGGCGGAGGTGTTCCTGGAAGTGTTCTTTGCCGCCATTGATGCGCTTGGCCGGGGGAATTGCCTCGACGGCGGCAAGGACCACTTCGCGCAGCTCGGCGATTTCTTCCTCGTCACCGTCCACACCCAGGTAGCCGCGCGTGGTGACCTCCGGCGGCCCAAGCAACATACCGGTGGTTTCCTCTACAGCCACACCGGCAATGACGACACCTTCGTAAGCCATGCGTTTTCGGTCGCGGAGCAGGGTTTCATCCAGTTCAAGCGAACACGTGTCATCAATGTAAACCCGGTTGACCGTGATCTTGTCGCCCAGCCAAGCTGTTTCCCCATCGAGCACCACAACATCACCACTTTCAATAAGCAAGACGTTGTCGGGATCATACCCCAGCGTTTGGCAGGCAAAGAGCTTGTGCCGGTACAGTTGCCGGTACTCACCGTGGATGGGAATGAAGTACTTTGGACGCACGGCTTCAAGCATCAGCCGCAGATCGTCCTGGGCACCGTGGCCTGACACATGGATTCGCGCCTGAGTAGCATCAATGACCTCAACCTCGTTGCGGTAGCAGCGGTTGATCAGCTTGGAAATGGCTTTTTCATTGCCCGGAATCTGGCGGGCTGAAAGCACTACCGTGTCGCCGGCCTCCATCCAAGCCTGCCGGTGGCTGCGGTCGGCAATCCGCCACATTGCCCCCATCGGTTCGCCCTGGCAGCCTGATGCCAGGACTACGGTTTCGCTCGGCGCAAAATGCCTGAAGTCCTTGACATCTACGAGAAGGTCGGCAGTGTCCAGAAAGCCCATTCGTTCGGCAATCTCTATATTACGTTCCATGGTTCGCCCAACCGCAACGACCTGGCGTCCAAACTGTTGGGCAAGGTCAAAGATGATCTGAATGCGGTGAATACTGGAAGCAAAGCAGCTAACGAAGATGCGCCCGGTTGCCCGGTCGAAAATTTCCTCCAGGGCCGGAATAACAGCCCGTTCGGAGGGCATTCGTCCCGGCCGCTCAACATTGGTCGAATCTGACAACAGCGCCAGCACGCCGCGTCGGCCAATGGCGTGCAAGCGTTCAATGTCAATGGCGTCACCACAGACAGGCGTTGTATCGAACTTGAAGTCCCCGGAGTGGACCACCGTGCCAATCGGCGTTGTAATGGCCAAAGCGCAGCAATCCACCGTGGAGTGAGAAACCCGGATGTATTCGACGGTGAAAGGACCAACCGTAGCAGTTTGACCAGCACGCACCGGATGCAACCGGGCTGTGTTCAACAGGTGGTGTTCTTCTAGGCGCGGCTCAACAATGCTGAGGGTGTAGGGCGTGCCGTATACAGGAACGTTGACCTTCTTGAGCAGGAAAGGCAATGAACCAATGTGGTCTTCGTGGCTATGGGTTAGGAAAACAGCGCGTACCTGCTCTTGGTGGCGTTCGAGAAAGCTGAAGTCTGGGGTCATCGAGTCTACGCCGAAGTGACCGACTTCGGAGAACATCAAACCGGCGTCAATGACGATGATGTCGGCCCCATAGCGCAGCACCATGCAGTTCATGCCAAACTCCCCGAGTCCGCCCAGTGGAATGATCTCCAGTGTGGTATCGTGTGTCCTTCTCATGCTGCCTACCTTGTGCCCGTGGTGGTGACTGAAATGCCCGGTAACGAAAACACCATGAACCGCGTTGGTCGCTGCTTCATAGTAGCGAAGTTTGTTGCTGATGGCGATGTAGAATGGCCCGTTTCTTCCGTTGGGTTGGTTGGTGGTATGTTGCCATGAACATGACAGGGAAAATCGGCTTGGTTATTGTCACCGGGCTAATCCTGATGGCAGTGTTCGGACCACTTGTTATCCCTCCAGAGCGGGTGACATTTCAGGACCTAGAGCATAGTTTTGATCCGCCTTCTTGGCAGCATCCGATGGGGTTGGATGAGAACGGCCGTGACATTTTGGCGCGGGTTGTCTATGGCGCGCGCATCTCGCTGGCTGTCGGTATCACGGTCGTAGTGATTTCGGCGCTGGTTGGGCTTCTTTTGGGATTGCTTTCGGGGTATTTCGGAGGGTGGGTTGACCGCTTGATTGCCGGTTTCTGGTTCAATGTGTTTCTGGCTTTTCCAGGCATCTTACTAGCGATTGCAACCGTTGCCTTTCTTGGCGCCAGTCTATTCAACCTTATTTTTGCCCTGTGCGTGATTGGTTGGGTAGGCTACGCCCGACTCATTCGGGCGCAGGTGCTCAAGGTGCGAGAGTATGATTTTGTCACCGCAGCACGTGCGCTTGGTAGCAGCGATGCTCGAATTCTGTTCCGGCATATTTTGCCGAATGCCATTCAACCGCTGATTGTTCAGGCAAGTCTGGGGATGGCCGGAGCCATTCTATCCGAAGCCAGCATGAGTTTCTTAGGATTGGGCATCCCACCGCCGACGCCAAGCTGGGGCGCTATGCTGAGTGATGCGCGGATGCATTTTGCTTCGGGATGGCACTTGACCGTTTTCCCAGCGATGATGATTGCCTTGACGGTACTAGGCTTCAACTTGTTGGGGGATGGTTTACGAGAGTGGCTCGATCCTAAACAACGTCTGCCATAGCCCTGTGCTTCCGACGTGTAGCGACATCGAAGCTGCCAAGGAATAACGATGTCTTGTAGGCAGCCTGACTTGGCATTGGGTTTCAAGCTGCCTATCGTTTGGTTTACGGTGTTGGGAGTACTGCGCAAAACGCGCGGTTCCGCAATGGTTGGTCTTCTAGAAAAGGAGCCTGTCCGTATGTCTGTGCCGAACCAACTCAGTCACATCCAGCAAACTTTCAACCAGGTGCTTCAGATGATGCTGTCGGTTTCCGACAAGGTGAGTGATCTCATCTTTTCACCTGGGCGTCCCCCACAGGTAGAACTCGTCGGGCAGCTCCGGGCTGTCAAGATTCAGGGGCTAGAACAACTGACTCCCCAGCACGTCCATGCATTTGCTCAGGTTCTGCTGGCAAACAATCCAGCCAACCTCGAGAAGCTGGAGAAGTTCGGCTCGGTTGATTTGTCCTACAGTGTGCCGGGGCTTTCCCGTTTTCGGGTTAATGTTTTCAAGCAGCGAGGCACAGAAGCTATCGTCATGCGGGTCATTCCCAACCGGATTCCGACCCTTGAAGAGCTTGGTTTACCACCCCAGCTGCGCCAGATTGCTGAACTCAAAAATGGCATCGTGCTGGTGACGGGGCCGACCGGAAGCGGCAAGTCCTCCACGCTGGCGGCCATCATCAACCTGATCAACGAGACGAAGTACTACCACATCGTTACGATTGAAGACCCGATTGAATTCATTCATCCGCACAAAAACTCCACGATTCACCAGCGTGAACTCTACAGTGACACGCCGAATTTTGCCCTGGCGCTGCGGGCTGCCCTTCGACAAGCACCAAAGGTGATTCTGGTTGGCGAAATGCGTGACCGCGAGACCATCGAAATTGCCATGGAAGCTTCCGAAACGGGACATCTGGTGCTCTCCACACTGCACACCATCGATGCTGCCAAAACCGTGGAGCGCATCATTGGCGTCTTTCCAAAAAGTGAAGAGCATATTGTACGGACGCGCCTGGCACACTCATTTCGCTACATCATCTCACAGCGCCTTATTCCACGGGCTGACCAACGCGGGCGGGTAGTTGCCGTCGAAATTCTTCGCTCGACAATGCGGACACGCGAGTATATCGAAAAGGGTGAAACGGCCGGAAAGACCCTCTTAGATGCCATGCGAGATGGGGAAGTCGAAGGTATGCAGCACTTCGACGCCGTGATCGAAAAGCTAATCCGCCAAAATATCATTACCAAGGAAGATGGTCTGGCGTATGCTACCAACCCAGGCAACCTTATGTTGCAGTTGAGTGATATGGGGTATTCGTCACATGAAGTGGGAACGCCACTAACAACCGGCAGCCATCGCATACCCAGCACGCCTTCCAATCCTTCACCGGCCTCAGGAGTGCGACCCGGCTCAATGTTGGACATGCTTGAACGCTAATGGCAAGTCGCCCGGTAGGGAAGGCAGCCAGCCTACAAACCGGTTTTTCTGATGCCATGCTAGTGAACCAGTGGATGGTTGCTCGCCGGCCCTGACTCAGTTAAGGTTTCCTGCCAAACCATCTCTGGGCTGGAGGAAGTTTGTCATGGACACGGCTCCTAAGGCGCTTGCTGAAACAGCACCTCGCACCTTTGAGGAGTTCTTTCCACACTATCTCGCCATGCACAGCCATCCTATGACGCGCATATTTCACTTTGTAGGAACTATCCTGCAGGTGCCCATTCTTCTGGCCTGTGCGATGACTGGCTGGTGGTGGGGGCTATTGGCCATTCCCTTCGTGTCCTATGGCTTGGCTTGGTTTTCGCATTTTGTCTTTGAGCGCAACCGACCGGCGACGTGGACCAATCCGTGGTACTCCCTGCTTGGCGACTACAAAATGGTTGGATTGATGCTGCGCGGGCAGTTGTGGCGTTGAGATGGGTCACACGTCCTACAAAGCTAACGATGTGGCGTTGCCGACGCCTTGCCTAGGACGCTGCCATGGCGAATTCCGTTTGGGGGACAGCGCTATTGCATCTGTTGATTGCGACTGGTCATGGCTTTTTGGGCGCCTGGCTGGCGGTACGGATGGTCTTTCGCCCCCGCCGCGCGTGGCACCTCTTTGGCTGGCGCATACCGTTTACACCGGGCATGATTCCGGCGGAACGAGCAGCCTTCATTAGGCGCTTTGCAAACGTCATCGCCGAGCGCGTCCTGACGGTTGAAACCATTGCTGATGAAATTATGGCGCTGGGGATTGAAGGAGAAGTCGGTGCGGCTTCCCTCCGGCACTATACCGAGCAGACTTCCAGCGAGGACTTTTTACATCATCTTGCCCGGCGGATTGTCGGGCTACTTGCCGATGAGCGGAACGCTGCTGGCATTGGCCGCCGCCTGACGGACGGTTTCGCTAACATCGTTATTGAAGAAGTTGGACGTACGTACGGGTTAGTGGGGCGGTTGATTGCGCACCGGCTTGTGGAACTGGGGATGCTCAAGCGCATCCTCACCCTGGCGCTTGAAGACATTGCCGGGCTTCTGAGCCGCAACGAGCTGGCGCGAACCGCCATGATCGAAACCATTGCCACGGTAGGTAGTCATTTGTTTGCTTCTGCGCCGACGAGCTTGCCCGTAACACCTTCAGCGATCACGCCAATTACGGAATTTGTGCAGTCATTAGGGCGTCGGCTCGACATTGAAAATTTGCTGCGTACTCAACTGGAACGTCTAACTGACGAGATGATCGAGGACCTTATCTACCGCGCTGCCGGGCGCGAGCTGCAGATGATTGTTCGTTTTGGGGCGTTGGTGGGATTCGGCGTGGGGCTTTTCCAAGCCGGGCTGTTTTTGTTGGCTGAGTCATGAAGACCGAAATGGCTGACAACTGGTCATTCCGTAGCGGTTGCTGCGCCGGTTAGTTTTTCAGAGTCGGGCGCCGTAGCCGAGCGAATTCTTAGCCGCTCGTAAATGAATGGCAGCATTTTTTCAAGGACTTCTTCCGGCGAGAGAGAAGAGGTGTCAAGCCAAATGGCGTCGTCTGCACGGCGCAGTGGAGCAATAGCCCGATTGTAGTCGCGCCGGTCACGTTCGAGGACATCTAGGCGGGTCTGTTCACGGGTGCAGTCTATGCCGCGCGCGCGCTGCTCGGCGTAGCGGCGTTCGGTACGGGTTTCGACACTTGCGTCGAGAAAAAATTTCACGTCGGCATCGGGGAACACGTACGTCCCAATGTCGCGTCCATCCATTACAACAGTTCCTTGCGTCCTCATCCGCCGCTGCTGGTCAACAAGTGCCGACCGGACGCCAGCGATGGTCGAAACAATCGAGGCATAGCGGCTGACAACTGGATGCCGGATCGCTTCTGAAACGTCTTCGTTGTCGGCAAAGACCTGAAGATGGAAAGGATCACCAGCCAAGGTAATGGCTGTATTCCGAGCTATTTCAGACAACCGGGCTTCTTGTTCTGGAGCGAGTGGTTCTGGTGGATCGGTGGGACGAATCACACCTAACTGAAACCCTTTGAGGGCCACGGTGCGGTACATAGCACCGGTGTCAATGTAGATCGCGCCAAGCTGAGCTGCCAGCAACTTTCCGACGGTGCTTTTGCCGGCTCCCGCCGGCCCGTCAATGGCAATGATAAGGTGCTGAGAGGGAGATGATACTTCCTTCATAAGCCGGCATTAGACAGACGATTTTAGAACGTGGCTTCTCCGGCCAAATCGGCAAGGACCAGAGGATAGACAACCTCCAGAAACTGCTGAACGATATAGCCGGAAGCGCCCCAGATAGGGTCGCGGTCAGCATGGTGAAAGAAATACACCTTTCGAGGACGTTGGTTGATAATGAACTGCCAGACTTCACGGGCTTCGGCACGGGCAATGACCGGCAACGGGACTTCAATGAGGCGTTCAGTTTCGCGGTTGTCAAGGCGGAATTCAACGGGATAGGGAATTACACCAACCACCGGAGTGATCTGAAAGCCAGTGCTGGTAGAAAAACTTTCAAGCAGACCGATGACCAAAACCTGTTCGGCTGGCAGTCCGATTTCTTCCGCGGTCTCGCGCAGCGCCGTCATGACCGGAGAGGTGTCCTGCGGGTCACGCCGTCCGCCCGGAAAGGCTACTTCTCCACGGTGACGGCGCAGGTGGGAGGCCCGTTTGATAAAGAGTAGATGGGGAATGCCCTGCTTGAAAAACAACGGCACTAGGACGGCTGCTTGGACCTCTTCACCCTCGGTTGCAGGATAGCCGACATCCCACTGTTGCAAGGCCTGAGCAGCCCGCTTCGTAAACTCAGAGCTGACGGTGTAGCGTTGTCGGTCAAGCCTCTCTGGGGCATGCACCAACCTATCAGACTGGAGATAGATACCCATGCGGATGTTATACGCAATCGTTCTACTTGGTCTTTGGCTAGGTACGGCTGATGGTCAAACGCCGCACCGCCGTGCTTCACTCCCGCCGCCTGTGACATCTGTTCCTGCCACTCCACTGCCTGACCGGATGCCGGCCGAGCCTGTGGCAGCGCCGACCGGCGCTGCAGATGCCGCACCGCTCGAGTCCATCGTGCGGGAGCTCCGCGCCTTGGTCAAGGCAGTGATGACGCTCAGCGCACAAACCCAGGTCCAAGCTGCCAATGCGTTGCTGGATGCCTTACTCAAGCGCCAGGCTACCCTTGAAGGTCAGATAGAAAACCTCCAGACTGAGTATGATCGACTACGTGCCGAGCGGGCTGCTAACCTTGCGCGCTTGCAGGACATGGCAGCAGAAATATCGCGCATGGCCTATGTATCACAGGCAGACGCTGAAGCGCGCGTCCGTGCTGAAGTCACTAGCCGAGATGCCATGCTTCAAACGCGCCTAACAGGCTTAGAGACGCGCTTGAATGAAAAACGTGCTGAGCTGGTACAAGTCACTGCCGAAATTGAACTGCTCAAGGGACGCCTCCGCAGCCTCGTAGACAAAACACCCGAAGCCGGGCAGTTCTGACCTATGGTAAGTCCCTTCAAACAGAGCGAAGGGCATCGGGCCGGCTGTGTCTTCCGGCAAGAACCTGCTAGAAGAGATAGCCACACTCTAGCAACTTCGATAAAGTCTGCTGCACTGGAAAAAGCTTGTTTGTCCAGCAGCGTCTCCGGTACACCACTACCTTGTTCAGGAGTTATAGAGCCTATGCCTTTCGATCTGCCAGAACTACCTTACGCTAAGGATGCCCTTGCGCCCTACATCTCGGAAAAAACCATTGAGTTTCACCACGGTAAGCACCACAAAGCTTACGTAGACAACACAAATAAACTCATCGAAGGCACGCCCTACGCTGACAAATCTTTGGAAGAGATCATCCGGGCGGCCCACACTGATGGTCACACGGCGTTGTTCAATAACGCTGCACAAGTTTGGAATCACACCTTTTTCTGGAACTCGATGAAGCCAAACGGCGGGGGAGCACCGACAGGTGAGCTGGCCGACCGCATCAACCATGCCTTTGGCAGCCTCGAGCAGTTCAAAGAAGCTTTCAAGCAAGCCGGCGTGACGCAATTTGGCAGTGGCTGGGCTTGGCTCGTTCTTGATCAAGGGGAGCTAAAGATCACCAAAACGGCTAATGCGGACTTGCCGCTTGTCCATGGGCAGACCGCGTTGCTGACTTGCGATGTTTGGGAGCACGCCTACTACCTTGACTATCAGAACCGCCGCCCGGATTTTCTGCAAGCCTACCTAGATCACCTCATTAACTGGGATTTTGCGGCAGCAAACCTAGCCAAGGCTGTTTAACCCACCTGGTCTCAGTCGCTGTACACCTAAAAAGGGGCAGCCGGTAAGAAAACGCCTTTCCGGCTGCCCTTAGGCGTCTCCTGCAGCCCATGCGCGCAGGCTAGTCAAGAACCTTCACATCGGTCTGGAAACGGCGGTAGTTGGTATAGCGAATCTCGAGCCGAATTCGGACGGACTGGTTTGGAAACTCCAGTACGTCATCGGCATAGACATAGGTTGGAAACCAGAATCGCCCGTCAATGTTCTCGCGATAGCTTTCAAAGCGGGGGAACTTGTTGTTTTTATCCTCAGGCAGGGTGCGCCCGGCTGTCTTGACAACCATCAAGTCTTGGGTGTCTACCCACACCCGACCGGCGAAAAAACGCTTCCCACCTGGCTCAAATTTAGGGACGCGCTTAGGACGAACGTCAAAAACATAGGTGTCGAGTTCGTCAAGTCGCTCGCGAGTCACGTACTCGATGTAGTAGAGCGGGGCATTTTCCTTAGTAATCGAGAAAGGCTTCGTTGTTCCGAAGTCCTCCAGATCGGCCGGGGTAATATGTATCCCAAGCAGCGTAGAAGGGGGGAAGCGCTTGACCTCCTCGCGGCGCTGTCCGCTTTCAGTAAAGGAAACTTCAGAAAGCCGGTAAAACTCGCCCGTTGGGCGCCCGTCCACCCCAAGGGTCTGCATGCGCACCTCTTGGCGGTAGATGTAGTTAGCGAACTCACGCAGCAGTAGGGACTCATTTTCGGTAAAGCGTTCGATGATTTGGGCAATGTCAAGCGAGCTTCCACGGCGCACGTCAGGGGAAGGAGGACTCCCAGCATTAGGAGAAGGAAAGTTCTGCTCTGGGGGAGTGGTTGTTGTTGGTGAAACCCTGCGCGGGCGCTCGCCACTTTGTGCCCGAATGGCATCCACGCCTATGGTGTTTCCGCAAAATACAACGGCGATAAGAAAAATTAGGCACACTTTCAAACTGGTGCGACAAACGTGGTGGGTTGTCATGGTGCTGTCCTTTCAGTACCCTCGTAGCTAACGCTCTTGACGGGTGGTGTTGCTGATGCTGATCTAGATGTGTTTGTGCTGTCCTGGGTGGTTTGAGTCTGTTTTCTAAGAAGCAAGATAGGCTAAAGTTGTTTCCCTAAAGCTGCAGCTTCTAAGGTTCAGAGTTGTCAAGCGCGAAACCAAGCGCTGTCCACCCAGCGCACGCCAAGGAAAGCTGCCATTATGAGAAACCTCATTCTTTCAGCCATTCCGTTTTTCCTGTTTACTATCATCCTGGAAGCTGTCTGGGACAAAATCAAGGGGACGGGCTTTGTCACCTGGAAAGACAGTCTGACCAACATTGCCATTGGCACTGGAAGCCTGATGGGGAAATTCTTCCCTACTGCTACCATCTACTGGTTTTGCTGGTACATTTCACCGCTCAAAGTCGAACCCGCCTGGTGGTCATGGGCCGTGGTGCTCCTGCTCGATGACTTCTTCTACTACTGGTTTCACCGGATCAGCCACGAAAGCCGGTTCTTCTGGAACATGCATGTTGTCCACCACTCAAGCAATCATTACAACCTGAGCGTGGCCGTCCGCCAGAGCTGGTTTGGGGGGGTGGTGTCCTGGGTTTTCTACGTGCCCATTGCTTTGCTTGGCTTTCCACCGGAGATGATGCTGACGGCGCATGCCATCAATCTGCTGTATCAGTATTGGATTCACACGCAATTTATCGGGCGTCTGGGTTGGCTTGAATGGATTTTCAACTGTCCGACGCACCATCGGGTTCACCACGGCGTCAACGAACCTTACCTAGACAAGAACTACGGCGGGATTCTTATCATCTGGGACCGGCTCTTTGGCACCTTTGCTGAAGAAACTGAGCCGGTGCGCTACGGCATCATCAAGCCTCTGCACAGTTACAACCCCTTGTGGGCTAATCTTCATGCCTGGAAAGAAATGTTTGATGCGATGCGTACCCGCCCGACCTGGCGTGAAAAATGGCAGTGTGTTTGGGGGCCGCCAGCAATGAGTCTATCCCAGACAACGACCTGACGAATGGAAACAGGAACGGCCGCACATGTTTGACTTGCCTGCTACAGCAGGTTGGAGCAAGGTGTAAGGGCTGCGCTGCCTGTCACGTGCCATTGTTTTTCGTCCCCTCTGATGGTGCGGCGCAACCTGGAGGGTATCCCGCGTGGGATGCCACCCTTGGGAGGTGGCAAGACGATGGCCTGCTTTCAAGACCCACAGAAACGCTTTTCGCCGGTAGAAGTGGTTGAACGGTTGCTCATTCTGTACCACTGCGGCGACACACCGCCGTCCCTTTACCTGGCCTCGGACTTCGATCTGGCGCTGTATCTCGACGGTCTGGGCTTTGACGCCTACAGCCGCGAGCGTCTCGTCGGGCGGCACCGGGCAATAGACCTCAATCGCTTTTCGATGAACGTCCTGCCGAGTGGTGATCGGGGACACAGCCACCTGACGGCGCACTGAATGGCTTACAAGCCACAAGCCTGAAAATATGCTGGTGGCAAAGAACATCTTGTGGTCACTTCTTCCTGCTTGCCGGCGAGTGTACTTTGAGTTGTGTATTACTTCTTGGGGCAAGTAGCCTGCAAGGCTACAGGTCGAGCCTTGATAAAACAACTCGTACATCGTTGCCGGAAATTGTTACCTCACATGAAATCTGATCTTTCTTTGCTTTTATTACTGTGCCATAGGAATTATTTTCAATATCATAAGAAAACCCACTTTCTCGAAAATTCTCCTTGTAATACATAATTATCTTGTTTTCCGAGTAGCCACATTTCGATTTGATTACCATTCCTCTTGACGAAGTATACATCCTAGAGGCACTTACAGGACAAGTAAGCCAGGAAAAGCGTGAGGCAATTTCTTCCATTTCAGCCAGTGCCTTCTTGTCCTCTTCACTGGGTGGAAGTATTAGTCCCAAGCCATGCTTTGCCACTACTGCCACTGAAGGGATAAAGCCCACCACCAAAAAACAGACCAAGGTCATAAAGTATGTCTTCCAGAATTTTATTTTGTCCTTGACCTCATGTCCTGCTGGATACATATTCTCTTCCTCCGAAGCTCTTGGACTTGCACCTAATCCAAATCATCATAAACATTTGACCCAAGAATCAGGTCATAAATCTGTCTGCGTTCTGTATCAAAGATTAACCAGCAGGAAAATACTCCTGCCAAAAGCAAGGCCAAGACAGGTAAGCCTAAAACATTATTTATAAGGATGGCAACTAAAATAGTTGAACTGCAAAGAGTCATTCTCAGGGCTTCGCGGATTGTTGATTTTCCAAGGCTGATAAAGGTCTTGCTTTCTCTGTCAAGAACAACAGTTCCCATCAGACGTTTACCAACTGTGCCGCCATAGGTGCTTGTCAAATATACATTCAGTCCAAAGCTGACCAGTGCTCCGATGACAATGAGTGAACGCGGCCCTGTTGTTGCAACTTCTGTGACTTCTTCTGGATCAATAACATCGAGAAAAGCCACCTTTTGTTGCAATTCCAAAAGCAGGAATCCTGGTGCAGTGAAAATGCTGTAGGAAAACATATCTATTGAATACCCTCTCCATCTCTGGGAGAGGGTAGGTAATGTGTATTGATTGACATGAGAGTTTTGGTAGATATTTGATTGGTGAAGAGATGGTGGTGGTACAGTTTCTTTTTGCGAGGGAGGTCTCCTTTTTTGTTCTTCAAAAGCTTCCCTGAGCATTGGTACTTCTCTGGCTATTCTCCAGCCCAAGCCCTGCCGGAAAATCATGTCTTCCGGCAGGACCCTGCCTTCGATAACCCACTGCTTCAGCTCATCAATGTTCGTTTCATACTCATATCCCTGAATCTTGACCACCCACT
>Ga0308405_1000045_pt1 | contig 100056 bp, 88 predicted proteins | sample HotsprSampleMS13_FD_203473 | JGI IMG/M metagenome (GOLD analysis project Ga0308405, IMG submission 203473) | Hot spring phototrophic mat microbial communities from Mushroom Spring, Yellowstone National Park, Wyoming, United States - 20060912_MS13 ...
ACGTCCTGGTAATGAACCGATATATGTTCTTCTATGACCACGGATCTCTGCTTCGTCACGGACACCTCCTAATGATACAGAAACAAAGTTTCTTCCTAAAGCACGTGCAATAGATTTTGCAATAGAAGTTTTTCCAACACCAGGCGGTCCTACAAAACATAATATAGGACCTTTGATTTTTTTCACACGTTTTAGTACCGCAAGGTATTCCAATACACGTTCTTTAACTTTTTCAAGACCATAATGGTCTTCATCTAAAATTTCTTTTGCTCTTTTTATATCAAGAACATCTTTTGTTTTCGCACTCCATGGTAACGAAATTAACCAATCAAGATATGTCCTTGAAACCGTTGCTTCAGGTGAATACGGCATCATTTTTTCAAGACGTGAAAGTTCTTTTAACGCAATTTCTTCTGCTTCTTTTGGCATTTTTGCTTGTTTAATTTTTTCTTTAAGTTCATCAAGTTCTTTTGCAAAATCATCTTTTTGTCGTAACTCTTTTTGTATTGCCTTCATCTGTTCAGTAAGATAATACTCTTTTTGTGTTTTCTCAATTTGTTGTTTAACACGTGTTTGAAGACGTTCTTCTATTTTTAGTATTTCTTTTTCAGCAATAATATGTTTTATAAGTGTTTCTAATCGTTGATAAATATCAACAAGTTCTAACAAATGTTGTTTTTCTTGTGTTTTGATATTAAGATAAGTTGTAACAGTATCGGTAAACTTAGACGGGTCTTCTATATTCTGTGCTGATATAAGTATTTCTATTGGAAGTTTGCGATTTATTTTCACATATTCTTCAAACTCAGTTTTTGCTTGACGAAACAACGCTTCTATTTCTATATTTTGTTGTAATGGTGGTTGTTGTAAAATTTCATATTCTACTTCTATAAATCCTTTGTCTGTATATTTATAACTTAAAATTTTTATTCTTTCTAATCCTTCAATAAGAACTTTTAATGAACCATCAGGGGAATTAATTGACCTAATAATTTTTGCTAAACAACCAATGTGGTATATATCATCAAACCCTGGTTGTTCAATATTAGGTTTTTTTTGACAACTTACTACTATTAGTTTATCTTGAGTAGATAAAGAATGTTCAGCTGCAGAAATAGAAATTTCTCTACCTAAATTAAGAGGTATCACTGTTGAAGGAAACACAACAGTATCTCTTAATGGTATAAATGGTAATACATTTTGTGTTGAATTATTATTTTGTAAATTTTCTTTTTCTTGTTTTTGTGTCATAATTTTTTTATGCTGTTTTTGATTTATAAATATAATTAGGTTTTATTTTACCTTGGACAACTTCTTTGTTAATTATACATTTTGATACATTTTTATTTTCTGCAAGTTCATAAAATTCGTTAATCAAAATTGTTTCAAGTATAGTTTTTAACCCGCGTGCACCAGTAGAACGTTGTTTTGCTAAACGTGCAATTTCTGAGATAGCATCGTCAGTAAACTCAAGTTCTATACCTTCAAGTTCAAACAATTTCTTATATTGTTTTGTTAACGCATTTTTAGGTTTTGTTAAAACATCTTTAAGTTCTTGTTCTGTAAGTTCATAAGTATATGCTACAACTGGCAACCTGCCAACAAGTTCTGGTATCAACCCGTATTTTATCAAATCCTGTGGTTGGATATGTTTATACCATTCTTCATAAAGTTTATTTTTTTCTTTCTCAGTTAAGAACCCAATTGATTTTTTATTTATTCGTTCTTCAACAATTTTTTGTAATCCTTCAAATGAACCACCACAAATAAAAAGTATGTTTTTAGTATTTATAGGAATAAACTCTTGATACGGATGTTTTCTACCACCTTGTGGTGGAACATTTGCAATTGTACCTTCTAAAATTTTTAACAATGCTTGTTGAACTCCTTCACCAGAAACATCTCGTGTGATTGATGGTGAATCACTTTTTCTTGAAAGTTTATCAATTTCGTCAATATATACGATACCATGTTCTGCTGCAGAAATATCATAATTTGCTGATTGTAAAAGTCGTAAAAGTATGTTTTCTACATCTTCACCAACATAGCCAGCTTCGGTATATACAGTAGCATCAACTATTGCAAAAGGAACTTTTAACATTTTTGCTAATGTTTCAGCAAGAAGTGTCTTCCCGTTGCCAGTAGGTCCTATTATAAGAATATTAGATTTTTGTATCTCAATATCTTCGTCTTTTAAAAAGAACACACGTTTGTAATGGTTATACACTGCTACTGAAAGAATCTTTTTTGCTTCTTCTTGACCTATAACATAATCGTCAAGGTATGTTTTAATTTTTTTTGGTGTTGGTAAAAAATCTTTTTTGTGATGACTATGAGTTTGTTTTAACCTTGTAAGTAGTTCGTATAAAAAGTTTACACAATTTTCGCATATATAAAAATCTTCTTTACCAACAAATTTTATATCTTGACTTGTTTGGTTCAATTGTTTTTTACATAAAGCACAAAAAATATGTTCTTTCATGTCTGATTACAAAAAATTTTGTTGAAAAGAAATTATTTTATAAGTTTTCTACTAGCGATTACTTCGTCTATGATACCGTATTTTTTAGCATCTTCAGCAGACATATAAAAATTACGTTCAGTATCTTGTTTGATACGTTCTACAGCTTGTCCTGTATGTTTTGCGAGTATTTCAATAAGCTTCTCTTTTGTATATAAAAGTTCTTTTGTCTCAATATCTATATCTGTTACACTACCTGATAATCCTTCACCAAAAACTGCTGGTTGGTGTATCATAATCCTTGCATGAGGTAGAGCAAACCGTTTACCTTTAGTTCCAGCTGCAAGTAACAACGCACCAAAACTCATTGCCATACCTATACATACAGTTGTTATTGGACAACTGATATACTGCATTGTATCATATACAGCAAGTCCTGCAGAAACCATCCCACCAGGCGAGTTTATATAAAGATAAATGTCTTTATTAGGATCTTCACTTTCAAGATATAAAAGTTGTGCTATTACAAGATCTGCAATATCAGTAGTTATTGCACCACCATAACCACCTACAAAAATTATCCTGTCTTTTAACAATCTTGAAAAAATGTCATATCCTACTGCTGCACCTTGGTTCCAGCGTTCTATAATTGTAGGGACTACTGCAGGCATATATTACCCCCCATTTTAGTTAATAGTTCATCCCGCAATTTGCGGGATTAGTTCATAGTTCAGAGTTATTAGTTCAGAGTTTTATAACTCATAACTAATAACTGATTAACTCATCAACTCATTCACCTATTTGTTACATCAACTTCTTTAATTTTTGCATTTGAAATTATTAACTCAAAAATTTTGTTTTCTAATATATTAGATGCGATAATGTTAAAATTCTTTTCAAAATATTCATTAACTTCTTTTTCTCTACCAGGGGACATACTCAAAAGTTTGCCACGTTCTTTTTCTACAAGTTCTTTTGTAAGTTGTATATTTTCTGTTTCCAAAATTTTTTTAAGTATATATTTTAACCGAACTTCATCTTCAGATTTTTTCTTTAACTGTTTTTGTTGTTCTTCTGTAAGTTTAAATTCCTGGTTATACCTTGAGTATTCTTCTTTTAACGATTCAGCAAGTTCGTTATATCGTTGTTCAACTTCACTTTCTGGGACAACAAAATTGTGTTCTTTTAACAAAGTTTCATAAATTTGGTTTTTAAGTTTTTGTTCTGTCTCTTTATCAAATTCTGATTGAAGATGTTGTTTTATATCAGAAATTAAAGCGTCAATGTCTTTATACCCTAAATCTTTTGCAAAATCTGTGTTAAATTCTGGCAATTGTTTTTCTTTAATCTCTACAAGTTCTACTTCCATTACAGCTTGTTTCCCCATAAGGTCAGTATTAGGTATGTTAACTGGAAATTCTACATCTATATTTTTTTTCTCACCGCGGGACATACCAACAAGACCTTCTTTTAACCCTTTTGGCAATGTCTCTGTTGAAAGATTAATTAACACATTTTTACCTTCATAATTCTTTAGTTCTTTACCATCAATAAAAATCTTGTAGTTTATAATACAAAAAGTATTGCTTGTAGATGTTGTATCTTGAAGTTCAATTTTTTCTTTTGTTGATGGGACAAGTTTTGCATTATGTTCTTTAAGTTGTTGTATTGTTTTATCAATATCAGTTTGTGATACTTTTTTAATTTCTTTGACAAGTTTTAGTCCTTTATACGACTTTAATCTTACTTCAGGTTCTACTTCAAGTTCTATTTCAAAGACACAATCATTGTTTTGTGCAAAATTAAAAGATAAAATTTTTATAGTATCCGCAATAAAATTTATTTTATTTTCGTTTAGAACCTGAGGTAATACTTCTTGAACAATATCTTTAGATAATCGTTCTTTTACCAACTCTGGGAACTGTTTATTTATTATTTCTATTGGTACAGAACCTTTTCTGAACCCAGGTAAACTTATTTCTTTCTGTAGTTCTAAATAACATTTTTGACGAATTTGTTCCACAAGTTGGTTCTCAACAGAAATTTTAAGTTTTAACTTACACGCAGAAAGTTTTATAATTTCAGTATTTATTTGTTTCATAGTTTTTAATATATAAAATAAAATTCACTTTGTCAACAACAATTTAAAAAAGTTGCAAATTATATAAAATTTTTTAATTATAATTCACGAATCGCAGTTAGAAGAGAAGAGTATTTCTATATTGTTCCTGGGAGAACAAAAATAAGAATAAACTTTAAAAAAGGTTTTATTCGTATTAAATGGATAAAAAGTTATTCTTTCCAAAATGTATCTTCAAAAAATTAAGTTGTTTCTCTACAAATGTAAAGTTCTTATCTTTTTATCTTGCTAATTTTTTGTATTAACTAAAAGCTTTTTAATAAAAAATTAGTTGTGTTAATTTTATTTTTGCCGCGGGAGGGATTTGAACCCTCACTCCTTGCGGAACACGGTCCTAAGCCGTGAGCGTCTGCCAATTCCGCCACCGCGGCTTAATTTTATATTATACAAAACTTATCTTGTTATTTCAACTGAATAATCAAAAAATTTTTTAATTCCTACTTGACTTTTAAATAACAATTTGGTAAAAAATAACAAAAATAATAAAATGATATAAAAATTTGGTAAAAATTAAAACAAAAAAATATGAGGTAAAATTTTATGTTAAAACAAATTGAAATATATGGTTTTAAATCTTTTGCTGAGAAAACCATACTAAACTTTGATGAACAGATAACAGGTATTGTAGGACCAAACGGGTCTGGTAAATCAAACATTGTTGATGCAATAAAATGGTGTTTAGGAGAACAATCGTTAAAAGAAATAAGGTCAAAAAATATTCTTGATGTAATTTTTGCTGGTTCTCAGAGTAAACCACCATTAAACTTTTGTGAAGTAACCCTTGTTTTTGACAATTCTCAAGGTATCTTCCCTGTGGATTATAACGAAGTTGCTATCACAAGAAAAATTTATCGTTCTGGCGAGACAGAGTATTTTATAAATCGGACATCTTGTAGGTTAAAAGATATAAAAGATCTTATTTTAGACACAGGATTGTCTTCTGACGGATACAGTATGATTCCTCAAGGTAAGGTAGAATTTGTTGTTTCTGCAAAACCTGAAGAACGTAGATTACTTTTTGAAGAAGCTGCTGGTATTGCGAAATATAAAGTTAAACGAGAAGAAACTCTAAGAAAACTTGAACGAGTAAAATTAGACATGGCACGTGTTGAAGATATTCTTGCATATTTAAAAGAACAAATGTCTTCTTTAGAATCAGCTGTTAAAAAAGCAAAAAATTATCAAAAATATAAACAAGAACTGCAAATGTTAGAATGTGCAAATACTGTTATCCAAGTTAATAATATAGAAACCCAACTTAAAGAATTAGAACAAAATTATTTTTCGTTAGCACAACAGTATTCTGAATTAAGTAACCAAGTTTCACAAGAAGAAGCGTTTGTATCACAACTTAAGATTGAAATTGTAGAAATTGAGAAAAAATTTTTAGAACTTAAAGATGAAGATGCAGCAGTTGAAAAAAAAGTTTCTTTGTCAACACAAAGGTTAGAATCTATAAAACAACAAATACAAAATTGTAAAGATAATATTACAAAGTTACATCAAGAAGTTGAAGAATTAAGAACCAAAAGTGTTCAATACAACAATGAACTAAACAATCTTTTACAAAATGAACAAGAAATTTTGTCAAAACTTAAAAATTATCAACAACAAAATGTTTCTCATCAAGAAGAATATGAAACATATAGAACACAAATATCTAAATTACAAGAAATTGTGTTAGAAAAAAACAAGAATGTTTCTGAACTTGCGTATCAAAAAGTTAAAATTAGAAATGAAGTTTTAACTTTGACTCGTGATCTTCAAAAATATAATATAGACACAGGTTCACTTAATAAAGAACTACAAACAAATAAAAACGTTATTGTTTTGTCAAAAGAAGAATTGCAACATATTGTCCAACAGATACAAATGTTAGAACAAAGGAAGCAAGATGTTAAAAACAAAATAGAATTGTTACAAAAAAAAGTTGATGAAACAGAACAACAATTACAACAAAAACAAAAAGTTTATGATTCTACAAATAAAGAATTTTATCAGATAACATCAAAACTTGATAATGTTTCAACAGAAATGTCTGTGTATAGTTATAACATACAAAAATTTTTATTGTTATTGAAAGAGAAAGGGTTAGCAGAAAAATGTATACCTTTAAGTTCTATTATAAAAATAAATCCGCAGTATTATTCTTTAATTAGCTCATATTTAGGTAACAAACTTTTTTGGTTAGTAGTAGAGACAGAATCTGATGCAAGAAATACAGTTAGTTTGTTATCAGAAAACAATTTAGGGTTTGCAACTTTTGTGATAAAGACCAATATAGATAATATAGAATTACCGGGACAACTTGATAGTTCTATTACAAAAATGGTAGAATTTGATCCGTATTGGGAAAAAGTAGTAAAATTTATTTTTTCTGATACAGTATATCAAGATGCTGTATTAAGGACAAAAGTGTTGTTCCATGGAGGGAACATATCTGACCAAACACAAAAAGAAGATGTTTTTTCACTTCAACAAAAAGTTAACGAACTATCAAAAAGTTTAAAAAACATATCTGAAGAAATACAGTTTTTATCACACCAGTTAAACGAATCTGTTACACAAAAAATTTCTCTTGAGAAAGAATTAATAACTGTTGAAACACAACTTCAACAACTATATTCTGATAAAAAAGAGAAAGAAGAAAATGTTTTGTCGGTAGAAGAACTTGTTAAAGTTTTAGAGACAAATTTAGAACATTCTAATAAAGAATATGAAAGTTTACAAAAACAAATTGCTGAACTTAATGAAAAACTAAAAACTTTTGATGAACAAGAAAAAAAGTTAAGGGAAGAAATTGATCAACATATGGCTGAAATTGCAAACCTGCAATCAAACAAAATTTTTGAAGAATATGTTAAGGTTAATTCAGAATATGCAAAACTACAACAACAATATGATAATTTAATGAAAGATGTAGAAAGCAAAAAAGAGATGATTTCGTTTATTGAACAAAAGATCAGTTCTTTAAATATAGATATTGAAGAACAAAATAAGACGAAACAACAATTAGAAAATGAACTTTTAGAAGAAGAAAATGTTCTTTCATCATTACTTAAAGAAAAAGGAGAAACTTCTAAAAAATTATCTGATGTGGCAAACAAGTTGGAAGAAAAAAAGTTGTTATTGTCTGATAAAGAACAACAAATAAAAAATTTGATACAACAAAAAGAAGAGTTACAACAACAGTTGAACAAAATTGAATTAGAAAAAAATACTTTAGTAAATAACAAAACAGGGTATATAAACTTTTTGCAAGAAAAATATTCGCTTTCTTTTGAAGAAGTGGTGAACATGTATGGCAATATTCAAGAAGTAGATCAGCAGGCAATTGATAAACTTAAGAAACGATTAGAATCAATGAGTGCAATAAATTTAGCTGCACCTGAAGAATATGCTCAACTTGAAGAAAAATATAACCATCTTGTGACACAACAACAAGATTTACTTAAAGCACAACAGGATTTACTACAGGTTATCTCAAATATAAACCAACAAATTAGCGAAAGTTTTAAACAAACGTTTTTGTCAGTGAAAGAAAACTTTATAAAACTTTGTGATATACTTTTTGAAGGTGGAAAATCAGATTTGATACTAACAAACGAAGATAATATCTTAGATTCTGGTATAGAAATAATAGTTCAGCCACGTGGGAAAAAATTGCAAAATATAAATTTGTTATCTGGTGGAGAAAAATCGTTAGTAGCGTTTGCTTTACTTTTTGCATTTTTTATGGTGAAACCATCACCATTGTGTATTTTAGACGAAGCTGATGCACAACTTGACGAAACTAATGTTGTAAGATTTATGAAATTGTTAAAAGAATTTTCTACTCAAACAAAGTTTATTGTGATCACTCACAACACTCGTACTATGGAGTTTATAAACACGTTGTATGGTGTTACAATGGAAGAACTTGGTGTTTCAAAAGTTATGTCGTTAAAATTACGTGAAGCAGAAGTTATGGTTTAGTAAATGTATGTTTTTAAACTTAATGATATAAAAATTACTTTTGCTGAAGTTAAAGAAATTATAGAACTAATCAAAAATTTCTTGTCTAAAGAAAAAAATCCTTGTCAAATTGTTACACTTAATTCTCTTATTTATCTTCAATCAAAACTCGATCCTTTTGTAAAAAAATCATTAGAAGAAGCGAAACTTGTCCTTTGTGATTCTTTTGGTGTAGCATTATGTTGCAGTATTTTTTCTGGGAAGTTGTTAAAACATCAACCTGGAGTTGAACTTATAGAACATATTTGTGAATTGGCAAAACAAAATGGGTACAAAATATATTTGTTTGGTGCAAAAAACGAAGTTGTTTCTTCTGCTGCAGAAAAACTTAAAAAACAATTTTATGTTGATATTGTAGGATATCATCACGGATATATTTTTTTAGATGGGAAAGATTTTTCAGAAGAAATAATTGATGATATTAACAAAAAATCTGTTGATATTTTATTAGTTGGTTTACCTACAGAGTTACAAGAACATTGGATTAAAAAAAATATTGACAAGCTTAACTGCAAGGTTGTAATAGGTGTAGGGGGAAGTTTTGATATTATAAGCGGTAGATTAAAACGTGCACCAAAACTGTTTAGAATATTGGGTTTAGAGTGGTATTTCAGATTGTTACAAGAACCATGGCGAATCAAGAGAATACTAAAATTACCTTTAGCATTAACAATTTTATTTTTTGATTGTTTAGGAATATGAAAAAATTAGTAATAAGTAAATGTGATGAATATAATTGGGAAAAAATCTATAATATTATTTTATCACAACTTTCTGTTTTAGATATTACATCAAAAATAAAAAACAAAAAAGTTTTACTTAAGCCCAACTTGTTAGCTGCACATTTACCTCAAGAAGCTGTAACAACACATCCTGAATTTTTACGTGCTGTTATAAAATTATTTAAAGAAAAAAATAACGAAGTTATTGTAGGAGATAGCCCTTCAACGACAAATTTTGATGAAGTTGTGTTAAAAACAGGGATCAAAAAAGTTTGTGAAGAAGAACAAGTTGGACTTATAAATTTATCAACTTATCCTACAACAGAATTTGAGTTTAATAAATTTGGTTGTAAAAAACTTGTTGTATCAAAAATTGTTACAGAAGTAGATTTTGTTATAAATTTACCAAAACTTAAAACACATTCGTTAACAATACTTACCTGTGGAATAAAAAATATGTATGGTATAGTACCAGGTTTAACAAAATCGTTGTATCACAAATATGCACCACATCCATCAGATTTTTTAGAAATTTTATATGCTGTGTACTCTTTTAGACCACCAGATTTGACCATAGTAGATGGTGTTATAGGTATGGATGGTGAAGGGCCTGCTGGTGGTAATCCAAAAAAGTTTGGTTTAATTTTAACTTCAGAAGATGCAACTGTAATTGATTATTTTGTAGTAAAAAGTTTGTTTAACTTATCTAATTATTTGTTGTATAAAAACAAATATTTAAAAAAATCGTCTGAGATAGTTTTCTTAGGAGTTTCTAATAAAGAAATAAAAGATATTGAAGTTGTCTTACCTCAATCAACTTTGTTTATAAATTATTTTCCAAAAATTATACTTGATGTTGTAAAACCATTGATATGGTTCAGACCAAAAATTGTACAAAAGTTATGTAAACGATGTGGAAAATGTTATCAGATATGTCCACAAAAGACAATTAGAAAAATTGGAGGTAGATATTTTATAGATTATAAAAATTGTATAACCTGTTTTTGTTGTTCAGAAACTTGTCCATATAAATCAATAAAAATTGAGAAAAGTTTTTTATACAAAATTTTTGTTGTTGCTAAACAAATTTTTAAGTTTTTAACAAAATGAATTTTGAACTACCGAAAAATTTGTCTGAAGCAATAGAGTTGCAGAAACAGATTTCTAAAAAAGTTGTTGTTAAAGATATAATTAAAAAAATTAATTATGTTGGCGGGATTGATGTACATTATAAAGATAATGAAGTAATTTTAGGATATGTTGTTGTATCTTATCCTAAAGGAGAAGTTGTTGAACAAAAATTGAAAGTTTTTTCTTATAAGTTTACTTTCCCATATATTCCAGAATTTTTGTGTTTCTTAGAAGGACCTTATATTATAGAATTTTTAAAAGGATTAGACCAAAGACCAGATATTTTAATCTTAGACGGACATGGGATAGCACATCCGAGACGATGTGGTCTTGCAAGTTATGTTGGTGTGGTTAGTGATATAGCAACAATAGGTTGTGCAAAAAAGATTCTTTATGGCAAGTATCCCTCAGAATTAGGACTAAAACGAGGTAGTTATGTTGACATAATTGATGAAATAACTACTGAGACAATTGGTTATGCATTAAGAACAAAAGATAATGTTAAAGAAGTAATTGTCTCTGTTGGACATAAAATTTCGTTAGATACAGCAAAAAATGTAGTGTTAACTTTATCAAAATATAGGATACTACAACCGTTGAGGTTAGCACATAGTATTGCAAAAAATTGTTCATCATATTTATTTTATCTCAAAAGATGAGAAAAGAGACATTATAGTCACATTCTGCAAGATATCCCACATCCTTCTCTGAAATAGATAGGATTGCAATAACAAATTTATAAGAGTATCATTGTAAGCGTTAGTAAAAACAACCTTATTTTCTCGTTAAAGCGGAACTATAGAATTATTACATATTATCACATTGTTGTTCAGAAAATATGTGACGGATAAAACTAATATCGGGAAAAAGAATTTAAAAAAATCAAATACTTGAAAAAAAGTATTATTATTTTGTAAAAAATCAAAAATGTTTTTAAAAAATACAGGTTTACGAAAATACCAGTTTACAGATAATTCTAATCTTCTACAAAAATCGAGAAGTAAATTTTGTGACTACTACAATATATATTTTTCAAAAAAATAATAGGAGAATACACTATTTATGACTAAAAAAATTTTTATTACAATTTTTGTTTCACTTTTCATAACAGAAGTTTATGCTGAAAAAATAAGTTGTAATATTTCTTATGGAAGAACATATCTGAATATGCAAGATGCTAACGAAGAATTAAGAGATACAAAACAAAGTTTAGAAGATTTAGTACGTTCTATATACAATATTGTCAGAGGGACAACAACATCGTCGTTAACTGAGTTTAAAGAAGGAGATAATTTTTCTGGATTTTTAACCTATGTTATAAACGATAAATACTCAGTAGGTATAAAAGCAGCATATTTAACCTCTAATGCACAGATTTTAGTTAAAGGTAATGCAAGAGTATTCAACCAAGATTTGTATACTACTATTGGTGTCCCTATGACAACTAATTTAACATCAATAATGATAGGTAACTCGTATCTTTTTACTACAACAGACAAAATTAAAATTTTAGGTTTGTTATGGTTTGGATATAGTTATGCAGATTTTAATGGTACGATGAAACGTGAATCAACAAATCAAGAACCACAAAGTGATAGTTTTTCATACAAAGGTGAGAATTTATCATACGAAGTTGCAATAAATTTACAATATATGTTATCAAAAGATTTTTCTGTAGGGTTAGAGATAGGTTATAGAAATGCTAAAATTAATGAATTAAAAGCAACTAAGGATGTACCAAATATGAATATAAAAGAGGGTGATACTTTGAAATCAAATGATGACAAAACAATACCTTTTGATTATACTGGAACCAATATAGCATTAACTTTTAGTATTAGATTTTAAGACAAAATCAATAAATTTTTTAAATAACTTGTAAAAAAAGATTGTTATTTTGTAAAAGTTAAAAACATTTTGTTTCTTTAATCTATGGGAGGGAAAGGGGGTGATGAAGTTTTGAAACCCTCCGAAAGAGACAAAATGTGAAAGAACTTTAGAAAATAGGATAGCTAAATTATGAAAAAAAATTCTCATAGCAGTTTTAGTTGTAACTTTAGCAAGTATTGTATATGCAGAGAAGTTAAATTTCAATATTTCTGATGGATATGCTACGGTTGGAATGGATGAGATGAATAAAAGTTTGCAAATTTCTGCAGATGTGAAATATGCAATTACACCGAATGTATCGCTTGGAGTTAATCTCGGATACAGATTAGCAAAAATTGACGAACTGAAGGCTACAAAAGATGTTCCAGAGTTTAATATTAAAAAAGGTGATGTTATAAAAGACGAAAACGGTAAAACTATTCCTGCTGACTACAGCGGTTTAACCATTGGTGTAGGTTTAACATTTAAGTTTTAATTAAACAAAATTTTTTAAAATCTGTTCATTGAGACCACATTAAATTTGTTATTTTATTTATTATTCAAAGAATAATCTCAATTCTTCTAAATATTTTTCATAACCTTTTCTACCAAGCAGTGCATAAGTATAGTTTTTAGCTAAAACAACACCTGGTTGGTTAAACGCGTCTATGTTAAACAACTCGCCTGCATACGCTGTTGCAAGTTCTAACATATATATAAATTGTCCTATATGTTCTTCATCAATTTTTGGGAATGTAATGGTCAAGTTTGGTCTTTTTGCTTGTGTTAAAGAAGCAATTGTTGCCTTTTCTTCAGATTTAAACAATTCGTTTAATGTATGTCCACATAAATAATGTTCTTCTTTAAATTTTGAAATTTTTAGTTCACAACCAAACTTTTCAACTGATAAAAACACAACAATTTTGTCATAAGGTCCTTCACGATAAAGTTGTATCTGAGAATGTTGGTCAGTAACGCCTAAAGCTTTAATTGGTGTTGGTCCAACATTGACAATTTGTCCATCGTTATCTTTTTCTTTTCCTAAACTTTCAGCCCAAAGTTGTCTAAACCAATCAGCAAAACCATATAATCTGTCAGAATAAGGCATCATTACACAGATATGTTTCCCTTTTTGATATAAAAGATAATTTATCAAAGCAAAAATAAACGCCTCATTTTCTAACATATCATTTGGTTTAACATTTGTTTCTAAAACTTTATATTTATCAACCATAGTTTTTGCACCTGAAAGAAGTTTTCTTATATTTATCCCAGTCAATGAAGCAGATACAAGTCCAACTGGAGATAAAACTGAAAATCTTCCACCAACATTTTCTGGTATTACAAAATCATATTTTGAATATCCTTTATTTACAAGTTCTCTTAAGAATCCTGTTTTTGGCCCTGTTGTAATAATTATATGTTCTTTCGCTTTTTTTGGGCCAACTTTTTTTACAAGTTCGTTATAAAAAATAAAAAATGTTGCTAATGTTTCAGCAGTATCACCTGCTTTTGAGATAACATTTATGAAAGTTTTCTTTAAATCAATTTCTTTTAACAAACTTTTTGCAGTGTCAGGATCAACATTGTCAAAAACATAAAGTTTTAAATATCCTTTTCTTTGTTGTTTCGATAAATTATTCCAAAATTTATCTTTTAAAGCTGTTTGTAAAGCGATGTTTCCTAATGCAGACCCGCCAATACCTAAAACTAAAAGTGTGTCAAACTTGTTTTTCACTTCTGATGTCATTTTTAGAATTTCTTTTACTTGAAAATTTTCATAAGGTAGTTTTGCCCAACCAAGCATAAGAGATGGGTTTTTTATTTTTTCAACCAAGTTTTTGTGTATTTCAACAAACTTTTCTTTATAACCTTCAATTTCTTTCAAACTTAACCCATGCTCACCTACTTTTTCATCTAAACAATTTTTATAGTTTAGTTGTATCATAGCTACCTCCGTAAGTTAATGTGTGGATGTGTGGATGTGTTAATGTGTGGATGTGTAAATGAGTTAATGTGTTAATGAGTTATAGAGCTATTGAGTTGATTAGTTCATCCCGCAATCTGCGGGATAGTTAATAGTTGATAGTTAATAGTTATTAACCCCATAACTCATTCACCCATCAACCCATCTACTCATCCACTCATCCACCCATTCACCCATCTACCCATCCACTCATTCACTCATCCACACTTTTATCGTATTACAATGTATCTCAACAGTGTCATTTATATCAAAAGCATAACCACCACCAAGTGTTACAACAATTGGTTTGTCTTTAAAAGATTCTTTTACAATTTGGTCTCTTTTTTTGATACCTTCTTTTGAAATTTTTAGTTGTGCAAGTTGATCTTTTTCATAAATATCAGCACCTGCTTGATAAAGAACAACTTCAGGATTAAATTCTACAACTTTTTTAATTGTTTCTTCAAGTGTCTTTAAATATTTTTCATCAGTTGTAAACGCTGGAAGTTCAACATCAAGTGTACTTTTTTCTTTCGGGAAAGGATAAATTTCTTTTTGATGTACAGAATAAGTAAAAACATTTTTGTTGTTTTCAAAAATTTTTGCAGTACCATTACCTTGGTGTACATCTAAATCAACTACAGCAAATTTTTTTATACCATAATTTTTTTCTAAATACTTTATTGCACAAGCAAGATCGTTAAATACACAAAATCCTTCTCCATGGTCAGGATAGGCATGATGCCAACCACCACCTATATGAATACCAACTTTTTCTTTTAAAGCAACTTCTGCTGCTGAAATTGTTCCAGCTACAGCAATCAAACTTGCATCCCTTACTTCTTTAGTAAACGGTATTTCAAGACGTAAAATCTCAGAGAAAGAAAGTTTTAAGTTTAAAACTTTATCAACATATTCTTTTGTGTGCACTTCATAAAGAATATTTAAATCAACTTCTTTTGGTTCTATAAACTCTAAGTTTTTAAACTCTTTTTCTAATCTTTCTTTTATCAACCTATACTTTGATGTATTAAACGGATGTTCACCAATATCAACTTCGTATTTTGGTGAATAAATTAGTTTCATAGATTGTAGTCAATAGTTCATAGTTAATAGTTCATCCCGCAAGTTGCGGGATAGTTCATAGTTAAAACTTAATAAACTCACTAACCCACTAAATCATAAACTCATTTACATATTTGCTAATACTTTTAACATCCTTATTTTTTCTTTTCCTTCAACTTTTGTTTTGTCAACTAAGTATTTAAACAATGATAAAGTTTCGTCATAAGTTTTTCTGTCTACAGGATACGGATGACCATCTTTCCCACCAAACGCAAACGAAAATCTTGCAGGGTCAACTGTTGAAACAGGATAGTTGTACACTGCTTCAGAAATAAGCCACAATGCTCTTAATGTTTTTGGTCCCACTCCTTCGGTTAATAAAACATCTTTGAAAGAGTTAATTTCTTGCGATTTTAATTTACACATAATTTTGTATAATTTTTTATAATCGTAATCTTCTGCTGTAATATAATGTCTTTGTGGTAATATATAATGTTTTTCAATAAAATCTTTTGAATTCAAAATTTTCTCAAATTCTTTTACAAAATTTTCTGGTTTTTGAAGATTTATATATTCCAAAATTGCTTTTTGTGGTTTATCTTGGTTTTTATCAACAAAGTTTAAAACATTTTCTTCTTTTCTTTGTGAAACAATACCTGTATGTGGTTCAATTATTGTTTTTTCATCATTACTTTTTGTTAACACATTGCACCAATGGTATCTTCTTGCATAATGTTTTTCTAAATTCATCCCTTGTTGTACAACACACCAGTTGTTATCTTTGTCAACAAAGATTGTATGGTGGTAAATCTGATATCCATCTTGAATACAAGAATTGTCAACTTTTGCAGTAAGACGAGATATTGTTATAAAATTATCTGGATTATTAATTTCTTTACAACTAAGAATTTCGTTTGGCGTATTTCTTGCAGTTTTACCTTTCCCACCGAATACAAAAATACTATATTCTGTTTTATGTCTAAACGCTTCTTTTATAGCAGCAGTGACAGTTGTTGTAACACCTGATGAGTGCCAATCAAATCCTGAGATACAACCTAAAATTTGAAACCAAACAGGGTCAGAAAGTCGTTTTATCAACTCTTTTGTACCAAATTCAATAATTATTAATCTTAGAAGTTCAAACAAAAGTTTCTTTTGTCGTTCAAAAAGCCATCTTGGTGCATCACCAGAATGTAATGGTAAATCAGCAAAATTTCGTTGCATAGATGGTTTAATAATTGTCAGGAATTAAATTTAATTTTTAGTTTATCTAAATTTTTCTTTTTCTTTCTTTATTTCTTTACTTTTTTCTAAATAATTGTAGTCGTTATAAGTTTTGCTTACTTTATCAAGAATTATTAAAATAATTTGTTTAGAAATTTTTTCTTTTTCTAAAAGAGAAATTATTTCTTTTCCATCAGATTGTTTTTTAACAAAGGCCGTAGCGATACCTTCAATTAACCATGTGTCATGTGGAGCGAGTTTTATAGCTTCTATGTATTCTTTAATAGATTTATCTAGTTCTTTCTTTTCTTGGTAAATTTCAGCAATGCAATATCTAGCAGAAATGTTTTTGGGTTGTTCTTTTTTTACTTGTAAAAAATATTTGAGTGCCTCATCTATTAGTCCTTTGTTGTATAAAGTATTTGCTAGTTCTAATTTTGCTTGTGTATTCCATGGACTAATCGTTAATATTAATTTATAAAGTTTTTCTGCAGTTTCAAAATTACTAAAATCGTAATACCTGTATGCTGCTATAAATAAATATTGTAAACTTAACAAAATCATAAAGCTAAGTATTATAAAGATCAAAGAGCTTAAAATTGGATATTTTCTGATTGATTTTATAGTTTTTGTAAAAATTGTATAAGGTTTTGCTTTAATTGGTTTATATTCCAAAAAGTTTTGTAAATCTTCTGCAAATGCTTTGGTTGAATTGTATCTTTCATTAGGGTTTTTTTCTAATGATTTTAATATAATACATTCTAAATCTTTAGGGATGAGGTGATTAAGATAACGAAGTGGTAAAGGGTCTTTATATTTGATTGCTTTTGATATTTCATAAATTGAATTTCCGTTAAACGGTTTTTGTAATGTAATTAATTCATATAATGTAGCCCCTAATGAAAAAACGTCACTTGAAGGTGTAACTTTTTTTGGATTAGAAATTTGTTCTGGTGATGAATAGTAAATTGTCCCAATGAAATCTATAGTTAATTCTTTTTGTTGAACCTCAGAAAAAAAACTAATTCCAAAATCAACAAGAAAAGATGTTCCATCTGGGGTGACGATTATATTAGATGGTTTTATATCTCTATGAATCACACCTAGGTTATGGACATACTCTAGAGCATTAGCAATTTGAATAATTATTTTACAACAAAATTCTGTATAATTGCATTTTAATTCTATATCACTTAATTGCTCAAGCTTTAACAAAATAGGTTTTTTAAGTGATTCTTCTTTTATATTTGATAAAACTTTTTGAACATATTCTCTGTTCACTTTTTGAATCATAAGACCTGTTATATTTTTTATTCCTATTTGTTGCACACTTTTTATTAATTCGTTTAAGCTCATACCAGGAATAAATTCAAGACAAATATAGAAAGAATTGTGTATTTTTCCTAAAGAGTGAATCGGAACAATATTTGGATGTTGTAACTTGGCTATAATTTTTGCTTCTTGTAGGAACCTATTTAAAGATCGAGCATCAGGGATAAATGAGGTTTTTAAAATTTTTAACACAACTATTCGATTAAGAGAAATTTGTTTTGCTATATAAACATCCCCCATTGCCCCACTGTTTAGTTTGAATAGAATTTCAAAATCAAAAGATTTTTCTTTAGGAAGAATTGTATCATTAGGATATTGTTTTAATTGGTTAAAAATATTTTGGATAGAAAGTAGATATTTTATCTTTTTTTCTATAATTGGTTTTAATGAATTATCAATAGGATATTTATCTATAAGCTCTTTAAATTCTTTATGATTTAGTTGTGAAAAATTATCAATAGAAGACAGAATTTCAATAAAAATTTTTTCAGCTTTTTCATTAAGATTATTATCATTTTTCATTTAGTTTTTTCTTCAAAAAATTTTACCATTTTTGCTAACGCTCTATTGTGCATCATTCTTATTGCATCATATGTCTTGTTTAATTTTTCTGAGATTTCCTTGAAAGACAAACCTTCGTAATAATGCATTATAATTACTTCTTTTTCAAGGTTTGAAAGATTTAATATAGCAGATTCTATGAGTTTCATTTCTTCTTCGTGTTCCAAAACTTTGCTAGGGGTAGGATCATTTCCAGGAAATGTTTGATATTGAATATTCTCTGCATCATTCTGAGGGTATTCTAAGGGAAATTCTTTTTTAAAATTCCTTTTTTCAGCGGTAAAATAATCTATTTCATCCTTAATTGTGTTTTCTACAATTTTGCTTAGCCAATGTAAAAAAGAAGATTCGGTTTTAAATTGAGAAAAATCTTTAAAAGATTTTAGGACTTTGTAAAAAACTTCTTGAACAATATCAAATGTCTCTACTTTATTTCTAATTCCCTCGGTTAAACGAAGTTTAACTATTCTTTTCACTCTATCATAGTATCTTTCAAAAAGTAGATCTAGTGATTTTTTATCTCCATTTTGTGCCTTTCTAATTAAATCAATCGTTTTTTCTAGTTCTTTTTCCATATTTTATGTTCGGTTTTTCTATTTTTTCCGTTTATATTAATTGGGAACGGGAAAAAATTAAAAAAAAAGGAGGTAAAAGGTATGAAGGTAAAATTAATAATATTATGGATGCTTTTGTTTTGCATAACTTCACAAATTTATTGTTGGGTTTGGGTAAACGGATATTATCGTACAGATGGAACTTATGTTAGACCTCATTATCGTTCTTATCCTGATGGTATACCTTATAATAATTGGAGTTTTCCAGGAAATATAAATCTTTATACAGGGGAAATTGCAACAGGGAATATAGATACATATCTTAGCAATTACTACAAACTTCCAAGATTTAACTATAATTATTTTTATTCTCCAAAACTTCCTGGATGCAGGAGCTATAATTATTTTAAAATTAAATAGAAAAGTTTTACACAAAAATCAAGTGTAAGGATAAAAAAATGAAAAGAGAAACAAAATATTTTTTCCAAATTTTTACTCTTTTAATTGTATTTTATTCTTTTAGTTTAGGCGCTGAGTATTATGGAAAGAACATTGACGGAATAATTTTTGATGGGGTAGCATATTCTTATAGTACCGGTAGATATTATTACTTTTGGGTAGAATTTGATAATGAGGAAGGAAATATATACTTTTCAAATGGAGGAAAAATCACTATTACTTTGGATGATGAAGAAATTGAAGATCCTACAAGTATAAGTGGGTATGATTATAAACATAGTGTTTTCTGGGAATTAGAAATTAACGATCTTAAATAAAACAGTTGTTGTAACACCTGATGAGTGCCATTCAAATCCTGAGATACAACCTAAAATTTGAAACCAAACAGGGTCAGAAAGTCGTTTTATTAACTCTTTTGCACCAAATTCAATAATTATTAATCTTAGAAGTTCAAACAAAAGTTTCTTTTGTCTTTCAAAAAGCCATCTTGGTGCATCACCAGAATGTAATGGTAAATCAGCAAAATTACGTTTAATATATGGTTCTAATATAAAATAATTATTGTAAAATCAATTTTTATTTTATATATCACAATTTGATAAATCAAAAGCTGAACAAAGATATTCAATAATTATGAAAACATTGGAAGAAATAAAAAAGATATTGAAACAACACAAAAGAGAGTTAAAAGAAAAATATGGTGTTAAAGAGATAGGGATTTTTGGTTCGTATGTAAGAGGGGAACAAAAAAAGAAAAGCGATATTGATATCCTTGTTGAGTTTTATGAAGATGTAGAAATAGGGTTTTTAAAATTTATAGAATTAGAAAATTATTTATCTGAACTTGTTGGAAGAAAAGTTGATCTTGTTACAAAAAAAGCATTGAAACCAAACATAGGTATATATATTTTGAAAGAAGTTGTATATGTATGAAAAAACGATATATAAAAGATTATGTAATTGACATTTTTGATAATGTAAACAAAATTATAAAATTTACAGAAGGGTTGACTTACGAAGATTTTGCAAAAAATGATGAAAAAATTTATGCTGTTGTAAGAGCGCTTGAAATAATAGGTGAATCAGCAAAATCTATTCCTAAGGAAGTAAAGAAAAAGTATCCTAACATCCCTTGGGATAAAATCGTAGGGATGAGAAATAAAATTGCACATGAATATTTTGGTATTGATGTTAAGATTGTTTGGACAACAGCTACAAAAGATATTCTCCAACTAAAAGAAGAGATGGGAAAAATTATCAAAGATTTTTAGTCCACATGTTCGCCAAATATAGTCAAACTCAAATGATAAAAAAATTTTGTTTTCGGTTCCAGGACATAAAGATTTTACAAAATTTATAAGTTCATTATAAATAGTTATTCTTATTTGCCTTGAATATCTAAACTTCCCATCTTCACATAAAAACATTTCAAAAAAACAAAGTTTACTTTTTTTATCTAACAAAATTTTAAATTGTTGTTTTGTAAGTCGTAAACAGGAAAGGTTTAACATAAAAAAATTTTGATGTTCAAAAATGTTGGCAACTTGGTTTATAATCTGTTTATAGTTGTTGATCAAAATATGTAATGAATGTAAAACTTTCTTTTTTTGTATACCTAAAACAGGCCAAAAAATTATTGGTTCAAAATTTATTGAAATAAAAAAACCTAATTTTGCTGCATAGTTTAAAGCTTCAATTCTTTCTTTTAAACTTGTAGTGTTTTTTTCAAAATTGTTTATAACCTCTTGTGGAGAAAGTGTTGCAGAATAAACAATTTTTGTGTTCTCATTCTGTATTGGTAAGGTTTTGAATTTTATGATATTATTAGTTTTTGTTCTAAGTTCTACAAAACATTTAACATTATGGTTTTTGGCAATATTTGAGATTATCTGTATTGTTTTACAAAGATTTTCCCAATGTTCTTCTGACAAAAACGGTTCTGTTGTTTCACCAGCGTTGAAATAAAAAATTTTTTTATCACAAGAAAAAAGTTCTTCAAGTTCTTTTTCAAGTTGGGAATGTTGTATTTTATATACCACAGGAACATTTGGAGTTTTTGAATATTTTAAATAACAATACTCGCAATTTAAAATACAAGATGTACCAAAAGAAATAACATATTGGTCATAACAAACTATATTATGTCCAAAATCGTATTTAGTAATAATTTTAGTTTTTCTTTGCATTTCAGTACATGTTAATGAATTTTTGAGTTATAGAGTTAAATTAAACCATTTTTTTTCTGTGATTTGACAAATTGAGATCACCGAAAAAGTACTATCTATACTGCTAAGATGTTTTTGCTAAAGGGAGACAGCTGAAAAATGATTTTGTAGCAGCAAAGCAGATCTTTGCCTTAGATGATAACAAAGCAGAGTTTGACGCTCTGCAGCTACTTTTCTGTTAAACGTGGTCGGGACTGGAAAGTCCCTCCTACAAGGTTTTCTATATTTTATTTATTATATTTCTAACTTCATCTAAATTAGTTTCAAAAAATTTTTGTTCATCAAACTCAAGGTTGAATGGTATTTTATTATTAATTTTTTTAATTTCTTTTAATTTTTGCCAACTTATTGGATAACGCAGAGTGTATATAAATTCTAAAAACTCTTTTTTGTTTTTTATTTTATCATCAGAAGTAGAAACAATTTTTTTAAACTTTTTGTACACAACATCGTCTGTTTTATGGAAAAAAATTTTTAAAATTTTTATTGTTTCTTTAACAAATTCTTTTTCTGAGAAAGTAAGATGGATTTTGTCAGAATTGGAAATCTCTTCTATTTTATTCATAGATAAGTAAAAAAAGAAAAGAAATAATTATTGTTATTATTCCTACAATAGCACCAACTTTTAACCATTCTAAAAAATTTATTTTTGATTTATATTTTTTTTCAAGAAGACCTAATGCAATAATATTCGCGGTAGAACCAATTGCTGTGATGTTTCCGCCGAAACACCCACCAAATAGTATACTCCACCAAAGTTTTTGAGGTATAACTCCTAAAGTTGTTTTTAATCCAAAGACTATCGGTATGTATGATGCAACAACTACTACATTGTCTAACATACTTGAAAGTATACTAGAAGATGTTAGAAGGCCAAAAGATAAGATATTAAAATTGTTTTTTGATAAAGATACAATACTTGATGCAATTTTTTCTGCAACACCTGAACTTCTTAACACTCCTGCTTGTGCGAACAAGAATATAAAAAACAATAACGAATTCCATTCAATTTCTTTCTCAATATATTCTATTGCTTTTTTGTTATTCACGATTAAAACAAAACCTGCAAAAATTATTGGTATCATTACCAGTACAGTGTTCTCTTCTAAAGAAAGTAAAAGTTCGAGTTGTCTATGTAAAGCAATAAAGATTACTGTTGTGATAAATATCAGGATAGACCTTAATGTTTTTTTATCAATAGGTGTAGATATAAGATGTAAAAACATATAATTTTCAACATGTGGCTTCAGTTTTTCATTAAGTTCAGCAATATATTTTTTATAAAAAATTGATAAAATAACAAATGTGGTCAAAAAACAAACAAAACTTACTGGTAGTGAATGTGTTATAAAATCTTCAAACGAAAGTTTACCACGTAACGCTATTAAAACTCCGATAGGATTACCTAAAACTGTTGATGAAGAACCTATGTTCGTTGTAAGTATACAAGAAATTAAAAACGGTATAGGAGAAATTTCTAAAAAATCACATAAAGTAAAAACTACAGAACATATAAGAATTATAGATGTTACTTCGTCCATTATTCCTGATAATAACCAACTTATAAATGTTAAGGTTAGAAAAAGTTTGTATCCAGTGATATTTTTTATTGTTAACAATTTTGTGATTATGTAATAAAAAACACCTGCTTCTTTAAGCATTGCTAAAATTATCATCATACCTATCAAAAACCAAATAACATCTAACGATGCGTATTTAACAAACTCTTCAAGATTAGCTGCATGGATCAAAAGTAAAACTCCGCTACCTACAAAAACAAATCCTACTCTGAACTCCCAAAAGAATAGTGTGCCAAAGATTGAAATGAAGAAAATCCATACTATGTAAAATTGTTGTAAGTTAAACGACAAGAATTTGTATCCTAACAAAGCAATAATTGCAGAAAATAAAAATAAATAAACAAATTTTTTTGTCATAAGTTGAATTATATATTTCTTTTTGATAAAAAAATCAACTTGTATGATAAAAAAAATTTCAAGTTGGGTATTAGTTTTTTTATGGTCAGCATTAATTTTTTATCTTTCAAACATCCCGTATTTGAGAATAGAACAATTAGGTTTTTTGGATTTTGTATTAAGAAAAATTGCTCATATAACAGAATATGCTGTTCTTTGTATTTTATACATTCGAGCGTTCAAAAGCACTACAAAGTTGGCTGATACAAAAGTTTATTTATTAAGTGTAATTTTTAGTATAATATATGCGATAACAGACGAGATACACCAAAGTTTTGTCCCAGGGAGAAGTTGTAATTTTTTTGATTTACTTTTTGATACAACAGGCGTGGTTTTGGGTAGTGTAATTTATAAAAAATTATAAAAGATATTGAAACTGAACACAGAATTTTTGTAATAAAAAAACCATTCCGCGGTAGCTCAATGGTGGAGCGCCCGGCTGTTAACCGGGTGGTTGCTGGTTCGAGTCCAGCCCGCGGAGTTTTTTTATTTTTTATAAACATCTTTTCTTAACTCCTCGGAGGATTAAAATCAAATGCCTGATGGTTATTGGTGTTTAGTTTTACATCAACATTTACCTTATGTACGCCATCCTGAATACGATGACTTTCTTGAAGAAGATTGGTTTTATGAAGCAATGACTGAAACATACATACCATTACTTTCAATTTGGCAACAACTGCTGAAAGAAGGTATAGATTTCCGTGTGACAATGTCGTTAACACCACCTTTAGCAAACATGATGTCTGATAAACTTTTGCAAGATAGGTATTACAAACGTTTGTCAAAACTTATAGAACTTGCTGAAAAAGAAGTATGGCGATTGCATAACCAAGAACCGTTTTATACAACTGCAAAAATGTATCTACAAAAGTTTACTCATTGTATGCAAATGTATGAACAAGCAAACAGAAATTTGTTAAACATATACAAATCTTTGATGGATGCTGGTAAAATAGAAGTAATAACATGTAACGCAACACATGGGTTCTTACCTTTGATGAGTAACGACAGGGTCAGAAAAGCACAGGTTAAAATGGCAGTGATTGATTATGAAACAAAGTTTGGTAGAAAACCAAAAGGTATCTGGCTTGCTGAATGCGCGTATTATTTTGGTATTGACAAAATTCTTAAAGAATGTGGGCTACAATATTTTTTTGTAGAAGCACATGGTGTTTTATATGGTGAACCAAGGCCAAGGTATGGCGTGTTTGCTCCTGTGTATACACCTAATGGTGTTGCAGTATTTGCTCGTGATATGGAGACAGCACATCAAGTATGGTCTGCAGATGTTGGGTATCCTGGTGATCCTGACTACAGAGAGTTTTACAGAGATGTTGGATATGATTTAGAATATGAATATATTCGTCCATATTTACATTCTGACGGTGTAAGACGAAATGTTGGTGTAAAGTATTATCGTGTAACAGGAAAAGTTGGACTTGACAAAAAAGAACCTTATGTTGTTGAGTGGGCACAAAACAAAGCTGCTATACATGCAGGAAATTTTATGTTTAATCGTGAACATCAAATAAGATATTTAAGGAATATATTTGACAAAGAACCTATTGTTGTTTCAATGTACGATGCGGAATTGTTTGGCCATTGGTGGTTTGAAGGGCCTGATTTTTTAAATTATTTGTTCAGAAAAATACATTATGACCAAAACATTTTCAAACCTATTCTGCCTACAGAATACTTGCAACGATATCCAAAAAACCAAGTTTTACAACCAACAGCATCATCTTGGGGTGATAAAGGATATTATGAAGTATGGCTTAACGGGTCAAACGACTGGATTTATAGACATTTACATAAATGTGAAGAACTGATGTGTTCTGCTGTAGATACATATCATAATGATGTCCTTGCTGGAGATAATTTGAAACATCGTGTGTTGAATCAACTTGGACGAGAATTGTTTTTAGCACAATCGTCTGATTGGGCGTTTATTATGACTACTGGGACAATGGTAGAATATGCTCACAGAAGAACTAAAGAACATATAACGAATTTCTTAAAACTTTACTATCAACTTAAAGAAAATAGAGTAGACATCGGTTTCTTAGATTGGTTAGAATATAAAGATAATATATTTCCACAGATGAATTACACAATCTTTTTATGATAATCAGAAGAATCCATATCATTATATTTTTGTTAATTTTGACAATTTTAGCAATAATCACCTATTTTTATAAAGAAGAACTACAAGAAATAATTTTTATTATAAAAAACATAATCTTGCCTTAACTACAAGGATTAATTTTAATTCTCATTGTAATGAGGTTACTAGATAAAAGTCAATAGAAATTAAAAAGAGTTATAGTATCCCTTTAATAAAAATATGCAAAAAAATTTTTAGCTGATATACAAATGATAAATTTTTTGTTCTTTGAAATTTAACTTGTTTAACCAATAGATTTAAGTTTGGGAAAGATATTATAAGTTTCTTCCTATGTGTTTTTTGAAAATTTTATTATTTAGTTATTGTTACGATAAATATTTTGTTGTTTCATTGTTTGGTTTTTTTGGAGATTTATTAAACCATACATAATGTTCATATAATAATTTTATACCAAATTTTTAACTGAAAGGGGGGTTATGAGTATAATATAATAAGGACTGCTCATTGTAGTTCTAAACACCTTAACTTCTATTATTATATTATACCAGGATTAAATGTATGGAAGAAAAAATAGGTGTTGTTGAAGATTTTTTTGCAAAAATTTCTGTTATAGCAGTAAAACTTGAAGATGATCTTAGAGTAGGAGATAAAATTCATATAAAAGGTCATACTACAGATTTTATACAAACAGTAGAATCAATACGAATTGAACATCAAAAAGTTAATTTTGCAAAAAAAGGTGATTCTGTAGGTATCAAAGTTGAACAATGCTATCGCAAAAGTGATGTTGTATATAAAATAGCTGAATAAAATAAAAAGTTTAAAAAACATAAAACAAAATATACGATAGTTATTATTTTAGTATGAATTGTATTGCTACTTCTGTAGAAGAAACTTATAAGATTGCTTCTGAAATTGTTAAAAAATATGTTAAAAAATATAACATAGTTTTTTTCTTGTTATACGGAAATTTAGGTAGTGGAAAAACAGAGTTTGTTAAAGGTGTTGCAGAAGGATTAGGTTTTAACAAAAAACAAATTAAAAGTCCTACTTTTGTATATGTTACAGAAGTATTTAATAAAAAATATAAACTTTTTCATATTGATTTTTACCGTATTGACAAAAAATTTGTCGGTGATATTATACATAACCTGTTAGAAAATATAGATTTAGAAAGAAAAAAAATAGTATTTTGTTTTGAATGGGCTGACAAAATTTCTTATAAAACAAAAACAGTTTTAACTACTATTAAAAAATCTGTATTAGTAGAAATAAAATTTAAAGTAATTTCTTCTACAAAAAGAAAAATTGTTATATATGAAAGATAAAAATATAATCCTCGCAGTAGATACTTCAACACATATTCTTTCAATGTCTGTGTATAAAAATGGGGAAATTTTTTGTTCATCAAAAAAATCTTCAGACCATTCTGAAAATTTAACAATGGTTTTAGATAAATTACTAGAAAAATCAAAACTTACCTTAAACAATATAAATTTGTTAGCTGTAAATACTGGCCCTGGAAGTTTTACTGGGTTAAGAATAGGACTCAGTTTTGTAAAATTATTAGCGAAGTATTTAAAAGTAAAAATAGTGGCTACAACTTCGTTCTTAATGTTATTACACGAGTTTGTTAAAAAATGTAAGATAAAAGAAAGTTGTAATATAATAACTTTATTTCCATCAGTGAAAAACGAGTTTTATTTTTGTAAGTTTGAGTATGAAAACAAAAAAATACAAAAAATTTTAAAATATGGATATATAAAACAGTCAGAGATAGATTTAGAAGAAGCAGATTTTTTTTTAATTCCGAATTTTGTTGAACATAATATTAAAAATTTTATCAAGTTAAATTTTTCATCTAAAAAAATTATAGATTTATTTTTAGACAAAAATAAAATGTTATACAAAACAGTTATGTATCAAAAGTTGTTCCCATTTTATATAAGACATACATATTATTAAGAAATATAAAAAATAGTAATTTTAAAAATTTTTTGGCAACTATTGACAAAAAATAGTAAAATTTGGTAAAAATAAAAAAATAAATAAATTATGTTGTTGTGTAGAAAATAATTATGCAAGAAAAAGAATTATCTAAAGTTAAAGAAGTAATGGATGTAAAAGAACTTTCAGAATATTTAGGTATTGGTAAATCAAAAATATACAAACTAATCCGAGAGAAAAAAATACCTGCATCAAAAATTGGTGGACAATACAGGTTCTCAAAAACTGTAATTGACAGCTGGCTTAAAGAAAATCTTATAACAAGAGAAAACTTGCAGTATTCGTTAGATAAACTGTTGAATAAAAAATAAATGAATACAGAGTCAAGTTATAAAATTGAGATACAAAAAGGTCAATACGGGTTTTCACAAAACTGGTTTTTACAACTTAAAAATAAAATATCTAACTACAACAAACTTTCCCGCGAATTATATCTTACAATTGAAGAACAACGAGGTTTACTTCATACAAAATTTAAGTTTGCTGTAACACCTTACCTATTGTCTTTAATTGACCCAAATAATGAACATTGTCCTATAAGAAAACAATTTATACCTACAATTGATGAAATAAAAATTTTGCCTGAAGAGTTATCAACTCAAAAAATTCAAAATGATACATCAAAAAATGAGGTTTTAGTTTTACCTGAGATTGTTCACAGATATGCAGACAGAATCACAATTTTGTTAACAGACCAATGTGCGGCATATTGCAGATTTTGTTCATATAAAAACTTTGTAGGGAAAAATGAATCTGAGATAACAAACAACGAGTTACATCTTGTAATAAAATATCTTAAACAACATACTGAAATTAACCATGTTATACTCTCAGGTGGAGACCCGTTAACATTGTCTGATGAAAAATTAGAATTTGTTTTGAAACATTTACGACAAATACCACATGTTTCTATTATTAGAATAGAAACAAGGATACCTGTTGTTCTACCACAAAGAATTACTACTAAGTTATGTAATATATTAAAAAAATATCAGCCAGTATATTTAAACATAATGGTAAACCATCCTAAAGAATTAAATGATTATACAGAATATGTATATAATATATTATCTGATCATGGTATACCGCTTTCGTCAAACACCGTTCTGCTTAAAGGAATAAATGATAAAGTACAAATTTTAGCAGAATTGTTTAACAAACTTTTGAAACTTAGGATAAGACCATATCAAATGTTACAATGTGCTATTGTTGAAGGAACATCACATTTCAGAGTACCAGTTTCTGTTGGTATCAAAATTATTAAACAATTAAGAAGTTTAATCTCTTGGTTTGCAATACCAAATTTTGTTGTCCATACAACACAAAATAGTAAAGTTGTTATAGAACCACAGGTTGTGATATCAAAAACAAGAAGTTCTGTTATGATAAAAGATTTTAACGATAATATTTTTATATACCCGGAGATTAAACAATAAATTTTATAAAATAAAAAATCTTTAAAACAGGAGGTACAAAAAATGGCAGAAAAAGTTGCAAAAGTAGGTGTAAAAAAAGAAGATGGATATCTGTACTTTGTGGACAAAGATGGTGATGTGGCAAGAGTAAAAATGGCACGTGGTGGTAAAAAAGGTGGAAAACCACAAAAAGTTGCTAAAGTAGGTGTGAAAAAACAAGATGGGTATCTTTATTTTATAGACAAAAATGGTGATATTTCAAGAGCAAAAATGGTCCGTAAAGGTAAAAAAAGGTAAATAAGTTTTGTAAATATAAATTTGATATTATTGTAAACTATATTTTTTGGTGGTGATTTGTTGTTTATAACTATTTGGTTAAATTATTATAGTTGTTGTGGTTTAATTTTGTAGATATGTTTTTGTTATCTGTGTCTGTGCGATATTTTGTATTTATAAATGATGGTTATTAAAAAATTGAGAATTTGTAGGATTGTTACTTTTTTACTTTTAATGGTTTAAAAACTTAAAATTTTTAAGGTAATTTTTTATTGTGAAAAAAATAAAAATTGCTATATTTTTGATTATCTATACAATATTATCTTCTTCGGGGTATTCTGTTATAACTTCTACAGGGACTGCTGGCGTACCACTTTTATGGAATTCTCCTTCTACTTGGGATAGCGGGACAATACCTACTGTAGGAGATGATGTGGTCATTGCTCAAGGGTTTGTAATTATAGTTGATACTACAGCAGTATGTACTGCTGCATCGTTAACTTTAGATAAATATGCTACATTACGGTTTTCACCCGATGGTGTTACTGGCAGCACTTTAACAATAAGTGGTGATATATCATGTAATAACTCTGCACAAATAAAAATGTTGTCGTCTCACAAAAATGATGTTTTCTATCTTTCCTGCCAAAAACTTAAATTAACAGAAAATAATGATTTTGTAATCAATATAGACACTTCTGATGTCAATGTATCTATCAATATATTTTCAGGTATAGAACTTGCAAAAAATGATTATGGTAGTTCAAAATTTGAAGTTGTTTTCAGCAGTAATTCTTTGAACTCAAATGTTGTTGTTAACACATTTGATCTAACCATTGGTGAAGATTGTCTATTTAATGTGGTCACATCTACAACTGTGAATTTCTCTCTGTATGGTTCTGGAAAACTTACCAACAATGGGATACTTTTAGTAAACTCGCCCGGCAATGTTATATTTGAAGAAATAAATAATAATAAGAATATGTATTTTTATAACTCAATTATTGGTACAACATTAGATTTTTATTTAGGCCCTGTTACAAATTTAGGATATGTAGAATTTGTAGGTGTTGACCCTAATCCAGTAAATACAAATAAACCTGACCCTGAAGCAGTTAAAAGAACAATAAGTATTACTGCTGATTATATTTTAACTTTGAAGAAGGATGAAAAATCTGCTGTAGGGATGAAAATGGAGAATGTATCTGTTCACCATACAGGTTTGTGGGATACAACAACACCCGAGGGATATGAATTATATGGAATAGTTTTTATAGGAGTAGGTGCTCCTATTGATGGTGCTGGAAAAGATTATGTAAGATTTTATAATTGTGATATTTCTTCTTCAGCTGATACTGGGATACTATTTAGGAACTGTAAAAGAATAAATCGTTGGTGGTATGGACAAGGTATTATTAATAATGTGATAAGAAACTGTATACGCGCAGGTGTATGGTTCAAGAATACATCAAAGTCAGATATAAGATATAACAAAATTTATTCTAATATAGGTGGTAATGTAGGATATGGTATAAGGTTTAATGGTTCTTCTGAAAACGAAATTTCATATAATGATATCTACAACAACAAAATTCGTGGAATATATTTTGAAGATTCTAATAAAAACTTAATTAATTCTAACAAAGTATATAACCAACTTGCAGAAGAAGGTATCTCACTTGTTAGGTCAGAAAAAAATGTTATTGTAAACAACGAATGTTATAACAACCGTGTTTATGGTATTGCACTTGAATCACAGTCAAAAAACAATTATGTTGGTGCAAACAAATGTTGGGGGAACAAAGTTGGTGGTATGCGTGTGAGATACGGTTCTGATGGCAACATTTTTGTTATGAACATATCTACAGGCAATGCAGGCGATGTTGGTTATGATGTTGGTTACGGGTTTGCATCACATTCGTCAGTAGACAATTTGTTTGTTGATGAGTATTATAGTGATAACAAATGTGGTGATATTTATATTGAAGGCGAAGAAAATACTGGATATATCTCACAATTGTGGTTAAAAAATTGTTTCTTAGGTTCTACAACAGAGTTTGCTAATACACCATATAAACAGGAATTTACGAAAGAAAATTCTTGGGTTATAAGTCAAAACCATGACAGAACACCAGGTCTTACACGTATTTGGGGACAATTCTCAATGCCACAACCTGCACACAGTTGGCATACAGAAGATACTTTGAAATTTAATTATTTTGAACAACTTTATAAAACAAAATCGCACGGGTGGAACACTGTATCTTTTTCTTATGATACTGCGATGTTGAGGTATGACGATGGTGGTATAGATGGCCCCGGTGGAACTAATGATATAACATCAGTCACAACAAGTTCTACTACAAAATCAGAAGTGTGGATAGTATCATATGGATATGGCGAAGATGAAAATAAATGGTTAGTATATGGAACGAAATCTGGTTTTCAATCAAGGTTGTTAACACATGATGAAGATTATACAAGTGACAATGGTGAGGTTAAGTTTAGGTTAACACATAGAACATCACCTATATCGCCAGGGGAACAATATGTGTTTGTAACAATAGCTGAATCAAAAGATAAAAATGTACAAAAAATAGTAAACTTCTGTGATTTTTCTGACCCAAACTATATTGGAGCAAGGTTTGAAAACAAAACTGGTGCTACTGTAGAGTTTGTTGGTATTTCAACAGCACCAACTATAGTTACAAGAAAACTTGCTGAAGATAAAAATTATAATATAGTTGCAAATACACAATACTTTTATTATGGACTTGTTTTAGGTGAAACAATTAACAAAATAGAATATACATCATTTACATTTCTTAACTCTGACGGGTTAACATTAAACAGTTCACCACTTAGTAATACAAACAATATATATATTGCAAACTTACAACCTGCTACAACATATACAACTTTTATTACTGCAAACAATATAATCCATACTTTTGATAATATTGTACTTGATACAAACACAGCGTCAACCTCTTCGTGTTTTAATGTTCGTGCGAAAGATTCCGTCCTCACATTTAGGGATTATAAACGGCCATTTTTACCTGATGATCTGACTAACAGCACAATTTATTGGGATCCTACAATTGTTTATAGCGGTCTTAGTGGATTTGTAGATGATGGTGTTGAACCGAACTATATTGACAGATTAGGTTCAGTAGAGTTTCAAGTGAAATACTTTGATCGTGGGTTAGCATCGTCAGGTAATCCGCCAACAACTGTACAAGTATGGGTTGATTTAAACGATGATCTTATTTTCCAAACTACAGAACAATTTGGTATGACTCTTAAAGCAGGTGTAGGTAATGATGGTGATTATACTAATGGTGAGATATACCATTTTGTATTAAGAAACATAAACTATCCGTTTGGTAGTATTGGAAGAAGTGGTGGTAGGATAAAATATAGATTTTACGCAGAAAATCCTTATAGTGTAACTATTGCTACTTATTCTTATAATATATATTCAGCAACTTTACCTGTAGTATTATCAAAGAACGAAGCGTCAGATCAGGCGACGGAAATAAAAACTTTTGTTGTCAAAGGTACACCACCAAAGGTTATCGTTGAAACACCAACTACTGAACAAACAGGATTAGTAACTATAAAATACTGGCTATTTGATGAAGATGATAAACCAGAACCATACAACTATTGTAAAATAAAAGTAGAATTTCGTGATACAGACGGTAAATGGAAACCAGCTACTAGATGGATTGCTTCAGAACCGGTAGAAAACTTAGTTGCTACTTTATCTGGTGCTGAACATACATTTATCTGGAATTCAACTACTGACTTGCCAAATAAAGATGTGTCAACTGCTATACGTATCACACCTGAAGATGAAGATGGTGTAGGGAATACAACACAAACTGGTAGTTTCCAAGTTGATAACATTATTGCAACAAAACTTGTTTTTGTTACTGCAGAACAAGAATTGCTTACTGGTTCTACTTCACAGATCATAATTGTTCAAGCACAGGATGATGTTGGAAATAAAGATATTGATATTAACGGTGTTGTTAGTTTGAATACAACATCTTCTGATTACGCTTTTGTAAGTTCTACTGAGAATGTTAACATTGGGAATAATGTTTATATGACATTAGGTGAAGCAAGGTTTAAATACAGAGATCATCAAGCAGGTGTACAAACTATAAGTGTTTCATATCCAGGTTTACAATCAGCGTCACAATCGTATTGGATAACAAGGTCAGTAAGTGTGTTTCTATCAAGTGTTACAGTAAATGATAGTTATACAAAGTATTATGAAACCGTTGTAGGTTCAACTGTAAATGTTATTATAACACTAAAAGATGTAGCAAACCAACCTGCAGTGAATAAACAAACTTCAATTTCAGTAAGTGGTTCTCAAAACATAATCAGTCAACCTCAAGATAAAACTAATAGTTTAGGACAAGCCTTTGCTACACTTTCTTCTACAAAAGCTGAATTAAAAATTATAAGTGGATATAATAATACTGATAATCAAACAATTTTATCTACATCAGTTGTAATGTTTTTACCAGGTAGTGACCTTGTCGTAGGGAAACCATCTACTACAGGTTCTACTATTGAATCTTCAGCATATGATGTGTTAGTAGGAAGTTCCGTAGTTATCACTGTTACGCTTAAAGATCAATATGGAAACATAATATCTTCAGCAATACCATCAATTGGACAAAAACAAGTTTTAGTTTATGTTGACAACAAGCCACCAGAAGATAGTTTGGTAATTATATCAAGTTATACTGATGTAAATGGTCAAGTTAAAGCACAATATACTGGTAATACTACTGGTACAAGAACATTTTTTGCAAAAGTTGTAGATTTTGATCTTACTCTTGTATCTTCAGTAACTGTGAGTTTTAAGAGTTTGCCTCAGTTATATGCTACAGACACTTCATCGCCAGTAATGTTATCTGTTTGGCCACAGAATGCTTCTAAGTTTACAGTTGCAGTAAGTTCTGTACAAATAATTTTTGGAGATACTGGAGGTTCTGGTATTTCACTTGAAAATCAAGATGTTAAGATATATCGTCCAGATGGACGTGAAATAATGACAACAAAATCATTAATTCAGTTAAATGCAACAACATATATTATTTTATTATTGTTTACAGAACAAGAAATTAACGGAGAATATAAGATTGTATCAACATTAAAAGATAATGCAGGTAATACTTCGTCAACTGACACTTCTGTATTTGTGATAAACATTATAACAACTGAAGAAGTGTTTAAAGAAAGTGTAATTATATATCCAAATCCGTCTGCTATAGGAGAAGTAAAATTAAAGTATTCTTTAATGAACTCAGTAAACAAAGTTACTTTAAAAATATATAATATCTTAGGTGAACTTGTTAAAGAAGAACAACTTGATAACACAGCTGGAGATAAAGAATACATATGGTTATGCGATAACCAATCTAAACAAAAGATAGGTAGTGGGGTATATATCTGTAAAATTATTGTTGAAGAACCATCAGGTAAAAAATATGTTGTGACTAAGAAACAAGTTGTAATAAAAAAATAAATAACATGAAAAAGTTTTATATTATAATTTTAATTTTTGCATGTTTACTTTTTGCTGAAGATAACAAAAGTTCGTCTACAGCGTTATTTTTAAGAATCACGCCTGGTAGTAGACCTGCAGGTATGGGTAATGCGTTTGTAGGATTATCTGATGATGTTAATAGTATATATTTCAATCCAGCTGGGACAACTCTGGTAAAATATCCACAAATGTTTGTATCTTACCTTCAATGGTTTGAAGATATAAACAGTAGTTATTTAGGTTTTGTATATCCATTAGGTAAACAATCTATAGGTGTTGCTTTAAACTATTTATCTTTTGGAGGTGGGTTTGAATTACGTAATGAAAATGGTGTCCTTATTGAAGATACACAACAAGATATGTATAATTCTGCTATTGTTTTAACTTTTGCAAGAAATGTGCAAAAGAATATAAGTGTAGGTATCGGTGTTAAAAGTGTATTACAAAAATATCTTCAATATAATGCAAACGGGTTTGCAGTTGATATTTCAGGATTGTTTGTAACAGAAAAATTTTCGTTAGGTCTTAATGTTCAAAATTTAGGTCCACAAATAGTTGTTTCAGAAGTATCAAATAATTTACCTTTAAGTATAAAATTTGGTGGTGGATATAAACCCACCAAAAATATATCAGTTGGTTTAGATATTGATAAACCTCAGGATAATAATGTTAAATTTTATACAGGTGCAGAATATATATACCAAGACAAGTATGCTATACGTTTGGGATATAACCAGATTGACAACTTTGATCTTCAAAAAGGATGGTGTTTTGGATTAGGTGCAAAAACAGAAATAGGTAAAGAAACTTCATGGGAAAAAACTTCTACTGCTAGTGTTGATGTTTCTTTAGATTATGCAGTAACATATTTTGGTGAAGAGTTAGGATATATACACAGGATTTCTTTAACGATAGGATTTATAAAATAAATTTTTTGTTATTCTCATACACATTCACACATCTACTCATAAACTTATACTGGAGTGGAGGGGAGTTGAACCCCCGACCTTCCGCACGCCAAGCGGATGTTCTCCCAACTGAACTACCACCCCGTTATTTTGTTCCTAAATTTATACCATAATTTTATTAAAAATTTCAATAGTTAACAATTGACAAAAAAAATTTAATTTTGTATAAAATAAAAAAATTAAAATTGGACTTTTTAAAAATGCAAGAAAAAAAATTTTTTTGGCTCTTTTTCTTTATTCTTGCAGGAATATTTTTTTGTGTAATACTATTTGTTGTTATTAGATATTCATATATTTTATCTTTCCTTATATATTTGCTTACTATTATACTTATTTATTTTTATTACAGCCATAAAATAAACTCGCTGATGTTCTATAAAAATGTATATAGTGTTATATCTCAACTGGTTCATTATACAGAAGTTAATACTTTATTTAATTTTATTGCTCAATCAATTTCTGATTTGTTAGATGCAGAACGTAGCAGTATATTTTTAGTAAATAAAGAATCTAACATTTTATGGACAATAGTTGCTGAAGAACTTGAGATAAAAGAAATTGTTTTACCAATAGGTAAAGGTATTGCTGGCTATGTTGCTGAAACAGGTAAAACTGTAAGAATTAATGACAATGCTTATAAAGATGAAAGATTTTCTTCTGTGATAGACCAAAAAACTGGCTTCAGAACAAAAACAATACTTTCTGTTCCAGTAGTAGATAAATCAAACAATATTATTGGTGTAATTGAAGTATTAAATAAAAAAGATAAAAAAGGATTTTCAAAAAGAGATGAAGAAGTTTTAGAACTGTTTTGTAATGAAGTTGCTAATGTTATAAACAACGCACAACTTTATGGTCAAGTACAATTACTTCTTGAAAGTTTGTTAAAATCTTTTGCAGCAGCAGTTGATGCACGTGATCCCGCTACTAAAGGTCATTCATTACGTGTTATGAGATATGCTGTAAATATTGCAAAAGCAATGAGTTTAGATATTTCACAGATCAAAATTTTGGAATATGCTGCAATACTACATGATGTAGGTAAAATTGGTATCCCTGATAGTATTTTGTTGAAACAAGGTAGGTTTACATCAGAAGAGTATGAAATTATGAAAACTCATGCTAAAATTACATATGATATTTTATCAAAAATAAATTTTCCTATTGAATATAAAGATGTGCCATATATAGCGTCGTTACACCATGAGTTTATAGATGGTAGTGGATATCCATATGGTCTAAAAGGAGAACAGATACCTTTATTAGCACGGATTTTATGTATAGCAGATATATATGATGCGTTGATAAGTTATGATCGTCCTTATAAACCTCCATTTTCTCAACAAGATGCAATAAAAACTTTATATGAAATGGTAGAACAAGGGAAACTTGATAAAAACATCATTGATGTTTTTGTATCAGGAAGATTGTTCTCTATAGAACAACGTAAGTTTGTTCGTGTGAACAAAGAAATATCTTTTGCTTATAAAAAACTTACTGCTGAAGATTTAAAATCTTTGATTCCTGTATTAGCAAAGACGAGAAATATTTCAGCGAAGGGATTACAATTTGTTTCAAACGAAGAATTTTCTTCAGGGACATTTATTGAAGTTGAACTTTACTTACCAAACTTTACTGTTGAAACAATAGCAAAAGTTGTCCATTCTACAAAAATAGAAGGTAATGGCGGGTACAAAGTTGGCATTGAATTTTTGAATTTGTCAAAAGAAATAGAAAAACATCTGCAGGAATGTTTAGAGAAAAGTGTTAATTAGAAACTTTAATCTTTGAATACAACTTTTCCATTACAAATTGTATATTTTATTTTTCCTTTTAATTTCCATCCGATAAAAGGTGAGTTTGAACTTTTTGAATGAAAATTTTTTATAATAAATTCTTGATCTAAAGAAAAAATTGTTATATCAGCATCAGAACCTACTTCTAGCTTACCTTTAGTTTTTAAACCAAAAATTTTGGCGGGGTTTGTTGTTAATTTTTCTATTATTTTTATCAAAGGAATTTTATGTTGATAATAAAGATAAGTTATACATAAAGGAAAAACTGTCTCTAATCCAATGATACCGAATGGTGCTGAAGCAAATTCTTTACTTTTTTCTTCTATAGTATGTGGTGCATGGTCTGAAGCAATACAATCAATTATGTCATCTTTTATAGCATTTATTATTGCAGCAACATCTTCTTGTGTTCTTAATGGCGGGTTCATCTTTAAGTTTGTATCATAAGGATGTTCTAACAATTTATCTTCTGTTAGGACAAAATGGTGTGGGGTAACATCACAGGTAATAGTTATACCATTTTTTTTAGCTTGACGGATAAATTCAACAGAACCTTTTGTTGAAATATGTGTGATATGTAATTTACTCTGAGTTAATGATGCAAGTATTATATCACGGATAACCATAATTTCTTCTGCTTCTTTAGGTATACCACGAAGTCCTAATAATGTGGATACTTTACCTTCGTTTACTGAACCTTCTTTACTTAAGTCAGTATCTTCACAATGTGATATTGTAACTAAATCAAACATCTTTGTATATTCTAATGCACGACGCATTATCTTAGAATTTTTTACAGAAGAGCCATCGTCAGATATTGCAACAACACCTGCGTTTTTAAGTTCACCAATTTCAGTAAGTTCTTCACCTTTACGTTGTTTTGTTATACATCCTACTGGAAGAACATTTATCAACCCTTCATTTTTTGCTTTCAACATAACAAGTTCTACTGTTGCTTGGTTATCTATAGGAGGGTTTGTATTAGGCATACAAAATATAGTAGTAAACCCACCAGCAGCAGCTGCTCTTGTCCCTGTAGCAATGGTTTCTTCATCTTCATTACCAGGTTCACGAAGATGTGTATGAATATCAATAAACCCAGGGCATACAATATAATTTTTTGCATTTATTGTTTCAAGTTTTTCTTTTAAAACAATTTTTTTTGCTATCTTTACAATTTTTCCGTTTTCTATAAGTATATCTGACTGTTGTTGTAAATTTTTTGACGGTTCTACTACTATTCCGTTTTTAATTAATAGTTTCATTTTTGGTTTGTTCCCATATATTACTTAATACAAGTATTAACTATGTAGCGATATGATTTATCACAATTTTAGTTTTACTGATTTAAAGATAAAAGATATAACACTGCCATACGGATTGCTATACCATTTGTAACTTGTTCGTTTATTACTGAGTTTACACTATCAGCTACATCAGTTGTGATTTCTATTCCTCGATTCATAGGTCCCGGATGTAAAATCAAAACATCGTTTTTTGCTTTAGCAAGACGTTCTTTTGTCATACCATAGAGTAAACTATATTCTCTTACTGAAGGAAATAAATGTTCAAGTTGTCGTTCAAATTGTACTCTTAAAATATTTATTACATCTGCATCTTTTATAGCTTTATCTAAATTGTATTCAATATCAATTTGTGGAAAAATTTTGTCAATATCTTTTGGTATAAGTGTTGGTGGTCCACAAAGAACTATTTTTGCATTAAGTTTTGTTAATCCCCATAGGTTTGATCTTGCAACACGGCTATGTAAAATATCGCCGACTATTACTATTTTTAAATTCTCAATTTTTTTCTTTTTTTCTCTTATTGTGAAAATATCTAAAAGACCTTGTGTTGGATGTTCATGGAAGCCATCGCCTGCGTTTATTATAGAAGAAGATACATTTTGTGCTAAAATATATGGTGCGCCAGAATATGAATGGCGGATAACAATAAAATCTGCTTTCATTGATTCTAAAGTTTTTGCTGTGTCTATCAACGACTCTCCTTTTTGTACACTTGATGTCTGTACTGAAATGTTTACAGTATCTGCTGAAAGACGTTTTGCTGCAAGTTCAAACGAAGTACGTGTTCTTGTGGAAGGTTCATAAAACAACAAAACTACACTTCTACCTCGTAAAGTAGGAACTTTTTTTATTGTTCTTGTGAAAAGTGTTTTAAAAGGTTTTGCTGTATCAAGAATAAGTTCAATGTCTTCTTTTGAAAGGTGTTCTAACCCTAACAGATGTTTATGTATAAACTTGTGAGGTTGTTTTAACATGACTATTTTCTATACAAAACTATAGTGTCGTTGCCACCTGTTTCTTTCAACAAAAGTTCTATTTGTTGATTATTTGTAGTTTTGATTTTTTTGCCAACAAATTCTGCATAAATCGGTAATTCTCTTAATCCGCGATCTATCAAAACTAATACTGAGATACTTTTAGGACGTCCAAGTTCAAGTATTTGTTCCATTGCAGCACGGATTGTCCTTCCTGTATATAAAACATCGTCAACTAAAAGTATATCTTTGTTGTTTATATCAAAATCAATTTTTGTTTCTTTTGGCTGTTGTATTTCTTTTCTGTAGCCGATATCATCACGATAAAATGTTATATCAAGATAACCTAATTTTATTATCTTGTTTTTTAATCTCTTAATTGTTTCTATAAGTCGTTGTGCAATATATACACCATTTGTATGAATACCAATTATAACCAAATTGTCTAATTTCTTATATTTTTTTACAACTTTTTTTGCAAGAGTTTGGATAATTCTTTTAATCTGTTCTTCTTTAAGAATAACTCTCATAGTTAAAATCCTAATTCTTCATTTACTAAAATTATCTCATAATTTGTATATTGAGGTTTTTTATAGAGAACTACTAAAACATTACATATTCGTGTTTTAGAATCACAATCTTCACATCGTCCTGTTACAACACATGGGTTTTTACGGCCAAGACGAAGGTTATTTGTCACAGCAGCAACATTTCTTGCACGATAAATACCTGTTTCTATATCTTTTACTATTTTGTTTATTCCACAAACAAGAACTACTTTTTTAGGACCATAAATACATGCTGCTGCTCTGTTACCATATGCGTCAAGGAAAATAAGTTCACCATTTAAAGTAACTGCTTGTGGTGATGCAAGATAAAAATCTGCTTTCTGTGCTTCTAACCATGTGTTAATTCTTGTTTGTGTATCCATTTCAGAAGTATGTGTTATAATTTTATTACCTACAGTTTTAAGTTCTTCTAATATAGCAATTGAACGTATTGTTTGTGAACCACCAACACCTACTGTTTTATCTTTACCTATTTGTGAACAGATATAGTTTTTTACAGAATCAATATCGTTAAACACCTTTGTTTCAAAACCGTTTTTTACAAGTTTAGTTTGTACAATTTCTAAAAGTTTTTTGTTATAAGTTATTATATTTATATCTTTTTGCATATGTTTTTTTATATATATTTTTTATTAAAGTGTCAATACTAACCAAAGGTTGCTGGATTAATTCGTATTTTTTTTGCATATTTTTTATTTCTTGTGGATTTGAGATTAAATCCAACAAAGTTTTGTAAAAAACATTTTGCCAGTTATCTCGTTGGTAAACAACTTTTGCACAACCATGTTTTTTCAAAAATTCAGCGTTATAGTTTTGATGTAATTCTGCTGCTGTAGGTAATGGTATAAGAATAGCTGGTTTTTTGAAATATATAAGTTCTGTGATAGTCATAGCACCAGCACGACATATTACAAGATCTGCAATTGTATAAAAATCATTAATCTTATCAGTATATGGTAATACCAAATTTTTGACATTTATTGTTTGATATTTTGTTACAACATTAGAAAAATCAAGTTGTCCTGTAATATGAATTATTTGTAAATCAAGATTTTTGTTTTCTTTAAGAAAATTTGTTATTGCAGTGTTTATACTTTGAGCACCTTGAGAACCTCCAAAAATTAATAAAGTTAATTTGTTTTTATCAAAACCAATTTTTGATATTACTTCGTCTTTTTCAATTTTTAATAAAAAATTTTCTCTTACAGGATTACCAGTATATACAAATTTTTTGTTATTTTTTGTTTCAAAACCAGTACATACTTTTGTTACAATAATAGACAAAAATTTTGTTGTTAAACTTGGGATATAATTTTGTTCATGTATAATAATTGGTATAAAAGGGAACAAAATTTTACTACATATTATTACAGGAACAGATGTATATCCTCCTGTAGAAAAAATAAGTTCAGGCTTGTATTTCAACAAAATAAGAAGTGTTTCTATTAAAGAAAATATGAATGAAAACAAAAATTTTGTAAATGACAACAAGTTTTTCCTAGGAAATTTTGTTGCTGTGATAAACTCAAATTTAATTTTCTGTAAATTCTGTATTTCTTTTTTGATTATGTTAATAAACTTATTGTTTTTTTGTATAACAAAAACAATTTGGTTACAATCTGGCAAAATTTTTTTACAAACTTCAATTGCAGGATAAAAATGTCCACCTGTTGGAGAAGATACAATAAGAATGTTCATTTTATTAATTTAGTTTTACAAACATTAAGTATAATGCCTATACTTAAAAAATTCATTATTAACGAACTACCACCATAAGAAATAAATGGTAATCCAATACCTTTTGGTAAAAAAAATTTCATTGCTACTGCTATACTGATAAATGCTTGAATTATTATGTTTAGTGTTAAACCGAAAGATAAAATACTACCATAATATCCTTGTGGTGAAAGCGAAGATTTATATGCTATAGTAAACCCAAATAGTGATAGAAAAATATAAAAAATGATAGTAAATATACATCCTAAAAATCCAAATTCTTCACCTATTATTGAAAACATAAAATCAGTATGAAATTCTGGTAAATAGTGTTCTTTAAATAATCCGTTTTCAATACCACAACCAAAGAACCCTCCTCTAGAAATTGCAAATATAGATTGTTGTATTTGGTAATAATAAGGATTTTTATATTTGTTTGAAGAAGAAAAAGATAAAACTCTTTTAATTCTGTATTGTTGAGTTAATAAAGCAAAAGATAACGCTATTATAATTATTATTCCAATTTTAAGAATATGTTTTATTTTAACTGAGAAAGAATATAGAATAATAATGGTTGTAGTAAAAATTATCATTGGGATACCAGCATCTGGTTGCAATAAAATTAAAAAACAAAATATAAAAATTATACTGATTAAAATCCAGAATTCTTTTTTACCATTTGTGATTTTGCTTCTAAAATCATCTAAAAATTTTGCTATTAACATTATAATCGTAATACGAGCAAATTCTGAAGGTTGGAACGAACCAAAGAATGGTATTTGTATCCATCTATGTGCTCCTTTTATTTTTGGTGAAAATAAAACAAGTATAAGAAGAATGATTGTAATAATAGAGAAAGGATATGTTAATTGTTTTAAAAAAATTTTGTGGTTAGTATTTGCTAAAATTATACATCCTAATAAACCAATCAGTATTGCAATAACTTGTTTTTTTAGAAATATGTATGTAGGATTTGTTTTGCATACAGTTGCAGAATATATCATAATACAGCCAAAAATTGACAAAAGTATTGAAATAAAAAACAAACCGTTGTAATATAAATTTTTATTTTTTTCTAATTCAACTTGTAATTTTATCATAACGAATTTACTAATTGTTTAAAAACTTTACCACGATGTTCAAAATTTTTAAAATGGTCAAATGAACTACATGCTGGTGATAACAAAACAATATCGCCTGGTTTTGCTATTTCATATGCTTTTTTAACTGCATTTTCTAAAGTTTCACATTTGTAAATAGGCAGATTTATATTTTTTAATTGGTTATAAATAACCTCAGTTGCTTCACCAATAAGAAGAATAGTTTTTACTTTTTGTTCAATAAGAGGTATCAATGGTGTATAAGGTGCACCTTTATCTCTGCCACCTAGTATTAAATGTATAGGTTGTACAAAACTTTTTAATGCAACAAATGTAGAATCAACATTAGTTGATTTAGAGTCGTTGATAAAAACTACGTTGTTTATTTTACGGACAAATTCTAACCTGTGTTCTACACCTTTAAAATTTTTTATTGTATCTTCTATAATATATATAGGGATATTCAGTAATCTACTACAACATACAGCAGCAGCAATGTTTTCTAAATTATGTTCTCCGAGAAGAGTTGTCTCTATTTTTATATGCGAATTGTCAAAATTTGAGTTTATAACAACTTTTGAATTTTTTTTGTCTAACCAGGCACCGTTGTTAATGAAAGTTTTTGTACTAAAAAAAAGAATATTAGATTTTTTTATTTTATTTACAGATTTTTTTATATTTTCATCGTCATAATTTAATACTGCAAAATCTTTGTTATCTTGATTTTTAAAAAGATTAAATTTTGCATCTATATAATTTTGCATAGATTTATGATGTTCCAAATGATCTTCTGTGATATTTAGGATACATCCAATGTGAGGTTTAAATTCTATGATGTCTTCTAATTGATAACTTGAAACTTCAATAACTATAATTGTTTCTTCATCTATATCATCAACAAATTTTATAAATGGTTCACCAATGTTGCCACAAACAACAGTTTTTTTATAATTTTTACAAATATTACCTAACAAAGACACAGTAGTTGTCTTTCCATTAGTTCCTGTTACAGCAAGTATGATAGGTTCTTTCTTAATTTTTTGTTTTAGTATTTGATATGCAAGTTCAATTTCTGTGAATACAGGAATACCTTTGTTAATAATTTGTTTTAATAAAAAATTATCTCGTGGTATCCCAGGCGAACGAATAACTAAATCACAAGTCAAAATTTTTTCTGTGTGTCCACCACATTCATATTCAACTCGTGGGTCAAGTTTTGAAATTTGTGTTTCTATTTTTTCTTTTGGTAGTTCTTCAGTTATAAAAACTTTATCTGTATTATTAATTAAATAGTTTGCAAGATGTAAATTACTTATACCTAAACCTATTAAACCTATTTTTTTATTTTTTAATTTTATCATTGTTTTAACGTATCTTCAGCGATGATAAAGCAATTATAGATAATAATATACTTATTATCCAAAATCTTATGGTAATTTTTGCTTCATGATATCCTTTTAGTTCATAATGATGATGCAACGGAGCCATAAGAAAAATTCTTTTCTTTGTTTTTTTGTAGTAAGCAACTTGTAAAATAACAGATAACGCTTCTGCAACAAAAACACCACCTGCTATTATAAGTAATAATTCTTGTTTTATAAAAATAGCTATAGTTCCTATTAACCCACCTAAAAAAAGTGAACCAGTGTCTCCCATAAAAATTGATGCTGGATATGAGTTATACCAAAGGAATCCTAATCCTGCTCCTGCTAAACATGATAATACAATAGTAAGTTCGCCACTGCCTGCAACATAGACTAGTTTTAAATATGAAGCAAGTTTGTAGTTGCCTGCAATATAACACAAAATTGAATATGTTATACTTACAAAAATTATGTTTCCAATAGCTAAACCATCAAGCCCGTCAGTCAGATTTATTCCATTAGATGCACCTACAAAAGTAAGTGTTATAATCAAAAAATAAAAAATACCTAAGTTAATAAATGTTTGTTTTAAATACGGGATATGTAGATGTGAAGAGTAGTGGTAATTAGGTGGATAAATATATAAATATATACATAAAATTAAAGCAAAAATTGTTTGAAACAACAGTTTAGATTTTGCAGATACACCATGAGGATGTTTTTTTATAATTTTTAGGTAATCATCAATAAAACCTAATATACCAAGATATAGTATTGATAAAATTGACCATATTACAAATCGGTTTAATCTTGCTGTTAGTAAAATAGATATTAATAACGAAATAAGTATTACAACTCCACCCATTGTAGGCGTGTTTTGTTTAGACAAATGTGTTTTTGGACCATCTTCTCTAATAGTTTGAACAAATTGTTTCGACTTTATATATTTTATAAATTTTGGCATTATAATAATAGATAAAATAAATCCTAAAAGAAAACCTGAGAATGCTCTAAAAGTTATATATCTGAAAATGTTGAATCCAGAAAAAATTGTTGAAAAATGCGATAAATAGTAAATCATATTTATTGTACCATCTTTATTAAGTTTTTAACAACTTCTGATAAACCTACAGCATGTGAAGATTTAAATAGTATATACAATCCTTTATTAGTTAATATAAGTTCTTTTAAATCGTTAAACAAAGAAGTTGTGTCATAATAATACTTTGTTATTTTTTTATACTTTTGTGGTAAGCTATCATATAAAAATTTCATGTTTTCGCCAATGAGATAAAGAGAATGAATTCTTTCAAAATCGATATCGTTTTTAAGTTTAAGATGTTCACCTATAGTATGTTCTCCAAGTTCTAACATATCACCTAATACTAACACTTTTTGTTCATCTTTAAATACTTTAAGAAACTCAGATATTGTCATATGCATAGAATCAGGATTAGCATTATAACTTTCATCAATTATTGTATTCCCATTAAGTTCAGATCTTGTTCCACGCATTTGCACAGGTTCAAATTCGTATATAGATTCGCTGATAAAGTTCAAATCTTCTATACACAGAAAATATACACATGTAACACAAGCAAGAATGTTATAAACATTATGAATCCCTGTAAGTTTTGTTTTAATAGGGAATTTAAATTTTAAACCAAAAAAATCACGCACTACTATAACAGCTTCTGTGTAAGATGGATAAAATTTTATATCTTCAGCAAAAACATCAAAATTATTTAAAGTGTTATAAATACCATAACTTTTTTTATTACCAGACCATATTATAGTTTTTAAATATATATCATCTTTATTTAATACTAAAATTCCATTTTGATTGATATAATCTATTATTTTTTTTTCTTCTTGAAAAACATTTTCTATAGTTTTAAAAAATTCAAGATGTTCTTTACCGATGTTTGTCATAACAACACAATCTGGTTTTGTTGTTTTACCGAGTATGTCCATTTCACCTGGTAAAGATATACCAAGTTCTAATATACAAAACTCAGTTTTATGAGTTATTGAGAATAAGGTATACGCTGTGCCAATTAAATTATTTCGGTTTTGATATGTTGACACAACATTATGTTTTTTTGATAGTATAAACTTAATTAATTCTTTTGTTGTGGTCTTGCCGTTACTACCCACTACTACTATAGTTTTTAAATTTGGGAAAGAATTTTTGTATAAACTAGCTAAATTATCTAAAGCAATCGTTGTGTCTTCTACAATAATAAACTTATGTTTCTTTTCTTCAATTACAGAGTTTTTATCTGAGATAACTACAAAATCTATTTTGTCAACAATCTGATTTATAAAATTATGGCCATCAAAACTTTTTCCTTTTATTGCAAAAAAAATACCGCCTTTACCTTTGTATGTCCTTGTATCTGTAACAACTTTTGTTATAAAATAATTTGTTTTATTTATCTGTTGTGATAAAAATTTAGCTGATGATGCTTCTAAAAATTTAGATAATTGTATCTTATTTTTTAATTTAAAATTCATTTTTTATTAAAAAATTCTGAAACAATTTCTCGTTCATCAAAATGTATTTTTTTAGTGCCAATGATCTGATAATCTTCATGTCCTTTACCAGCTAAAAGGACAATATCTCCATTAGAAGCTAAAGATAAAGCTTTGAATATGGCTTCTTTTCTGTCTGGTATTATTTCATAATTAGTTTTGCCAGATTTTTTTATACCAAATTCTATATCAAGTATGATTTTGTTAGGATCTTCAGTCCTTGGATTATCAGAAGTTACAATTACATAATCTGCTGAACTTGTAGCTATAGAACCCATCAACGGGCGTTTACTTCTATCTCTGTCTCCTCCACAACCAAATACTACAATAAGTTTTTTATGTAGGATACTTTTAAGTATTGAAATAACTTTCTCTAAAGCGTCTGGTGTATGAGCATAATCTATTATTACATTATAATTAGTAGGGACATTAACTTTTTCTAATCGTCCTGGTATACAATTTACTTTTTTTATTCCTTCTTTTATAATATCAAGATCAATTTTTTGTGAATATGCAGCAACAAATGAAGATAAAATATTCTCAACATTAAACCTTCCAATAAGATTTGAATAAATACTAATTTTTGGGCAACCATTAGTAATCTCAAACTCAGTTGATGAAGGAGTATATTTTATATTTGTTGCAGAAAAAATTGGATATTTACCATTTTTGTTTTTGTTATTTATACAATATAGCAATATATCTTTTATACTACATAAATTTATAAGTTTTTTACCATATTCATCATTATAGTTTATTACACAAACTTTTCTGCCTAGACTTGTATTGTTAAAAATATCTTTTTTTTGTTCTTTTATATTTTTAAATAGCAAACTTTTTGCTTCAAAATAATTATCCATTGTTTGATGATAATCTAAATGTTCAGAAGACAAGTTTGTAAATATAGCAATGTCAAAATCACAACCTTCAACACGTTTTTGTACTAAAGAATGGGATGACACTTCCATTATTACAACTTCAACTTTATTTTCAACCATTTCATAAAGAATTTTTTGTAAATCAGAAGAAAAAGGAGTAGTATGAGTTGAAGGGAAAATTTTGTTATTATATCTATAATTTATTGTCCCAATTACACCTGTTTTGTACCCAGCTGTTGAAAAAATTGATTCTAACAAATAACAAGTTGTTGTTTTTCCGTTAGTACCTGTTACACCTATTAATAAAACTTTTTTTGAAGGATGTTCATAAAAATTACCTGAAATTTTAGCTAAAGCACTGTTTACATCTGATACTATAATTACAGGACAACTAACTTTTTCTTGCGGTTCTTTTTGAGTAACAATAGCTACAGCACCTTTTAAAATTGCTTCGTTTATAAATAAATTACCATCAGTATGTTCTCCACTAAGACAAATAAAAATATCTCCATTTTCAACTTCTTTAGAGTTATATTTTATTCCTGAAACAATTGTAGTATCTAATAGTTGTGAGTTATATATTTTTAATATATTTAAGTTTTCTATAATTTGTTTAATATATTTTTGCATAAAAGCTTTCTTTATAATTTGAATAATTTAAAAGTTCTAAAACAACTTCTCTAAATATAGGTACAGCAATTTCTGAAGCTAAATATACATCTTTGGGTTCATCTACGAAAACACCTATTGTAAATTCAGGTTTTTCTTTAGGGAAAAAACCACAACAACTCATAAAAAATTTTGTAGGAGAATATTTTTGTAGTTGGGAATCAAATTTTTGTGCAGTACCTGTTTTTGCACAAATTTTAATACCATCAATTTTTGTTTTTTGAGCAGTACCACGTTCTACTGTTTGATAAAGCATTTCTTTGATAATACTTGCTGTTTTTTCTGATATAACTTTTCTTACAAATTGTTTTTCTGCTGTGTATAAAACTTTGTCTTTTGATAATATAGTTTTTACAACAAAAGGTTGTAAAAGTTCACCATTGTTTGCTATCATTGTATATCCATTTACTAATTGTAAAGTATTTGTAGCACAACCTTGACCAAAACTAAGATATAATGGTGTTACAGGTTTACATTTTTCATACGATGGTAAATATCCACGTGCTTCCTGAGAAAATTCTATACCAGTTGGACTACCAAAACCAAACAAAGTTTGATATTCGAGAAATTTTTTTAAATTACCGTATTTTAGATAAAGTTTTGCCATACCGATATTAGAAGAAAACACTAAAATATCTTCTACTGTTAGAAATTTATGTGGTTTAACATCTTTAATAGATATACCTAAATAACTAAATTTGCCATTTTCACAATCAATTATGTCTTTTGGGGAAATTAATTTTTCTTCTAAGAAAGTAGCCATTGTAAAAACTTTGTATACAGAGCCTGGTTCGTATACAAAACTTATTGCTGGATTTGTTAAAGGTGTATCAGTTTCAGGTAATACTGACATCGTAAGTAGGTCTCCAGTATCAGATTTTTGAATGATACAGATTATCATAGAAGGAGAGTATTTTTCATAGTATTTTTTTAATATATCATTAATTTTATTTTGTAATTCTATGTCGATTGTTAATATCACTGAATAATTTTGTGTTTCATTTATGAAATCTCTTACTTCTTCAATGTTCACTAATCTAACAAAATTTTTTTGTATTGTGCCACTTTTATAAGTAAAAATCTCTTTTTTCTTCAAATTAGATAGTACTTTATCATATTCATATTCAATACCAGAATATCCTTTATGTTCATAATTTATTCTACCAACAATATAACTGTCAACAGGTGAATAAGGATAAAGACGTTTTAAATATGTTTCTATCTCAACACCTGGGATATGTTTGATTTTAAATACAACATCTAAACATACTTCTTTTGAAAGACAAAATCTTTTATATTTTTTACATTTTTTGATGAGTTCATCTTTAGTGATATTAAATGATGAGCATAAAAGAGATAAATTTTTATCACCAACAACAGATTTTTGTAATTTTTGTCTACCCTCTAAAAAATCTTTTGAGTTTATATATACATTTGCAGTTTCAACTGAAGTTGCCAAAATTTTGTTGTTCCTGTCTAGAATATCACCTCTTGGTATATTTATCTCAATTTTTGATGTTAATTGTTTCTCAATATAAGGTAAGAATTGTTTACGTTGCCAGATCTGAATAAAAAACAAACGGAATATAAGTATTGAAGGTAAAATAAAAATAAATAAAATTTTTGTAAATTCAAACCTTTTTTTATCCATATCTATTCAACTACAATATAGTCGTTTTGATTTACAGGTATAAAATTAAATTTTTTAGCATAATTTTGTAATCGTTCTACACTTATAAGAGATTGAAAATACAAAATTAATTCTTTATTTTTGTTTTTTTCTATACGAAGTTCTTCATATAAATTATTAATTTCTTTTTGAATTTTGATAATAATATATTGTTGTCTTAAATAAAAAATTATAGAGAAAACTATTATACTTACCCAAACAAAAAATTTAGTTTGTTTATTCTTTATTTTTTTGTTTTTTCTCATAATTTTTCCGCAGCACGAAGTTTTGCACTACGTGATGATTTGTTAGACATTATTTCTTGTGGTTGAGGAACTATTGGTTTCTTTGTTAAAATTTTTATATCATTTCTTGACTTAAATATATTTTTAACAATTCTATCTTCTAATGAATGATAACATATCGTAACTATTCTACCGTTCGGTGCAAGAACATCAATAGCGTTTGTAACTCCGTAAAAAATATTATTAAGTTCGTTGTTTACAAATACTCGTATTGCTTGAAAAACTTTTGTTGCAGGATGAAACCTATATGTTATCTGTTGTTGTAAATCTTTAACAAAAAGTTTTTTAAATTTTTGTTGTCTAGATACAGAACAAACAATTTCTGCAAGTTCTTTTGCTGAAGTTATTTTTTTTATTTTTCTATATTCAACAATTTTTTTAGCAATAAATCTACTATTTTTTTCTTCGCCGTATTCAAAAAAAATTCTTGCCAATTCTTCTTTTGAAAAATTGTTTATTACATAATAGCCAGTTAACGGCAAAGTTGTATCCATCCGCATATCTAAATTATCGTCATTGAAACTGAACCCTCGTGAAGTTTTTAACTGTAAACTTGATAGGCCGAAATCAAAGACTATACCATCAATTCTTTCTATATTTATTTTTTTAAGAATTTCTTTTATATTAACAAAATTATCTTTGAAAATTACCAAATTTTTTTGTATTAAAAATTGCTGAAGATTTTGTTTAGAATACTTAATTGCAAAATTGTCACAATCAATACCTATAATTTTACACTTTGGTGCAACTGAAAAAATTTTTTTTGTATGTCCACCACAACCTATTGTTGCATCAACATAAATTTTGTTATTTGTTGGTTGTAAAAATTTAATTACTTCCTCTGATAATACAGGAATATGCATTTATTTTTTTAAATTTCTATTTGTGATTTTAATTGAGTTAAAATTTTTTCTGCATTTTTGTAATACTTTTCCCAATCATTTTTTGACCAAAGTTCAATTTTGTTTCTGTTACCTACTAAGACAACTTCGTTAGATAAAGAATATCTATCTTTAAACTTTTTTGGTATAAGTAATCTACCTTGGTTGTCAAGTTCTACAATTTCTGCTTCAGCAAAAAATGTTCTATTGAAAATTCGTTGATGTAATTTATTTTTTAATGAAATACTGTCTATTTTTTTAACAGTTTCAAACCATTCTTGGTAGGGATAAATCACAATACAATTGTCAATACCATAGATTAGAACATATTTCTTTTTTAACCTAAACTTTTGTGGTAAGAAAACCCGTCCTTTTTTATCTAATGTAAGATATGATATACCGATAAAAACCTTTTTCATTGTTTTACCATTTTATACCACTTTATACCACTTTATACACTAAAATGTCAAGAGGTAAGAAAAAAATTTTGAAAAAAATTAGAGCGAACAGAAAAGGTTATATTAGAAGATTGAGGGAGAGAGTAAAAATTATTTATTTATTATTGATTTTACAACCTTTATGTTTTTTTTATCCATATCTGATATTTGTTCAAAAGAAGACTCCTTTGGTGTTTCAAGAATTAGAGGATATTTGGAAAAGTATTTAATAATATTTTTAAATCCTTTAATACCAATATAACCTTTACCAATATGATAATGTTGGTCAATTCTACTTCCTAAAGGTTTTTTTGAATCATTAAGATGTATCAGTTTAATTTTTTCCATACTAAGAGTAGATTTTATCTCTTCTAACATAAAATTAATACCTTTTTCTGTTTTTATATCGTATCCATAAGAAAAAGTGTGGGCGGTATCAATACAAATTCCAATGTACTGACTAAATTTACTTTTATATATAATTTCTGCTAATTCAGTAAAAGTCCTGCCAATTTTACGTCCGTTACCACATACATTTTCTAACAATAACATAAAAGATATTTTGTTGTATTTTTTTAATATATATTCAAAACAATAATCAATACAATTTACTATTTGTGATATTCCATCCTTTATTGTTTTTCCTTCAGAATAACTACCAGGATGCATTACAATATAATCTGCTTCAAAAACATTTGCTAATTTAAATTCTAATTTTAGCAAGTTTTTAGTTTTTAAATAAATTTCTTTGTTAGAACTTGCTGGGTTTGGTAGATATGCTGTGTGTACAGCTAAAGGTTTGAAATTTAGTTTTTTCCTTAACGTTTTGAATTCTTCAACTTCCTGCACAGTTGGAGGGACAAATTTCCATATTCGTGGTGAATGTGTAAACATTTGTAAACAATTACAACCAAGATATTTTGCTTCTTCTAAAGCATGAATATAACCGTTTCTTATAGAACAATGAACACCTATTTTCATTGACAAAAAGTTTTTTTAGTATAATAAAATTCTTTTAATGTATCAAAATCTGTTGTTATTTTACATTCAGGTAGTGATTTTAAAAAATGTTTTCCATACCATTGAGTTTTTATTCTTGGATCTAATATACTTATAATACCCCAATCAGTTTTTCTTCTGACTAACCTTCCAAATCCTTGTTTAAGTTTTAGTATAGCATTGGGTAATAGATATTCTTTGAACGGATCTTTACCTTCAAACTGCAACTTTTCTGTCTTAGCTTCTATAACAGGATGGTCTGGTACATCAAAAGGCAGTTTTGGAATTATTATAGATATAAGTTTTTCACCTGGGATGTCAACACCTTGCCAAAAAGTGTCAACACCAAATAATACAGAATTTTCAGTTTTTTTATATTGTTCAATAAGTTTATATTTTGAACTTGATTGAATAAAAAGGTTATAATTTAAATTAATATGTTCTACAATCCAATTCATTAGTTCAAAACTTGTAAATAAAACAAAAGTGTTACCTTTTGTAAGATTTATAAGTTTCGTGATTATTTCTATAATAGTGTTTTTGTATTCTTCATATTCGTGTTTAGGGTTAGGTATACCATCTGGTAAATAAATAACAACATTATTTTTATAATCGAAAGGGGAACTTAGTAAAAGTTCATTAGATAGTGTAGAACCATGTATTATTTCTGGTTGTAAACCTACTGAAGATTTAAAAAATTTGAAGTCAGAGTCGACACATAATGTAGCTGAAGTAAATACTATTTTATTATATACAGAATAAACATATTGTTGCATTTTTTCTGTGAGGTCAATAGGTGTAATTTTAAGTGTTATTTTTAATTTTTTTCTTTTTGTTTCTTCTTTTTCTACCCAATAAATATAATTTTTTGTATCTTCACATTTTAGCCATAAATTTATTATTTTTATAAATGTAGCAATACGTTTTATAAAAACAGAAAGTTTGAATGTATCTTCTTTTTTTGATACTATATTTTTAGCAGAATTTAGAGTATTAAAAAGCTTATAAAGTTCTGTTGTTAAAGTGTCTTCAATAATACTTGGGACAAAAATTCTTGTTTCAAATTTATCTTTTAACAGTTTTAGATTAACTTGTGCAAAAAATACTTCTGTTTGTTCTAATACAGAAACAATTGTATCTATTATATTTTGTTTCAAACTTTCAGGTAAAGATTCTAATTTTGTTAATAAACCGCGTTGTTTTTTTAAATTATATATTTGTTTACATAAAAATTTGATTTGTGTATTTGAAACTTCTTCAGCAAACCATTGATAGATAACATCTTCTAAATTATGTGCTTCGTCAAAAATAATTATTTCTTCTGTTTCATCATCTTTTTTAGGAATTATATTATTTAATGCTAACAAATTTGCAAAAAATAAATGGTGGTTCACTATTATAATATCCATATTTTTAAGTTGTTTCAAATTTTTGTAATAAAAACATTGAGAATAAAATTTACAATGTTTGTTTCTACATAAATCACTTTCACGATTTATTTCTTGCCAAAGTTCACCATCAACAGATATTTCTTCAACACATCCTGTTTGAGTTGTATTCAACCATTGTTCAATATATGCTATTTTTAAAATTTCGTCAGGAGTGAGAAAATCTTTTTTTAATTCATAAAACTTAGAAAGACAGATATAATTTTCACTGCCAAAAAATGTTGTATATTGAATTTTATTGTTATAAAGTTTATGAACAATTTTTTCTACTAAAGGAAGGTCTTTTTTTAGAAGTTGTTGTTGTAAAGTTTTTGTATATGTTGATATAATTATTCTAGTATTTTTTTGTAATTCTTTAAGATAGATTACAGAAGGAATAAGATATGCTAAACTTTTACCAACACCAGTCGGTGCTTCAACAACAATTTTTTTGTTTTCAATAAAACTTTGAAGTATATGTTCTGCCATAATAATTTGTTGTTCTCTTATCTCAGAATAAGAGAAAAGTTCTGGTAATATATTTGTAAAAATTTCTTTTGTTAAAGATAAGTTTTGTTTTTTTGTAGATACAGGTTTCATTTTAACAATTTTACAACTGGGACTTCTTTACAATTCATAAAATAAGTGCAGTTTATACATTCAGTCCAAACTTTATGTGGAAGGGTATCTCTTGAAATTGGTTTATATCCAACTTTGTAAAAAAATTTTGGAATATAAGTTAATGCAAAAATTTTTTTAACACCTAATTTGTTTGCTTCTTCTTCAAGACGTTTAACTAATTCTTTACCTATACCTTTATTTTGGTATTTTTTATCTACGGCTAAAGAACGTATTTCTGCAATAACATCATTTTTTTCTCCAGTCCATGTTATATGTAATGATACACAACCAATAACTTTGTTTTTATCTATAGTCCGTGCTACAAAAAATTCTTGAAGTCGTTCATAGATATCATTTATAACTCTTGGTAACATCAAATTTTTTTTAGCAAATTTGTTAATAAGTTTATGAATATGTGGTACATCAGAAACTTTTGCTTTTTCTATAACATATTTCATCTTAGGTTCTCCTTCGTTAACTGAATAAATATAAATTTTAAAAATAAAAATTCAATAATTAAAACCTAATAATTACTTGTCCTTGTATAGAAAATTTATAATTTGTATTAATTTTTATAACACGATTTATATTAACTTCTGTTCTTAAACCAGTGCTGACATTGATATACTTTGATATATCGTAATCTCCACGAATAGATAAAGAAAAATTGTCTGTATTATTATATGATATATCTACAGGACTTTCTTTTCTTGTATATGACAGATTTGAATTAATTCTTAATCTGTTCTGTAAGTTTATAGATTTGCCAAACAGGTTTAATCCTTGTTGTGGAGTTATATCAGCATAATATGATAAACTTAAAGAATGTGTAGTTATATCTCTTGTGGGAAACCTTCGTGCATCTTCAGCATAATCTTTTCTGTATTCATATTTAGGTGTTAATCTTTGTCCAAAAAATGGGAAACTTACCTGTAGTCCAATTATGTCAATAAACGACATAGATGTTTTTAAAGATAATAAATAATTATACAAATCAGAATAGTTTTTTTCATAACTAGAGACAATTTGGTAATCATTAAATAAAGTTAAACTTAACACTTCTTTATGTCTAACATTTTGTTCAAAACTCACTTTTTTAATTTCAGTTGTTTTGTATGAATATGATAGATCTATTTTTGTATTTCTTGTAACATTTTGTTCAGTAAAAAGTTTTACTATGTTATCTATATCATATATTGTAGAGGTTAAATCAGGCCACATTTTTGTATATACTACTGATTTTGACAGTGTCTCTTCTTTTTCTTCAATTGAATCTGAATATGATAGGTTTAAATCTGTTTTTTTGATAAAATTAAAGTTTCCTTTTAATGGTAGTCCTTCAAAAATTTTCCAACTGCTAGAGATTCTTTGTTCTTTCCGTTCAAACATACTTTTTCTTAGTTCTGTAAATGTGGATACTTCTGTTTTATACCAAAACATATCAATATTTTTAAAGTTGTAGATATCTATATATTTTTCATATTTAGATAATTTTTCATATTTATCACCTGCAGTTAAATTAAATGTAAAATACAATCTTAAAGATTGTATTGGTTTTAAGTTTAATATATCTTTAGGAGTAAAATTTAATGAAAAGTTGCCTGATGCATTACGAGTAATGTCTTTTTTATCAGATGTGGGAAAATTAAAATCTTCAAAAATACTCATTTTGTAGCCAATATTTGGTGAGAAAAATTTTAGTAAATTTATAGATGAAGCAAGTTCTGTGTTATATTCATTGCGTTTTTCATAAGAGTTAACAACTATAGATTCTGTGGAATAATATAGTTGATAAGTATTCTGTAAATTATATAATGTGAAAAAAGTAAGTTTTGTGTAATAATCAAACAAGTTTGACGATATGTTTTGAGGTATTATAAGTGTATCATCAATATTTTTATAAAAAATTCTTTTTTCTGAATAAATACTTTTTGTGTTAAGTTTGAAATCTAAAGTAAGTTTGTTCCAAAAATTAAATGGAAATGAGATACCAACACTTTTTGTGTCATCAACTGTAGGTTGTGAAGTAGAATTAGATATTTGCCATGGGTACAACAGCAGTTTTTCTTCTCCATAAGACAAAGATATCCTTTCCAAAGGTATATATTTACTTAACGGATTTTGATAGTTTAACAATGTAAGATATCCATCTTTTAAATCAGTACGTGCAAGTGCTGTAGCGGAACTTACAGATTTTGAATAGTTTAATTTAATTTGTGGTAAGTTCTTGATGTTTATAGAAGTATTAAGAGTTCCTTCAGTATAAATTCTTTTACCTTCTTCAAGTGTAGATACAAGCTCACCTGATTTTAACGCTGAGGGTGTAAAAGTTTGTTCTTGTTTACCACGGAAGTTTATTGGCATAAAGTTTAATTTTATAAAATCGAAGAATCCTTTTGTGGTTGTATTATCTTGGTTAGTTATTGCAGTAGTAAATGTTTCAAATCGTCTATCTACTGAACGTGTATAAGTACCAAAATTTATCCAGTTTGGTATAGACATATTTATTTCAAACTTTTTTGCTATACCTTTACGTTCCCAACTATCTGATAGGTATAAATCATTGATATAAAGTATCCCTTGTTGGTTGTTTATGTTGGGTGGATTTTCAATAATGAATTCAATTTTAGTAATACCTTGTAAATTAGGTATACCATATTTATTACATATTCCGCCGATAACACTATCCTTTGGTATTTGCCATCCATCAGGGATGTTATCATTATTTGAATCTGTTTGTTCTATAACAAATTTTTTCCATTCGTTAGTCCATTTTATAGTATGTGTAGAAAATTCTAAATAGTTGTTTTGATCTGTATATGCGCGTAATTTAAATATTATTTCATTACCTGTTTTATTAAATAAGAAAAAGTTGAGTTTGTGATGATATGTAAAGTCTTGTCCTCGAGAATATAAAAGAGTAACAACAGACGATGAATACATTGTATCAAAATCATATTTTACAGCTAAAGATTGTTCAACAGTTTTTTCTTTGTATTGTGTTCCATATAAAGATGTGTATTCTTCAAGTTCTGTAAGTTTTGGATATGAAAGATCATTTTCATTATTAACAGCAAAAATTTTTGTATTATAAGAAGTATTATTTTCAAACTTATTACCTACAACTGAAATTTTTGATATTTTTATAACACCAGTTCTTCCGTTCCCTTTTATTCTTAATCTTACTTGTTTTATTGAAGACCATAGTGTTTTATCAGTTATAGAAACAGGAACTATAGTAGAAACCCATCCTGTGAAGTTTAAATCTGATAGTTTGTAGGTGCCTGCGATAATATCTTTTCCATTTAGTAGTCCATCTCCGTCAATATCTTCACTATCAAGTTTACCATTAGATTTACCAATATAGTATTTTTCATTTTTTCTGTTAAACTCGAACCCTGTATCTTCATCTATATCTAATCTATTATTAACATTTTTATCTTCAGTATCTAGCACACCATCGTTGTCAATATCTTCGCTCATTTGTCCTAAATCAAGATATAACTCACCGCCACCACTATTGCTGTAATACTCTATTTCTAAATATAATTTTTTTGAAAAATCAAGACCATATTTTGAAAATGTATATGCTAATGCTACCTCTGATGATGAAAATAAGTTATAATTTATTTTTAACACTTGTTGTTTTTCAATAGTTGTATTTTTATTAGGATTTATTTCTTTTGTTGGTACATCTTCGTTTTCCCAGTTTAGTTCACCACCTACAAGTTTGTCAGATGTATCATCGTAACTTCCAGGTATATATACATCGCTACAAGAACTATAGTTCCACATATGTCTATATGTTGAGGCATTGTCTTCTAATGTGATCCCTTCCATATTTTCTACAACAGCTTTGTCCCAAATGTTAGGATTTTTTTCGTTTTCAGCATATTCACCTGAAATTGAGTTAATTTGTAAAGGTATAAGTGGAATTTTAACAGAAGTAATTCTTGCATCTGTTTCCCAAACTTGTAATGATGATGGTGTATTTCTTATATCAGGTACAGAAGAACCTTTTGATGGTAAATTACCGATCCAGCTGCTGCCTACAAACAATTTGTTTGACAAAGGTAATTCTAACCTGCTACCAAGAATTGTTTCACCACCTTGTAATCCTAGCATGCTATATTCATAACTTACTTCAATGATACTATTTTCTTTTATTTCTTCTTCGTGTAGAAAAGTGATGAATCCAGAATCGTAATCTAGCCAGTAATCAACATTGCGTTGAAGTTGTTTCCCGTCAACAGTTATACGTTCAGAGTATGGTACTATGAAAGGTTTTAAAAAATAAGTTTTTGATTTATATCTATATTCTACAAGTATATCATATCTACTGATAGGAGTTTTAGAATAACAATCTTCACTGAAAGGTTTATCTTTGTCAAAATAAATCAATCCATTTTCAAAATCTACTTTTATGTTACCTATATTACCTGTTTTATATACAGGTAAATCTTTATCACCGGGTTGTATTTTATCTGTTTCAGGATTTAACACACGGCCACTTTTGTCAAGAATTTTTAATAAAAAATTTCCTGTTCCATCATCACGAATAATATTTGTTCTGCCGATACTATATCTGTTTAACAATTCTGTTGTAACATTTGGTGTTTCATCTTTATCTTTGATTAATATATAATTTGTTGTATTTGAAAGTTGTCTTAAACTTAATCCTGAATTTTCATCAATATAATCAACTGCAATAACGTAATTTTGTTGTATTGTTCTATAGAAGGTTATGATACCTGTAGAATAATCTACAACATAATCTTTACCTATAGCTAATAGTTCAAACTTGCCTGTATAAGTAAATGTAGAAATACTAAACGCTTGTGCTGTAAGTTCAGTAAGTGTTGCAGGATCTCGTTGTTGGTCTAAAGTATCAAGATAAACTTTGATAGAATCTTTTTTTATCTTATGGTTGTCAAAAACAATTCTATAGTATTTTCTTCTTATATACGATGTATCAAACAAAACTTTTCGTTCAAATTCAGTTTTTCCGCTGAACCTTTTTGTTTCAAAATTACCTTTTGATTGAGACGCTATGAGATATAACCTTGCTTTGTTATATTGTCCAATTACTTTAAGGCCGAACACTTGTCTTGAATAACCTACAAATTCAGTATTTGGTAAACTAAGTTGAATATCACCAAATGCAGCTTCTTGTATAAACGCACCAGGTTTTGCTTTATACCCAACAGCGCCAGGACCAACGTCAACTCCTTCTCCGCGATAGATTATAGAAATGTCACGTTTATCAGGTTGAGTATCGTCAATGTCTATATTAACATCAACATTTTTGCCTACTTTACCACGAACTGCTACTTGTAGTTCTTGTTTCATATTTACATCTGTTTTACTATATTCAGGTTTATACGGATATTGGACAGAATTTATTTCTACACCAATAAGTTTTCGTCCTGCAATAGAAAGTTGTGTCCCTTCAACAAATTCTATAGTAGTGGGAGAAACAACTGGTGGTTTTGTGGTCGTTTGAGTAGATTTTTCTTCTTCGTATAAAGGAAGATTGTTTTCAACACGTTCTCTGATAGTATTCCATTTTTTTTGGTCAAACTTTATGTTGTTTTCTTGAGATAACAGATTAGCGTAAAAAATTGTAATCAATAAAATTTTTGTTATTATATTTTTTATTTTTTTAGATTTTCTATATTTATAAATTTTTTCCATAAATTCTAAATTTCTTAAATTAATTATGAAATTTTTATTAAATTATACACAATTCTTTACAAATTATATATAAAATATACAACTTTTTATACATATTTTGTAAAAAAATTTTGTAATTATTTAAAAAATGAAGATTATAAACAAATATATTATTAAAAATTTTATAAACAATTTTGTTGTTTATTTTGTTATAAGCACTATTTTATTATTGTTAAATTATTTATACCAGATTATAAATTCTTTGATTGTTCATAAAACTGACTTTATTATTGCAGTGAAACTTTGTTTGTTTTTAATACCTTCAGTTTTTTCTCTTACTATACCAATAGCTATACTGACATCTGTTTTACTTACATTTTCTACCTTGAATGAAACAAGAGAACTTGTCACTATACAAACAATGGGTATTAGAAAAAGTTTTTATACTATTAATTTTATATTTTTATCAATTTTGTTGACAATAATAGTTTTTTATTTTAACACAACTTTTGTACCCAAAAGTTATAGAACATTTAGAAAAACTTTTATAAACTATGTTATTGCAAAACCTACTATAAATTTTAATAACAATCTTATTTCTATAAAGAACAAAAAAATTGTATATAAAAAAATTGTTGAACAAAAAGAAAACAAATTTAGTTTAACAAATATATATATTTATAGTCCTATAGAAAACACTAATATAATACAAACAATATATGCTGAACGTGCTGATGTGTATTCTGATATAAATAGTAATATTATATTCAATTTACAAAATGGTAAAATTATAATTTTTGAAAAAACATTACCAACACAGATAACATATCTTGATTTTAACGAATATAAGTTTATTATTTATAGTGACCAAATTAACAAAATTGTATCTGAATCTACAAATTTACGTGAACTAACAAACAAAGAACTTAAGTATGAATTTGAAAAAACAAGTATTTTAAATTATAAAAAATATATTTTGTCAGAGTATTTTTTACGTTATACAATATCTTTAAGTATAATTGTTTTTATGATTATAGGAATTCTCATAGGGACAAAAATTAGAAGAAATGCTAAGCCGTTAAGTTTTATTTTCACAATTGTTTTTGTTCTAGTGTACTATTTCTTACTTATAGGTAGTATTTCGGTTATAGAAAACGCAAATTTTAATCCAAAATTTACAACAGCTGCAATAATTATGCAGATACCTAATATATTTTCGTTAATTTTAGCTTATGTTTTATATATTATGATATAAAAAAATGAGAATACTACAAAAATACTTTTTAAAAGAATTTTTATCAATTTTTTTGCCAATAGAAGTGTTTTTAATATTTATTTTTGCGCTATCAGAATTTTTTTGGCATTTCAGCGATATTATTATACACAGACCACAAGTTGTAGATGTGTTACATTTTTTGTCACTACATATACCATTGTGGTTTACACAAACGCTTCCTATATCATTGATGTTATCTACTTTGTTGTCAATATCTACTTTTGTTTATGACAGAGAAATAATTGCAGTTAAAACTTTAGGTGTTAACACAAACAAATTTTTTATAAGTTGGTTATTTATAGGTTTATTATTTAGCATAATTTCATTTTTTGTAAATGATAAAGTTGCAACACGTTTTTTTAGTAAAGCACAAGAAGTGTTTTACACTAAAATAAAAAAAGAAAAATATAATAAAGACACACTTGAAAATTTGTTTTATTATATTTCAGCAAAAGATGAGACAACTTACATTTTTATAGAAAAATATAATAGTGTTGAGAAAGAAATAAATTCTTTTCTTTTGCAAAAGTATACTTCTGATGGTAGTATAAAATTACAAATTTATTCACCATATGGTAAAAAACAAAATTTATCTTTATTACTTTTTGATACAGTGATACAAAAGTTTAACAATAACGAACTTGTTTCAGAAACAAAATTATATAAATATGATTTTACACTTCCAGTAGATATTGAAAATTTTCAGTATGATTTTTCATCAATGCAACTTGACCAGTTTAGTATACAACAATTGAAGCAGGGTATAAAAATTTCTTTACTTAAAGGTGAAACAGAATCTATTAACAGAATTGTTACAGAAATGAGTTATAGATATGCAATTGCATTTCTTAATTTTATTTTAGTTTTATTATCAATCTCGATAGTACAAAATTTTGCTTCTCAATATGGTAAGCTAACAAGTTTTTTATATATGTTAGTTTTGTTAATAATTTATTGGCTTTTACTTTCTTTCTTAAGAACATTGAGTGAAGTTGGAGTAATAAATCCGTATTATGGTGTGTGGATACCTAATGTTTTGCTTTTTATTTTAGGTGTAATTTTATATAATAAACAATAAAGTTTAAAACTCACTACCTATCTGAACACTATTTATACTACCTAATGATTCATGTATTAAGTAAGAATAGTTGAAAATAATACCTTTGAAACTGATTCCGAACCCGCTTGTTATAATATCTGAATAACTATTTTGTGCAAAACTATACCCTAAACCAAAATAAATTTTGTTGTTAATTAATAGTGGGAAATCAAATAATAAAGCTATTTTTATCTTACCATTTGTGTTATCTGAGATTCTATTTTCATAACCATTTATTAAAGATAAAGAACCAGTTTTTACCAAAAATCCAAGGTGGTAGGTGGCTAATTGTGAATAATTTATACCTTTTATTACAAAACCAAAACGTAACGTTTTTACAAAGCTGTTGTTATAGAAACTGTACGTTGTTGCTAAGTTAGTAAAAAATCTGCTTGTATCAGGAATCAAGTTGTCAAATACAAAACTTTCAGCTGTCCCTATATTTAAAATATGTTTTTTGTTATATAACTCAAAACTTAAAGATACCCCTGCAGTTATTGAAGTTAAACTATAATTTATGGTTTCATTTGTTAATAAACCATCAATGTCTCTTATTTTTATTTCACCAGAAGAGAATTTATTTAATACTATTCCTATTTTATTATTTTTCCCAAAAGATAAACCTATACTATCATAATTAGTTTGTGCAAAATAAAAAATTTTGTTATATTCAAACAAAAAAATTTTTTTTGTATCAGACATCAGAGCAGGGTTTGAAACTAAACTTAAGCTGTTGTTGTTAATTACAGATTGTTCTGTAGCAAGTGTTAAAGTAATACCTGTTGGTATGTTGAAAAAATCGTTGTCAGCAAATAACAAAAAATTTAATAAAATAATAAAATATAAAATTAGATTTTTTTTCATAACTATTTTATAACAAATTTTTCAACTTTATTACTATATTTTGATTGGAACACTGCAAAATATAAACCTGGTGTTAACTGGGTGTTTTTAACATCCCAAATTTCTTCATAACTACCTTTTTCATCATGATATTTTTCAAAAGTTTTTAATATATTACCTGTCAAAGTATAAACTATTATTCTTATATTACTAGCACCTTCTAAGTTATATCTGAATATAATTTTGTCAGAGACAGATGTGTCTAGATAGTTGTTACCAATTACAAAATCATTGTTTTTTACAATAAATTGTGGGTCGTATCTTAAAATAATACTTTTTATTTTTAGTTGGTCTAAAGGGATATCTATTAGGTCATAATAAGTAAGATAATTTGTAAGAGAACAAGTAATACTCCATACACCGCTTGATAGTTCGATTACAGCAGAACCGTTTGAAGATGTATATGTTTGTTTTATTACTTGTTTGTTAAATAAATCGGATAAAACTATTTTCACATTTGATAATGGAGAGCCATCAAGTCTTGTAACTTTTGTGAATAGTCCTGTTATAGATAATATATCAAAATATGTATATGTATTATCTCTGTCAATATCTTTAATTACTATATTTATAGGATTGCCATTATAAGCTGTTATGCTATACTCTTGTGGAGAAAAAATTGTGATATTGTTAAACCCAGGGAAAGGATCGCCTGCATCACCATAGTTTTTGCCAGCAGGCGTTTTATCTGCTTCTATTAAATCAATTCCATAGTGTGGATCTCCTTTATTTATATCGTTATCTTTTAATCTAGTTTCTGATGATGCTATATTATCATCAATACGCCATATTAACAATCCTTCTCCTGGTAGTGAACTATCAAACCCTATTTTTTTTCTGTATTCTAAAAGGAAGTATTCTTTTGAAGGATTGTTCGAAGTAACGATTGGTATTTTTATTACAGCTGAAGATATGTTTTCAACATAGTGTAAAGATATACCTTTTTTAGTTGATGAAATTATTTCCACATCAAGCCATCCTAAAAATTGTTTACACCATGCTGATAAATGTGATGGTTGAGAACCTTGTGGAGAACCATTCCATACACCGTAGTCCATTAAACACCATTTACCAACGATACTTTCTTGTCCATAATACAAATCTGGTAGTCCAAGCTGATGGCCAAACTCATGGCAAGTTACACCAACTGGTGAAGCGCCTTGTTCTGCTTCAGGAACAATTGTTCCATCAGTGAAGCCGTTTACTGCACCGTCCCAGTCAACATATACTGACCAAATATCTTCGTTATTACTTGTGGATTCGTTTCCATACCCAGCATGTAAAACCATAACATAATCATATAATAGTTTATCCACAGTTCCGTTAGTAGCTAAAATAGCGTCTTTAATCAATTGTGCTAAAGTATCATTTGTATCTCTTCCATAGAAACTCATTTTTCTTGGCATTCTGAGTGGTGTTTCTGAACCTGTAACAGGACCATTTGTAGAACCGCCATTATAAAAAAATTTTAGTTGAAGGTTTAATTTACCACAAGATACTTCTTCATAATACTCTTTTAACTTTTGAAAAGTTTCATTTGCTTGTAAATACCATCCTTGAGAAAATTGTTTATCTTCAAAATCTACGATAATAACAGCAATTTTCTTTGTACCAATAGTGTTTAAAGCTTTTGCAATAGATAACGATGGTGAACCTTTTATACGAAGGTGGGATATATCAGGTAAAATTTTAACTTTATCTTTAGGTTGGCCTGGGATATATTTACCAGAAATATGAGGTGCTGCTTGAATAAAATAAAAAATGTTGATAAAAAAACCTGATAAAACCAAAGTTTTGAATACAGAACTTTTTCTCACTTTGTGTTAATAACTGTAATTAAACTTTATTCCAAAATAATGTCCTGAATAATTATATGGGTAATACTTTTCAAATTTCATATTAGAAGATTGTTGTTGGTAAGTGTAAAAAAAAGAAATTTTTCTGCGTGTATCAGAACTTTGTGAATTATAAGATAAAGAATAAACAGATAAAAAATTCTTTTGTTTTTCATCAATAAAATTGTTATCTTTATCTCTTGCATTTCTTGATGAATAAAATAAAAATTCAAATTCAGGTGAAATTGAGAACCATTTTGTTTTTGTTAAATATAAATTTATAGGTAACGATATTGTTATTTTAGAATAGTCATAATAGTTTGAGACAACTTCTGGTGTTGAAGTTGACACATCGTAAGATTTAAGAAACAAAAATGCTTGGTTTGAATCTTTTGTTTTTATAGATAAATATGGTGTTAAAGATATGAATTTATAAATAATACTATCATAGAAATAGCTTAATTCTATAGAAAAATCTTTTTGGTTTTGTTCAGAATAAGTTCCTGTTTCATCTAAAACTTTTTGGTTTATATAATTTTGAGTAATAAACATTATTCCTGCATTATGCAATTTATATTGTGCTTTTAAATTTAATAAATACATTAGATTGTCTTGTTTACCAGAAGTTGTTTCTTCTTTCCCAGCGATATATTCTTCAATTAAACCAGTATAATTTGGAAATTTTACATAATTAAATCCAAATTTAAAATTAAATTTTAATTCTTCAGTAGTTTTATATTCTATTTCTTCAGATAAACCAATATAATTGTTATCATAAAGTCCATACCCCCAAAGTTCGTTTGTCCCTGACCGCCAAAAATCGTATACATAGTTCAACCTTGTCTTAAAAACAAATTTGGTAAACATATAGTTATGTTGTAAGACCAAACTATGTGTCATATTACGTTGTTCAAACTGTTCACCTTCTTGTCTTTTTAATCCGGGACCTTGATACTGAAGTTGGTAAAATAACAATGTTGTATGTTGTTGATGTGGCTTGACTAACAATCCTATATCGTTTGAAAGTACAGTTGTCCACCCGTATTTACCTACCGAAGGTAAATACACTCCTTCAGAAAAATTAAATGAATAATAAGGAAGCCATGTTTGAGAAAAAGAATGTGAGAAGAATAATATAGTAAACATTAAGATAATTATATTATATTTTTTTGTTTTACTCATAGATTTTTTTCTCCTATGATAAAATTTTGCACCACTGAAACACGAAATTGGTAAATTTCACAAATATAAAGAACATTGAAAAAAAGTGGATTTTTAAGCAGTCTCCAATTTAATGGATTTGTCGAGGTTTGAAAAAACCCATCTTACAATAACTAATAACTTTCTAGTTTCCGATAAATAAAAATTTTATCTATGAACTATCAACTGTAAACTATGAACTTATAACTACTTTAAAACTGCCATATGTATGAAACGTATGGATGTAAAACAAACAATCCTTCAGGAAAAATATCTATTCCTGTTTGCAAATGTTTATATTCTGCAGATAATCTTGCAACTATTTTTTTATATTTTAATCCGTAACCCATCTGTGCTACTATAGATTTATTATCTTTAACAGGTAACATTATACCTGTTAACAAAAATGTATCCGCTGCTTTAAAATTTATCTCTTCTAAGGTTGAACCATAAAATTCTACTGGTTCAGGAAGTTTTACTTTAAGTAGAAACTCTGAGTATTTAATACCAAAATATAAAATTGTGTTTTCAAAAGTTTTTGAAATAATTAATCCATAATAATAAGCATTATTTTGTGGTTCAGGAATTTCAACATCTTCATCTTCAGTTAAGTTTTTTATTAAATCTAATATAAGAATTTTACCCCAACCACCAATTATCCCTATCTGTGGAATATAATCTTTCTCTTTATTAAACCTTGCTTTTATTGATATATTACCAAAAGTTAAAGGTAATAATGTTGGAAGAACATTTATTCTTAAACCAAAGTATTTTTTAGGTAAGTTTAATTGTCCAGCAGGTAGTGGAGAACAATCTTCAATATCTTGTTGTAAGTTAAAAAACAAATCTGATGGATTCTCAATAAAATCTAGACCTAAATCTATAAGTTCCTGAGGTAGTTTTGGCATGTCTTGAGAATATAAATATACAAAATTTGACAAAAACAAAAAAATTAATAGTTTTTTCATATAATATATACCCTCCAAGATCAGATTATTTTAAGACAGAAATTTTTTAATATAATAGTTTTTATAATATATCAATTTTAGTTTCAATAAACAAGATAAGAAAATTTATTTTAAGAAAGGTAGTTTTTAAAAAAAGATAACATTTTCAAATTGACTATTCTAAAAAAACTTAATTCCAAATTTCAGTTAAAATAATTTAAAATTCTAATTGTTATTGAAATACAAGTATTAATATACTCGGACTAAATAATATACTTCCATATTACCTTGTTGTAAAATTGATATATTATTATGGCTCCCAGGATCATCTGGGTTCGGCGTTATCTTTAAAACATTTTTAGTACCTGTGTCTAAATCTGTAGCTGTGACAACTATGTTGCCATTTTCATCTATATTAAATGGTGGCCATCCTTGAAATATTTCGTATTTCTCAGTATAAATAATTGATTCAGTTTTCCCTTCTTTAGGATAAACAGCATAAAATGTGTATCTGTAATGACCAAATTGTGAACCATCTGTTTTAAGTAAAATATATACTACGCTACTGTTGACAACTTGATATCCTAAAAATGAATTACTAAAATTGTTCGTATTCACTCCAAATAAACTAAAATCACCTTATATGTACACCAGTGTCTAAAGTCCAACCTAAACCTATATTAATCGTATGACCAACAGCAGTTAAAAAACTTAATATAAACAATGTATTTATGATATAATTTAATACTTTCATAAAATTCTCCTCCTTTTTATTTATATTTACAAAACTTTTTAACTTTTTATTATTTATCAACAACAAATTATTCTTTGGAAATCATGTCATTCATATTACCAACAGCTACTGCTAATTTTTTAGCTAAAGTTATTGCTATATCTGGTGTTATAATTAAATCTATATTTTTCTTAAAGAAAGGTTTTCCAGGGAAACCTCCGTTATCTTCACAAACAAAAATTATATTTTCAAACGCTACTTCTTTAAGTAAAGAAATTGGATCTCTATCTTTGTTACCACTTAAATAATCTTGTGTCAATATATCGCCAGAGTTGTTTATAAAATATGTTTCTGTCTTCATCCACAAAATATCTTTGTTGTCAACAACACCATCATTGTTTATATCATCTCTTAAAGGTATAGGCGTTTCTTCCCAACTAAATAATTTACCATTTTTACTCTCATCATTTTTGTTACCTTTTGGTAGTTCACCTTTAACAGATTTGTTATATTCTATATCTACTTCATATTTACGACCTTCAGCGTTTACTATATAATTTTCAGTTTTTCCTTCAAGTTTTTCTTTTTTTTCTGTCCCTACTTGTACCATTTGGTTCATTTGTGTGATAGGATCCCATCGCATCTCATATATCGGTTTTTCTTCTATTATTTTAGTAAAAGTTGTATCACCATAAAACTTGTCATTTAAATTGCTTAATTCATAATATATCCTCGTTGGATAAAAATCTTTCCCTTTGTTTGATATAAAACTTGGCCATTCTGTAAGTTTTTCTGGTAATGAAACAGAAAATTCTATACCAAGCCTGAGGATATCAACACGGGGTTTATTTGATTCTACTTGAGTTTGGTAATCTTTAAAATATCCATTGTATTTATAACTATCTCTTTTTGTTATATTAACAAATTCAATAGAATTTGATTTATTTCTTGAAATAGTTTGCTCAATACGAGTAAGATTTCCATTAACATCTACTAATGTTCTGCCGGTAGAAAAATCTGTTTCTTTTATCTGCATAATTGTGTCATTGAAATAAATTTTATCTGTTTTTACATCTGAAACAAAAGATCTTAACTCTGATTTCAATAGTTCAAACTTACTTTCTTCAAGTTTACCTTGTTGAAGTTTTTCTTCATCTTTTGTTTTAAATTCGTTTATTAAACTATCAACTTTATTTTGGTCAATCTTAGTTTTTTCACCTAAAGAACCTTTTTCTAAAATAGAACAAAATTCGTTTTCATTAACCTCGATATTGTTGCCTAACATATCACTAAGCAGTACCTTACCTTCAATAACAACTAGTTCTGATTTGTTATCAACAAAACTTATTATAAACTCAGTACCACGAACTGACGCTACTGAAACTGGTGTTTTTACTTCAAACACTTGAGTTGTCTGTCTTGGAGAAACTTTTGTCATTAATTTACCATTTTGTAAAGAAACAGAAGTTTGGACAAATTTTAAGTTGTTGATAACAACTTCTGTATTTTCAGCCAGAATAAATTTTGACCCATCTTGTAACAATAATAATGCGCTACTGTTTTGTTTAGTTTTTATTACATCATTTTCTTGCAAATTCATTCCTTTTTTAACTTGGATATTTTTGTTATTTCTTAAAACTTCTATCTTTCCTTTGTATTCAGTAAGAATAACAGATAATGTACTATTCATATTCTGTGAATAAACATAGTGGTGAAACAACAAAGCGAAGGCTAATACTGTTATTACATTTTTTAGTTTCATATTTTTATCCTCCTGTTTTATCCCTACCTTATTGTATGTTTTAAATACAAAAAATGTTTTTTTTCATTTGACACCTTTAATATACATTAAAAATTTTGTTTTGTCAATAGAATGTGACAAAAATCACATTGACAATTTTTTAAAAATTCTTTAATATATTGATTTTGAACAAAATTTTTAATATGATTTATACCTGCGTTATAAAAATCTGTGGCTCCATCGACTAGCCTGGTTTAGGTCAGCGGTCTCTCAAGCCGCAAGCACGGGTTCAAATCCCGTTGGAGCCAATTTTAGGTAACAGGAGATTATTTTTTTATGGAAAAAATAGCTATAGTTGGCGATTTTGAAACTGTCATTATTTATGAAGGGCTTGGTTGGGATATATATTATGTGAATTTAGCTGATAAAAACGAAGTGTTAGAAGTTTTGAAAAAATTGATTAAAGATCCTGTTTATAAAAAAATTTTTGTTGTTGAAGATGTTTATAAAACATTATCAGAATTATACCCAGATTTTGATAAAGAAAAAACTGTTATACCATTAACAGGTATTTATGGTACAAAAAATGTTGCTAAACAAAAATATAAAAAATTAGTTACTATTGCTACAAGTATAAAATTAGAAGATCTGTAAAAAGGAGTATTTTATGAAAGGAAGGATAGTAAAAGTTTCAGGACCGTTAGTTGTTGGCACTGGTATTCCACAGATAAAAATGTATGATGTTGTTCGTGTAGGGAAAGAAAAACTTATTGGAGAAGTAATACAACTTTATGAAGACAAATTTTTTGTTCAAGTTTATGAACCTACAACTGGTCTTGCAGTAGATGATGAGATAGAAACCACATCAGAACAACTATGTGTAGAACTGGGTCCAGGTTTGATTACTACTATTTATGATGGTATTCAACGTCCATTGGAAAAACTTGAGAATATATCTGGATTTTTTATTTCACGTGGTATATCTGCAGATGCTCTTGATAGGAAAAAATTGTGGGAGTTTATACCTACTAAAAAAGTAAAAGATATAATAACATCAGGTGATATAATAGGATATGTACAAGAAACTCCTGTAATAAAACATTATATTTTAGTACCGCCAGATGTTGAAAAATCAGAAATTATAGAAATTAAATCTGGGAAATTTACTGTTGAAGATATAATATGTAGAATAAAAACTGAAGATGGGAAAATTAAAGAACTCAAGATGTACCACAAATGGCCTGTAAGAAAACCACGTCCTTATAAAGAAAAACTTCCTCCGAATGAACCTTTGTTCACAGGACAAAGAGTTATTGACACATTTTTCCCAGTAGGTAAAGGTGGGACATCTTGCGTTCCAGGACCATTTGGAAGCGGGAAAACTGTAATCCAACACCAACTTGCAAAATGGTCTGATGCAGAAATTATTGTGTATATAGGTTGTGGTGAACGTGGGAATGAAATGACTGATGTGTTGACAGAATTTCCTGAGTTAAAAGATCCAAAATCTGGCTATCCTCTGCTTTACAGAACTGTGCTTATTGCAAACACCTCAAATATGCCAGTTGCTGCAAGAGAAGCGTCAATTTATACTGGGATCACAATAGCAGAGTATTTTAGAGATATGGGGTATTCTGTAGCGATAATGGCAGATTCTACTTCAAGATGGGCTGAAGCGTTAAGAGAAATCTCAGGCCGTCTTGAAGAAATGCCTGGTGAAGAAGGTTATCCTGCATATCTACCAAAAAAAGTTGCTGAATTTTATGAACGTGCAGGTAAAGTTAAAACTTTAGGTTCAGGAGAAAGAGTTAGTAGTTTGACAATTACAGGTGCAGTATCACCTCCAGGAGGTGACCTTTCAGACCCAGTTGTTCAAGCAACATTGAAAGTAGTAAAAGTTTTCTGGTCGCTTGAAGATTGGCTTGCTTATGCAAGACATTTCCCTGCTATAAACTGGCTAACAAGTTATTCTTTATATGTGAACCAATTAGAAGATTTTTATAAAACTAATCTTGGAGAAGATTTTTCACAACTACGTACTGAAGCAATGGCTGTTTTACAAAAAGAATCTGAATTAAAAGAAATTGTTCGTCTTATTGGATACGAGACATTGTCAGAACAAGATAAACTTGTTTTAGAAACTGCACGTATGTTGAGAGAAGATTTTTTGTATCAATCAGCATTTGACCCTGTAGATACTTATTGTTCTGCTAAAAAGCAGTATTTAATGTTAAAAGCAATTATGAATTTGTATCATAAAGCTAAAGAAAAAGTTTTAGCTAACGAAGGTACTGTGAAAAATTTGATTACCTCAGAAATAAAAGATAAAATTTCAAAATTGAGGTTCACGCCTGAATCACAGATTGAACAAATAAAAGAATTTATAAATTCGATATAAAATTATGAGACCATTTTGGCCTGGTGTTATAGAGTTTTACAAAGAGTTACTTCCTGTTAGCGAAAAAACACCTATTGTAACTTTATATGAAGGTAATACACCATTGGTGAAAGCTGTTAACATTGAACACAAGTTGAAAAAAGAATACGGAGTTGAGTTAAACATATATTTGAAATACGAAGGTGACAACCCAACAGGTTCTTTTAAAGATCGTGGGATGACTGTTGCTATATCAAAAGCAAAAGAAAATAATGCAAAAGCTGTAATTTGTGCATCAACTGGGAACACATCAGCTTCTGCTGCTGCGTATTCAGCAAAGGCGAATATACGTTGTATTGTTTTGATACCTAAAGGAGCAATTGCTTTAGGAAAATTATCTCAAGCAGTGATGCATGGTGCTGAAGTTTTTGCAGTAGAATCTTTGTTTGATGAAGCATTAAAACTTGCAAAAGAAATTTCTCAAAATTATCCAATTACACTTGTTAATTCATTAAATCCTCATCGTATTGAAGGACAAAAAACTGCTGCTTTTGAAATCATAATGCAACTACAAAAAGTTCCTGAATACCAGTTTATGCCTGTGGGAAATGCAGGTAACATCACTGCATATTGGAAAGGATATAAAGAGTATTATGAACTTCGTAAAAAAAACTATAAGTTTAAAAATAAAAATTTAAACATTGATTGTGGAAACAAACTTCCAATAATGATGGGATTCCAAGCAGCAGGTTCTGCACCTATTGTTAAAGGGAAACCAATAAAAAATCCAAAAACTATAGCTACTGCAATACGTATCGGCAATCCTGCATCGTGGAAATATGCAGAACAAGCACGGGATGAATCCGGCGGTGTAATTGATACTGTAACAGATAAAGAGATATTAAACGCATATTATCTTTTGTCTTCTTTAGAAGGTCTCTTTGTAGAACCGGCTTCAGCAGCATCTTTAGCTGGACTTATAAAATATGTAAAAAATGGATATTTTGATAATAAAAAAAATGTTGATATTGTTTGTATTCTTACAGGTCATGGACTTAAAGATCCAAATTGTGCTATAAAAACAGCTGAGAAAAAAGTTAAAATAAAAACTATAAAACCTAAATTAGATTCTTTGCTTAAGGAGTTGAAACTATGATAAAAAAAATTGTTCTTGCAACACAAAACAAAGATAAAGTAAAAGAAATAAAACATATTTTTGAAAGTTTAAAACTGAATATTGAACTATTATCTGTTTCAGATTTTTTTGATAAAAAAATTGAGATTGAAGAAGATGGGAAAACTTTAAGAGAAAATGCTATTAAAAAAGCAAAAGTTATAGGAAATTTAACAGGGCTGCCGTCTTTAAGTGAAGATACAGGGTTGTTTGTAGATTATCTAAACGGTGCACCTGGAGTTTATTCTTCAAGATATGCTGATACTGATCCAAAAAAACATACTGCTAGTTATGAAGATAATTATAGAAAGTTATTAAAAGAATTAAAAGATGTCCATTGGGAGAAACGTACTGCAAAATTTATATGTATATTTTGCCTTTTTTTACCTAAACAAGATAAATGTTATACTAGAAAAGGTGAAGTTAAAGGTTATATAACTTTTGAACCTAAAGGTTCAAATGGCTTTGGTTACGACCCTGTATTTTTTTATCCTCCAAAAGGAAAAACTTTTGCTGAACTGTCTTCTGAAGAAAAGAATTCTTTAAGCCATAGGTTTTTAGCAATAAAAAAAATTGCTGTGTTGATAAAAGAACTAAAGTGGGTAGATGAGTAAATGAGTTATTAGTTATTAGTATATGAGTGATTGGTGATTAGTTATGAGTTATAAAACTCTGAACTAATCCCGCAATTTGCGGGATGAACTAATAACCCTAAACACTAATAACCAATAACTAATAACTCTGAACTCCAAACCCTGAACTAATAACTAAAGTGGAGAGGTGCCGGAGTGGTTTAACGGGCACGACTGGAAATCGTGTGTCCTGCCAAAAGTGGGACCGTGGGTTCAAATCCCACCCTCTCCGTTTTTTTTTAGATAACTTATGTTAACTTATCTTGAAGTTAAAAACTATATTTTTTTAAAACACTTGTCATTAGAGTTTGATAAAGGATTAAACATTTTTGTTGGTGAAACAGGCGCTGGGAAATCTGTTATTATAGAAGCAATATCTTATCTTTGTGGTGAAAAAATTTCTGTCCCAATAGTAGGAAGTTTTGCTGATAAAACAGAAATTATTGGAGTTTTTGAAATCAAAAATTCTGATGATGAAGTTTTAGAAGTGTTAAAAGAATCTGATATAGAGACAGAAGAACAGATTATTATTCGTAGAGAAGTTGATAAACAAAACAAATCAAAATGTTTCCTCAATGACAGACTTGTCTCATTAAGTTTTCTTAAAAAACTTACAAGTTTTTTAGTTGATATACATGGACAAAATGAACATCAGAAACTACTTTCTTCTGACGCACAACTTGCTGTTTTAGACAGGTTCGCAGAGTTAGAAGAGTTAGTAAAAAATTATAAAAATCTTTACAACTTGTATAAGAAAAAGTTAGAAGAAAAACAAAGTTTAGAAACAGAAATAAAAAATTTGTACCAACAATCTGAACTATTAAGATATCAGATTAACGAAATAGAACAAGCAAAACTTACTTCTGAAGATGAACAACTTGAAGAAGAACTTCAAAAAGCAAAAAATGCACAAAAAGTTTTAGATATTTTGTCAGAAATAAAGTTTAATATCTCTGAAGTAGAACAAAAAATCAGTAGTATTCAAAAACTTTGGCAAAGTTTGGCTAAGTATATAAATTTAGATTCACAAGAACTTTTACCAAATACTATTTCAGAACTTGATATATTAAAGGAAAAAATTGAAGAATATAAAAAAACTTTTTCAAGTTACACACCAGATTTTATTGATAGTTTAGTTGACAGAGTTGACTTAATAAAAAAACTTAAAAGAAAGTATGGCAATTCTGTAGAAGAAATAAAAAATTTTTGTGAACAAGCAAAAAAACAACTTCAGGAAATTTCTTTAAATACAGAATATTTACAAAAGTTAGAAGAAGAGATAACAAAGTTAGAAACAGATTTAGTAAATCTTGCAAAAGAAATTTCTTATAAACGAAAAGAATCTGCGAAAGAATTACAAAAACAGATTAATAAAGAATTTGCATCAGTTGGATTACAAAAAGCACAGATTGAAATAAAAATAGAAACTTCACAACAAACAAAAGAGTTTCTTACACCTACTGGTTTTGATAAAATAAACTTTCTTGTAATGATGAACCCAGGAAGTCCTTTTTTGTTGTTAAAAGATATAGCCTCAGGTGGCGAGTTGTCAAGAATAATGCTTGCAATAAAAACAGTATTAGGTAAAAAAGAAAACACTTCAGTTTTAGTGTTTGACGAGATAGACACAGGCGTTGGTGGACCAATGGGATTCACTATAGGTAAAAAGCTAAAATTGTTATCGTTGAAAAACAAACAGTTATTTTGTATAACTCACTTACCACAGATTGCATGTTTCGCCGACGAAGTTTTTCTTGTAAGTAAACATCAGACAAAAGATACAACTTTTATAAATGTAGAAGAGTTAGATGAACAAAAAAAGATAGAACAAATTGCTCATATGTTAAGCGGTGCAAAAATAGATTCGTCGTCTATAGAACATGCAAAAAATTTGTTAAACCAAGCAAAAAAGGAAGTTAAATGACAACTACGACTAAAAAATTGTTTGTTGTAAAAATAGATAAAGAACATTGTAAAGGATGTGAGTTGTGTGTTGTGAATTGTCCACAAAAAATTTTGGTTTTAACAGAAAATGTTAACAAGTTAGGCTACAGATATGTAGAGGTTATTGATGAAACAAAATGTATTGGTTGTGGCAGATGCTATATTATGTGTCCAGCTTATTTAATTGAAATCTACAAAAAATGAAAAAAATACTACAAGGTAACATAGCGTTATGTGAAGGAGCGATTGATGGTGGGCTTGACGCATACTATGCCTATCCTATCACTCCACAAAATGAAGTTTCAGCATATTTTGCTGAGGTTCTACCAAAGTTAGGTAAAGTTTTCTTACAAGCAGAATCAGAACTTGCTGCAATAAACATGGTTTTTGGTACTGCTTTGACTGGTAAACGTGCAATGACAACATCCTCGTCTCCTGGAATTTCTTTAATGCAAGAAGGAATATCTTATCTTTGTGGATGTGAATTACCTTGTGTGATAGTTAATGTTATGCGGGGAGGTCCAGGACTTGGAAATATTTCAGGTTCGCAACAGGATTATTTTCAATCAACCCGTGGTGGTGGACACGGAGATTATTATACAATAGTTTTAGCTCCATTTAGTATTAAAGAAATCTATGAATTTGCAAAAGAATCCTTTCTGCTTGCAGAAAAGTATAGAAATCCAGTACTTATAATTTTTGATGGTTATCTTGGCCAGATGATGGAAGTTTTTGATACAGAAAGTGATGAAGGAAAACTAAATGTTAAAATTGATGAACCAATTGACAAAAGTTGGGTTTTAGATGGTGCTAAAAACAGACCTTCAAGGAAAATACATTCTTTACTGATGGCAGAAGGTGAACTTGAAAAACTTAATTTGAAGTTGAAAAAAAAATATGATAAGATAAGAAGAGATGAAGTAAGAGTAAAGTTTTATAATGTAGACGATGCAGAGGTATGTATGGTAGCTTATGGTATGTCAGCGAGGGTCTCACTTGAAGCGATGAATAAATTAAGAAATGAAGGAATAAAAATAGGATTAATCAGACCAATAACTTTATGTCCTTTCCCGTATAAAGAAATAAAAGATGTTGCTAAAAAAACAAAAAAATTTCTTGTTGTTGAGATGAGTTTAGGACAGATGATAGAAGATGTAAAACTTGCAGTAGAAGGAGAAGCAGAGGTATATTTCTATGGTCGTTCAGGCGGTTCTTTAGTTTCAAGTAAGGAGGTAATGAATGAAATTTATAAACTTTTAAAATGGGAATTATTATGAAATTTAATGATTTGATTAATCTGTTCAAAAAATATGAACAAAAATATAATAAAGAGGTTTATAAGTATATTTCAAAACTATTAAGTGAAGCTAAGGAAATTCATAGAAAAGATTGGGAAAAACAACCAACACCTAACGGAGATCATGAACAATCATGGCGTGCTTGGAAGGGAAAAAATCTTGAAAAATTGATTGTTTATATAATAAAAAATGAAGTTGAAAAAATGGGGTTAAAAGTTGTAGAAGGTAATATATTAGAAAGAACCGAAAGTAAAAATTTATCAGAAGAATTAAATCTTGTTAAAAGAAATCTTTTAATTGATTATGGCAAATTTGGTGCGCACCTTCCTGATGTTGATATAATTATATATGATCCAACGACTTATAAAGTTATTGCTGTTATTTCAAGCAAAGTAACTCTACGAGCAAGAATTGCCCAAACGGGTTATTGGAAATTAAAACTTTCTCAAGATAATGTGACAAAACATATTAAGGTTTTCTTTATTACTCCAGATGAAGATAAAACATTAAGTATTAAAAAACCCGCTAAAAAAGGAAGAGCTATTGTTGAAGTTGATACAGATGGTGCTTATGTAATGAGTGAAGAAAATATAGAAGAAAGTAAGAAAGTGAAGAGATTTGAAAAATTTATTTCCGATTTGAAAAGAATAATAAAAAAATGAAAAAAACAAAAGTTAAAGAAGAAAATCAAGTATATTTACCAATAATTATAGAGAATATTAATAGAGGAAAAGCTGAAATAGAAACTATTGTTGAAGAAGAAAAGCCACCGTTAGAAACAACTACTCTTTGGGATTATCCTAAACAGAGTTATGGTAGAAAACCCAAAGGTAATAATAAATTTCAAGGAGTAACTCCGGCATTTGTGATTTGGAATTTAATACAGAGATATACAAAACCAGGAGATCTTGTTGTGGATCCAATGGCTGGCAGTGGAACAACAATAGATGTGTGTGAAGAAGAGGGTAGAAGATGTATTGGTTATGATATAAATCCAAAACATCCAAAAGTTATAAAAGATGATTCTCGCAAAATACCATTAGAAGACAATTCAGTTGATATGGTTTTTATTGATCCACCATATGGAGACAATGTAAATTATTCTGATGACCCAGCAGATATAGGTAAAATTTCTGCAGAAGATCCGAGATTTTACGAAGAATTAGAAAAAGTTGCTAAAGAAATTTATAGAATACTTAAGCCAGGAAAAATTTTAGGATGGTTAATAGGGGATCAATGGGTTAAGAGGAGGTTTACTCCTGTAGGTTTTAAAGTTTATCAAATGTTAGAAAAATACTTTGAACCTGTGGATATTATTTGTGTAGTGAGAAGAGGACAAAGTTCTAACACACCTTTGTGGCATTATAGAGCTAAGAAATTTAATTTTTTCCTTCGTGGTTTTAAATATCTATTTATATTTAAAAAACCTGAAGAACAAAAGGTAAAAAAAAATAAGAAAATATCAAAAATTAAATGGAGGAAATATAAATAATGACTCCAACAAAATTTGTTAAACCAAAAAGTTTAAAACAAACACATCACAGTTATTGCCCAGGTTGTGGCCATGGTATTATTCATAGATTAGTTGCAGAAGTTATTGATGAATTAAACATAAGAGAAAAAACAATTGGTATTGCACCTGTTGGTTGTGCTGTTTTTGCTTATGATTACTGGGATTTTGATGTTTCTGAAGCAGCTCATGGTAGACCACCTGCTGTTGCAACAGGGATAAAAAGAGTATTGTCTGATAGAATAGTTTTTACATATCAAGGAGATGGCGATTTAGCAGCAATAGGTACTGCTGAGATAATCCATGCTGCAAATCGTTCAGAGAATATAACAGTTATTTTTGTGAATAATACAGTATACGGAATGACTTCAGGACAGATGGCACCAACTACTTTGTTAGGACAAAAAACTTTAACTACACCATATGGTAGAGAAGCTAACCGTGATGGTTATCCTTTAAAAGTTTGTGAGTTACTCTCAGTACTTGAAGGGACAAAATTTATAGCAAGAGGGACAGTAACAAATCCAAAAAATGTTATACAAACAAAATCATATATTAAAAAAGCGTTTATAAAACAAATTGAAAACAAAGGTTTTTCTTTAGTAGAAATTCTATCTATGTGTCCATCTGGGTTACATATGACATCTTTAGAAACATTAAAATGGGTAGAAGAAGAGTTAACAAAATTTTTCCCATTAGGAGTATACAAAGATGTATGAAGAACTTTTCATAGCAGGCAGTGGTGGTCAAGGTGTGTTAACATTAGGGAAAATTTTAGTTTACTCAGCAATGGAAGAAGGAAAGTTTGCAACATATTATCCTTCTTATGGAGCAGAAGTAAGAGGTGGTACTGCAAATTGTATGGTAAAAATTTCTGATAGTTTCATTTATTCACCTGTAGTAGAAGAACCAACTATGGTGACAATAATGAATATGCCGTCGTATATAAAATTTTTAAAAAAATTTGTACCACAAAAATTTTTGTTTTTAAACACTTCGTTGATTGAAGAAAAAACTGAAATAATAGAATTTTTGAAATCACATGCTAAAAATTTAGAGATTGTAAGAATCAATGCAACAGAAGTTGCAAACAAAATTGGTACAACATTAGTTTCAAACATTGTGATGTTATCGTCTGTGGTTAAAAAAACCAACATTGTAAAAATAGAATCTGTAAAGAATGTACTTTCAAAAATTTTTAGTAAAAAAACTCTGGATATTAATTTAAAAGCTATAGATTATGTAATGGCGAATGTTTAGAAAGGGGGAATATATGAAACTTTTTATAGATTCTGTTAATGCAGAAGAAATAAAAAATGTACACCAATTAGGGATACTTTCAGGTGTTACTACAAACCCAACATTGCTTGCTAAACAACTTGCTAATATAAAATCTGATCCGTTTAAAGAATCAAAAAAAGTTTTAGAAGAGATTTGTAAAATTGCTGATGTACCAGTTTTAGCAGAACCTGTTTCAACAGAATATAAAAAAATAGTTGAAGAAAGTTTAGAACTTGCAAAAATTTCTTCACAAATTGTTGCAAAAATACCACTTACTGCTGAAGGGTTAAAAGCAGTAAAAGAACTTAAACAAAAAGGTATAAAAACTGCTTTTACTTTAATTTTTTCTTTAAAACAAGCATTGGTTGCATCTATTGCAGAGGTTGATTATATCTGTCCTTTTGTAGGACGGCTTGATGATATTGGCCAGGTAGGTACTGATCTTATAAAATCTATAATGCAAGTGTACAAAGCATATAATGTTAAAACAAAAGTTATTGTCGCTTCGGTGAGGAACATTGAACATATTGTAAAAAGTGCTGAATATAACGCTGATGCTGTAACTGTACCATATAAACTGATAAATGAACTTTTAGAACACGAACTTACAACTAAAGGTGTCCAAAAATTTATTGACGATTGGAACAAAATACAAATAAAATAAGGAGAACTTATGATTGAAAAGACTATGTCTAAGAAACAAACAGAACAAATGACTATGTTTGGCACATATGAATTTCCCTCGTATGAAGAAATAATGGAAGCTTATGCTAAGGAATTCTCAAAATATGTTCTTCCTAAAGGAGACACTATATTTGGTTTCTGGATGCAAACATTGGCTGATTTGGAGTTTTTAGATTTAGAATTAAAAGGTTTAACTGATGAATATAAAATTAATACTATAAATAGAATAGTTAAATTAAAAGGTGATGAAGAATTTATAAGATTAAGAATAGCACATCTTGAAAAGGTAAAGGGAAAAACAACTCTTTATACCGAATTTGTAGATCAATTTGGTGATACTAATGCCTACGCTTTTCATAATCTTTACCCATACAAAGGGAAATTTTATCCGAGGGTAGTAAGGACCCTAATTAATGCCTTTAAGTTAAACCATGGTTCTCTGCTTTTAGACCCTTTCAACGGTTCCGGAACTACAACACATGAAGCATCTCTTATGGGTATTAAAAGTGTTGGCATAGATGTTACTCCGATGGGAATAGTTTTATCTGAGTTAAAAAATGATTTACTTTTTATTGACGAACAGAAATTGAACTTTACAACAAACCAATTGCGAGATATTTTGGAGACAATAGAAAATAGAAAATGGCGACATTCCGACTCTTTGATATATAAATTGATGTTAGTGATATATTTCGATACGGTTGATGCTTTTGTTCGGACTTCAAGGTACAACAGAAAAGGGAAGGTAGGTCTTTTTATTGAAAAATTTAACTACATAAGAGATTGTTATAAAAAAACTATGGGAATTAGAGATAAATACGGACTTAAATTTGAATCAGCTCACATCATAGAAGGCGATATACTTGAACTCCAAAAAATGAGTGAGTTTAAAGGAAAATTTGATGCATGCATTACAAGTCCACCTTACTATTTTTCTATAGACTATGTTGGAAAAGATAAGATTGCTTATGATTATTTGGGCACTGATATAAAAAAGATCGAGTCGAAATATCTTGGAATGAAAAATGTAAAGCCGGGAGGTAATTATAATGGATTGCCTACCAAAGTTACTATGTATTATGAGGACTTAAAAGAATCAATAAAAAATATCTATTGGTCATTAAAACCGGGAGGTAAGTTAGCAATCATAATTGGAGATAGCACCGTTAACGGTAAAAAAATCCCAACAACTATGACAACAAAAAAATTTTGTGAAGAGGTGGGATTTAAATTTGAAAAATTAATATTTAATCCGCTTTTAGGTGCTCGCAATAGAGCAATAAGGGGGGAAAGTGTAATAATTTGTTATAAACCGGAAGACGATGTTATGATAAAAAGGAGTTCTTTATGAATAGGAAAAATGTTGTAGGTCGTCTCATAAATTTTAGAGGATTAGTTTATGCTCCAACCAATGAACAAGGAGTCGTATTCCTTTTTGGCAAAATTGCTCATGAATTTGGAATGTACGTAGAATTGATTAGGTCAGGTTATCCTGATTGCATTGCTAAAAGATATATTGGGAAAGAACAATGGGAAGATATAAAAATTGAGTTTGAATTCAAATCTTCTGATTTTATTAGACATAAGCATAAAATAGAAGAGGTTGATATGATTGTTTGTTGGGAACACGACTGGAAAGATTGTCCAAAATTTATCGAAATATTAGAATTAAAAGAAGAAATTAATAAACTTGAGAATATAAGTGTAGAAACACCGGAAAGAATTTCAAGGAGTAGTGAATATGAAATAGAAGAACATTTAAAAAAAGTAAGTAGGGAGAGTAAAGAATTATTTAATTAGATTAATAAAAAAATATTAAAAATAAACGATAAAATCTATAATAAGGTACATAAATATAGAGTTTTTTATTATTCACCTAAAAGAGTATTTGTAACAGTTAAAATAATGAAAAATGGGTTGAATATTCATCTTTTCACTAATGCTAAAAGAATAAAAGATGTAGAGACATTTGGGAAAGAATATGGGCAAAAATGGGGACGAATTTACGTTATGGATAAAAAAGATATTCCAATTGCAATAAAAGCTATAAAAAAATCGCATAAGGAAATTACCTACTGTATAGAGAACAATATTACTACCGGCTGGTATGCCGAAATAGAAGAATGAATAATGAGGGATGATAAATCAGAAAACTTTATGAACGAATGAAAATTTTATAGATAAAAAAATGAAACTTAGAAAATTACTAATTTGTGCAGAACCAAAAAATGAAATAGAAGCTGGATTAAAAAGGATGTATTTAAAGAGAGTACAAGAAATGTTTAAAAGAACTATTAGTATGGAATCAATTTTTAATATTTTTGATGAAGTTTTTCATGGTTTATCACAGGTATCTATTGCAAGTGAAGATCTATATAGTTTTTATGAATCGTTGTTAACAATTACTTCTTATTATCATCATAGTCAGGCAGGAAGAGGAAGTTTAATTGCTAAACTATTAGAAAAAATGGGAGAAACAGAGAAAATTGCGTTTGAATTTGTCTTAATGAAACTACCCCAATGGTTAGGACAAAACATCAAATTTGAAGAGTCTGAACTAACAAAACAAAAATTTGACATCGTTAATAAAAGTAAAGATAACCTTGCTTTTTGTGAGTTGAAAATGAAGGTTTATTCTGGCTGTACTGCGGGCAGAGTTGAATTGACGGAAAAGTTTAATAAATTTATAAAATTAATTATTAGCAATTTGTCTTTTAGAGAATGTATTAAGAATGCTGGTATAAAAAAGGTTTTCCTTATAGGTGGAATTTTATTTGATATTCAAGGAGAACCTGCAACAACACAAAAAGATAAAGAATGGGGTATCTGTTATAATGGTCTTATAAGAGGTAAAAATGATATAATCAGAACTCTTAAAGATAGAAATATTCAATATATAATTGATGAAACAAAAGTATCTGAGAAAGCTTTTCTTATAAAATTTGAAATTGACAATATAAAAGTGAACATAACTACTGTTTATGGAAATGAAGTTATTAAAACTCTTTTTGTTGGGAATCAAAGATATGATATTAAATATTTTAAAAATCAACTTCAAGAAATGTTATATGATGATCTATGGTTAGGACAAATAATTACAATGAGCGAAAGAGCAGTTTTGGATAAAAATTTCAGGAGGAATAAAAACTTAAATAATTATGTTACTTCAATTTTAAGAAATAAAGAAATATTATTAGAGATCAAAAAATTTTAGTTAAATAGAAGTAATAAAATATTAGAAGAAGTTACAAACAAAGTTATTGATATGGTAAAAAAATATGATGAAAATTTATTAGATATAAGGCCAACTCCTGCAGAAATAATAATTAAATATTCCGGAGAGGATTACAATATAAAGGATTATATTGCTGATATAATCCAATTTTTATCTTGCGAAGAAATTATTAGCGCTTTATAGTAGATGATAATTAATAAAGATAAACTGGGAAGGAGAACTTTTATGGAAGAAAAAAAAGAAGCAGTACAACAGATACAAATTGAGATTGATGATTTAACAGCACAGGGTGTTTATTCAAACCTTGCTGTAATAAGTCATTCACCAGATGAGTTTATTATAGATTTTATTTTTATCCAACCACAGGTTCCTAAAGCAAAAGTTAGAGCTAGAGTTATAACTTCGCCACAACATATAAAACGTTTTTTAGCTGCATTACAGGATAATATAAAAAAATACGAAGAAAAGTTTGGACAGATAAAATTTGAACCAAAACAAGAACCACCTAAAATTGGATTTGTACATTAATTGAGTTTTATAAAACAAAATTATGTAGGAGGGACTTTCTAGTTCCGATTTATTATAAGCAGATAGAATTTGTAATTGAATAAACAAAATGAAAATATCTGTTATATCAATTGGTACAGAGTTGTTAAAAGAGAAAATTAATACTAACCTATTGTATATATCAAAGAAGGTAAATTCTTTGGGATTGAAAATCATGTTTTCTTCTACTGTTCCAGATAATTTAGAAACTTTAAAAGAAGTTTTAAAGTACCATCTTGATGTATCAGATGTAATTATTGCCACTGGTGGGTTAGGACCTACAATAGATGATGTTACAAAAGATTGTGTAGCTAAGTTGTTAGATAGAAAACTTGTTTTTGTTCGTGAGGTATATGAAAATATAGTAAGATATTTCATTGAAAAAAATCAAGAAATGCCACAACTTGCTGAAAAACAAGCATATATTATTGATGGGGCAGAAATTTTGTTTAATAAAATTGGTCATGCTCCTGGGCAAAAGATTGTTATTAAGAAAGATAAAAAAGAAAAAATACTGTATCTTCTCCCAGGACCTCCGAGAGAACTACAGCATATGTTTGATGAATATGTTGTTAATGACTTAAAAAAATTTCAAACCAAAATATACAAAGAAAAAATTTTTCATATATGCAACATACCAGAATCAAAAATTGAAGAAATTATAAAACCTGTGCTTGAAACAGAACAAAAATACTCTTTTGAGATAGAATTTTCAATTTTACCTCATCTTAATATAGTTAATATTAAAGTTGCTGTTTATGGACAAGATGAACTTAGAGTTGATGAAGAAATTACTTTAATAAAAGATCATATTTATGAATGTTTTAAAAATGCTGGTTTACCAAACGCTATCTATGCTGAAGATAATCAAACTTTAGAACAAATTGTAGGTATTTTATTAGGTAAACATAAAAAAACACTTGCAGTTGCAGAATCTTGCACAGGTGGACTTTTAGCAAACAAAATCACAAACATTCCTGGCAGTTCTTTTTATTTTTTAGGTGGTTGCGTTGTGTATTCTAACTTTCTTAAAGAAAAAATTTTAGGTGTTAAAAAAGATACTTTAGAAACTTATGGTGCTGTTTCAGAACAAACTGTGAAAGAAATGTGTGTTGGTTTAAAAAACCTTGTTGGTGCAGATTATTGTATATCAATCTCAGGTATTGCAGGGCCAACTGGTGGGACAAAAGAAAAACCTGTAGGTACAGTTTGGATTTGTGTTTATGATGGTAAAGAATTTATAACACATTGCTTTAAATTTTTAGGTACAAGGTTAGAGGTTAAAGAACAAGCAGTAAATTCTGCGTTAGAGATGTTAAGACAAAAATTACTAAAGGATTTAAAATGAGAACATTTATTGCAGTTGAATTACAAAAAGATATTGTTGATACAGTGGATAGATTTTTGACAAAAACGACAAAAGAGATAAAAAACAATAAAATTTCTTGGGTTAAAAAAGAAAATTTGCATATAACAATAAAATTCTTAGGTGAGATAGAAGAAAAACAAGTTGAAACTGTAAATAAAGTTTTGTCTGAGATATCAAAAGGTATAAAAAGTTTTGAAGTTGAGATAAAAGAGATAAGTGTTTTCCCAAACTTGAATTATCCTCGTGTAGTATGGATAGGAGTGAGAGATGAAACAAACAATTTAGTATCTCTTGCAAATTTAGTAGAAGAAAAACTTGCTAAATTTGGTTTTCAAAAAGAAGACAAAGAATTTACTGCACATCTTACCATAGGCAGAGTTAAAAAACTGAATAATTTAAGTGAAATAAAAACATATGTAGAAAAATACAAAAATGTTGAGTTTGGCAAAAGTAAGATTGACAGTATCACATTTTTTCAAAGTATTCTCAAACCAGAAGGTCCTGAATATAAAGTTGTTGAAAAGTTTTCTTTAAATGATGATATGTAGTTTATAACACTAAAATTAAATTTTAAAAATAATTTATTCAATAGTCGTTTGAGTAGATTTTTCCAACTTATAATTTTGAGGAGTAAATTTTGTCATTTCTTCAATAACTTCTAAAGTATACTTACATTTTGGATCCCATAAAAGCCAATCAAAAATTCCGTTGTCATAACATGCTTTAATCTGTGATTTAACTTCCTGTGGACCATATTTATATCCTAATGAAAAATCTTGTAAATAAGGACGGAGTTTGTGATAATTCTCACCTAAAAGTTTTTTTGCATCAGAAACTGTTCTGAACACAGTTTTGTACGGTTCTTTGTTAGGATCAGAGATACCATATTCACCTTTTCTATAATGTGAAGGATACATCATTGGGGAAACATAATCTATAACTTCAGCCATTTGTAAAAATCTTTGACCAATGCCCATATCGTGGTTCACTGACGGTGTTAAACCAAAAACATCTATTGAGACAAGGGTCGGTGACAATTGTTGTTTTGCATAAGTTAAGAATTCAACTAATGCAGTAGTTGCAGTTGTTGAACTATGTTTTTGTGAATACCTGCACAGTTTTGTGTTACCATCAGAAGGAAAACGAATATAATCAAATTGTATTTCTTCAAACCCTAACTCAATTGCTGATTTTGCTATATCTATGTTGTACTGCCAAACTTCTTTATTGTAAGGATCAGTCCAAGAGTTACCTTTATAATCTTTCCAGACAGTTCCATCAGGATTTTTTACAGCAAGATGAGAAAAATTTTTTGCTAAATGGTTATCTTTAAACACCACAATTCTTGCAATTGGATAGACACCTTTTGATTTTAATTCTTGAAGATATTCACTTATTTTAGGAATAGGTCTAACTGGTGTGTTATATTTTTTCTTAAGTTCTTCACTTATTGGGATATAAACTTGTCCTTCGTATTCTTTTATAGCAATAACAATTGTATTAAGTTTTTCTCTTGATAAATATGGTTCAAACCGTTTTTTGTAACTATCTAACCCAGCAACCCATGCTGATAAATGTATACCATGAACATATTCTGGTTTACCAACAAAAGTTTTAGTAGAAGTATGTTGTTCTTTTTGTTCTTGCTGTTTTTGTTGAGCACAACTTGTTGTAACTAAAGATATAAAAAATAAAAATAATAAAAAAGTTTGTAGTTTCATATAGTTAAAAAGATAAGAAATTATATTTTTGTTTTCAATATATAGAAAAAATTTAATAATTTTAATATAATAAAAACTTATGATAAAAATTATTTTTAAAAAATTGTTAATACTTATAATAACTTTTATTGGGATAAGTTTTGTAACTTTTGTTGTGATAAACATTTCCCCTGGTAAACCACAGGATGTTTTAGATTTTTCTACAAAAATTTCTTATGAAGCAAAACAAAAACTTGTAAAACTATATGGTTTAGACAAACCTATACATGTAAGATATTTTGAATGGTTTAAAAGATTTATAAAACTTGATTTTGGTAATTCATTCAAAGATGGTAAACCTGTAATAAAAAAAATTCTTGCTCGTCTTCCAGCAACTTTGCTTTTAAATGTTTTATCCTTAAGTTTAATTTTTATAATTGGTTGTCTGTTTGGTGTTCTTGCTGCAATGTATCAAAACAAATTTTTAGATAAATTAATATCATTTTTTGTGTTTTTAGGATATTCTATACCAAAGTATTGGTTAGCAATACTTTGTATGATATTTTTTGGAATAAAATTAAGGATTTTGCCAATATCAGGGTTACGTAGTGTAAATTTTGATTATTTACCATTTGGTGAAAAAGTTTTAGATATTATCAAACATTTGATTTTGCCAGTTTTAATTTCTGCATTCGGTGGTATTGCAGGACTTACAAGATACATCCGTGCAAGTATGATTGAACAACTTAATAGTGAATATATAAAATTTGCTTTAAGTAAAGGATGTAGAAGAGACAAAATAGTTTTTTCACATGCGTTCAGAAATGTTTTAATTCCAGTTGTAACAATTTTGGGATTATCTTTACCTGATTTAATAGGTGGTAGTTTTATATTTGAGACAATTTTTGCCTATCCTGGTATGGGACGGTTAGGATATGAAGCTATAGTATCTCGTGACTATCCTTTAATAATGGGGATAAGTGTGATAACAGCGTTTCTGACATTGTTAGGAAATTTTTTAGCTGATATTTTATACATAGCAGTTGATCCGAGAGTGAGATACAAATAGTTATTAGTTCAGAGTTATTGGTTTAGAGTAAATAGAGCTTAATTTTTTGCAAACCTGAAATCCCGCAGATTGCGGGATGAAGGTTTGCCCTACATTGCGTATTTTGTATGGCAAGGATTTATCCTTGCGTATTTAATTAGTTCATCTCGCAGATTGCTCAAATAAAGTAAAACACAAAAATCGATGAATAAACAACTTATTTTCGGAAGTTTAATTGTTATTTTGTTATGTTTTATTGCAATTCTAGCACCTGTAATTTCGTTTCATAATCCGTATGAACAAAATTTAAGTTTGCGACTAAAACCTCCTTCTTTAAAACATCCTTTTGGGACAGATGAATTAGGTAAGGATGTTTTCTCAAGGATGGTTTATGCAACAAGAGTATCTTTATCTGTAGGGTTTATCTCTATCTCTATCGCAATAATAATTGGTACAATTTTAGGACTTATAAGTGGTTATTATGGTGGTACCGTTGATAATATTATTATGCGTCTTGTTGATATAATGTTATGTTTTCCAACATTTTTTTTAATTTTGTTAGTTATAGCATTTGTTAAACCAAATATTTATAATATTATGATAGTAATTGGACTAACTTCTTGGCCTTCACTTACAAGGTATGTCCGTGCTGAAGTGTTGAAAATAAAAAATTTAGAGTTTGTTTTATCAGCAAAACTTGCTGGTTTTTCTACTGCAAGAATTTTGTTTGTTCATATATTGCCTAACGTCTTAGTACCAGTAGTTGTTACATTTAGTTTAGGTATAGCATCTGCAATTTTGACAGAATCAGCATTGTCGTTTTTAGGTTTAGGTGTGCAACCACCAGAACCTTCCTGGGGTAACATCTTAACTTCTGGTAAAGATTATATTTATATTGCATGGTGGCTTTCTTTGTTTCCTGGTTTGGCAATATTTATTACTGTAGTAGGATTTAATCTTTTAGGTGAAGGTTTAAGAATATATTTAAGTCCTAAGGAAAAGTAGTATTAGAAGTGAGAAAGTGAAAAAGAGTAAAAATTTCAAAGCATGTGTATTAAATCTTGTAGGGCAAAGCTTCAGCTTTACATAGAAGTGAAAAGTGAGAAGGATTATAATTTTATGGGCCACGATTTAGTTTTGAATATAGAAAATTTAGAGGTAAGTTTTGAGGTAAAAGATATACCATATTTTGTCTTACGTAGTGTAAATCTTGAATTATATACTAAACAAAAGATAGCCATTGTAGGAGAATCAGGTTCAGGGAAAACTACTTTAGCTAATTCAATACTTCTTTTTAATGATAAAAAAATAACAACATATTTTGGTAATATTAATTTTTATCCAATAAAAAAATGTGATGAGTTAACACATCAGGTAATCCCTATAATATTTACAGAAGAAATTGAAAAAGAAGATAGAACTGAATTTGATATTCATACTTTAGATGAAAAATTTATGTCGCATGTTCGCGGGTTTCATATCAGTATGATATTTCAAGATCCGTTTACAGCATTAAATCCTGTGCTCCGTGTCGGAGAACAAGTTGGTGAAGTTATAAAAATTCATAATCAAAAATTGAATAAAAAAGAGATCTATGATAAAGTAATAGAGTTGTTTACTTTAGTACATCTTCCAGAACCTGAAGTTATGTATAAGAAATATCCACATCAACTTTCTGGAGGACAAATACAAAGAGTATGTGTTGCAACAGCTATTGCGAACCGTCCTGAGATACTTATTGCTGATGAACCAACAACAGCGTTAGATGCGTCGTTAAAAGAATCTATTTTATCATTGTTATCAGAAATGACAGAAAAGTTTGATACATCTTTAATTTTGATTACTCATGATATTAGCATTATAAAAAACTATGTTGATTATATTTACATCCTTTATGCAGGGGAAGTTTTAGAATCAGGCCCTACAAAACAAATTTTTTATAATCCGTTACATCCGTATACACAATTTTTGTTTTCTTGTTATGTAGATAAAACAAAGAAAGGACAAAAATTACCATCTTTACCTTATGAAATCCCTGATTTGTCAGACCAAGATTTTATTTTTGAAAAATGTATATTTTTAAATAGATGTCAGAAAAAAATTAAAAGATGTGAGGAAGAAAAACCTGAAGTTTATTCTGTTAAAGGACAAAAAGTAAAATGTTTTTTGTATGAAAAATAAAAATGAACAAGTTTTTGTTAGAAGTTAAAAATATAGCTAAATCTTATTCAATTTATTCTACTTTGTTTCAGATAGAAGTTGCAAAAAAATCAGTGCTTAGAAATATATCGTTTTCGTTAGATTATAATACTTCGTTAGGTATTTTAGGACCAAGTGGATGTGGAAAGACAACATTGGTAAAAATTATCTCAAAGATAGAACAACCAGATTCTGGCGAGGTGTTGTTTGAAGGGAAAAATATAAATAGTTATTCAAAAGAAGAGTTTGCAACAAAAATACAAATGTTGTTTCAGAATCCGTATTCAATGTTGAACCCAAAATTGTCAATAGAATTTTTGTTAAAAGAAAGAATAAAACAAAGTTTTGTTTTATCCAATCAAGAAGTAAACAATAAGGTGTTAGATTCAAAAATAAACGAACTTTTAGAAATTGCAATGTTGCCAAAAAACATACTTAATATGTATCCACATCAGTTATCTGGTGGGCAAAGGCAAAGAGTTGCAATACTTATGGTATTATCTTTGTATCCAAAACTTGTGATTTTAGATGAACCACTTTCAGCGTTAGATATTTCGTTACAAGCACAGATGTTAAACTTTTTTTCAGAACTTAAAGAACAATTTAAGGTTTCATATTTATTTATCACACATGATAAAAATTTAGCAGAGTATTTTTGTGATAAAATTTTAAATATACATGAAGATGGGAAATATGAATTACGATAAATTGACCAAAGTTTTAAAAGATATTAATCAAAATTTTGAAACAGGATATGTTGTTGGCGGTATTTTAAGAGATATTATGATGACCAAAAAAATATCTGATTCAGCAGAACTTGATATAGACCTACTTTTGTATCCTTTAGATGTTTCTCTGTTAAAAAAAATAGTACAAAAATACGGGATGCCCTTTGTTGTGTTAGATGAAGAAAATAAAGTTTATAGAAGTGTGATAAAAAATGAAGAATATGTGATAAATTTAGATTTTTCTACATATGAAAAGTTTGAAGATGATATTTTACGACGAGATTTCACAATAAACACTTTGTGTTTAAAACTTGATGATTTTATTAAATATTTGACTAATAAGAAATTGAGTATTATTACGCAAAATTTGATTGACTATACTGGGTTTGCAATTAAAGATATTAGAAACAAAACATTGCGTGTAGTAAGCAAACACAGTTTTGAATCTGACCCGTTACGAATTTTGAGGTTAGCAAGATTTATGTGTTTAGGATTCAAACCTGAGAAAAAAACAAAATTGTTAGCAGTAAGAAATAGAAAATTTTTATCAAATGTCGCTAAAGAAAGAATAAATTATGAACTTAAAAAAATTTTTAATTCAGTTTCTTACAATGTTTTAGAATGGATGGATAAAAAGAAAATTATAGATGAGATTATACCTGAAATAAAAATTTTGAAGACCAAAGGTAAAAATACACAGTTTAAAAAGTTTTATTTTCATAAAGAAGGATTATGGCAACATGTAAAACTTGCATATAAAAGTATAGAGGATGTATTATCAAATTTAAAAAAATTTTTCCCAAGGTGGTATCAACAAATAAAAACTGAAGTTTGTGGTAAAGAATATATTTTGAAATACATTGTATTGTTTCACGATATAGGTAAACCATTTGTTGTAACTAAAGAAGGTGATAGAGTAAGGTTTTTTCATCATGAAGATAAATCTTCAGAACTTGCAAAAAAATCGTTACAAAAATTGAAGTTGGCAAATAAAGAAATACAAACAATAGTAAATGTTATAACTCATCATATGAGGTTAGGAAGTTTGTATAATAACAAAGAAAACCTTACTGAACGTGCATATTTAAGATTATTCCGTGATTTAGAACAAAATTTGGTTTATCTTATATTATTTTCTTTAGCAGACAGGTTATCTTACGAAGTTATCCCAATTAAGGTCAGAAAAAAATATATTAAAAATTATTCTTCAATAACCGAATTTATAAAGTTTGAAAATTTTGTGTTACAAAAATATGATGAATATATAAAAAAAAGTAAATTACCACGATTATTGACTGGTTACGATGTAATGAACCTATTCAAAATTCCAGAAGGACCTTTAGTAGGTAAAATTTTAAATTATGTTTATGACCAACAATTATTAGGTAAAGTTTTAACAAAACAACATGCTGTAAAAATAGCAACGGATTTTTTAAAAACATTGAAAAATAAATAATTATTTTGTATTCAAAAAATATGAATACAAATGCAATTGTCTATCCAGGTAGTTTTGACCCGCCAACTAATGGTCATTTAGATTTAATTATTCGTGCAAGCAAGATCTTTGATAAAGTTGTTATTTTAGTAATACAAAATATTAACAAACAACCTTTCTTCAGTGTTGAAGACCGAGTTGAAATATTGAATTTAATTGTCAAAAATAAGAAGTTGAAAAATGTTGTTGTTGATAAATATAATGGTTTGTTAGTAGATTATCTTAAAACAAAAAAAATAAACATAATTTTACGTGGGTTAAGAGCAGTATCTGATTTTGACTACGAGTTTCAGATGGTTTTAACTAACCGCAAAATGTATCCTAAGACAGAAATAATTTATCTTATGCCTGATTACAAATGGGTGTATTTATCATCAAGTTTAGTAAAAGAAATAGCGATGTACAAAGGCGATATAACAAAGTTTGTACCAAAAGAAGTTGTAAAATTTATTAAAAACAAGTATCAGTTATAAATTTAAAAACATGGAAGTTGTTTCTCCACACAGAAAATTAGGTGAACTACTTGTCTCGTTAGGAATAATTACTCAACAACAATTACAACAATCTTTAGAACAACAGAAAAAAACTGGTCAAAAGTTAGGCGAAGTATTATTAAATTTAGGTTTTGTTGATGAAGAACTTTTGTTTGCAGTTCTTGCAAAACAGTTTAACATACCATATGTTTCTGTCTCAGAATATGGTGAGATACCACAAAATGTCTTGTCTTTAGTCCCTGAACGTATTATTAAAACTTTTCAGTTGATACCAATAGAATATGATAAAAACACAAATACTATTACTATAGCAATGTCTGACCCGTTAGACCTTTACGCAATAGATACTTTGAAAGAATTAACAAAATGTAACATAAAAGTAGTAGTAAGTAAAAAAAATGAAATTTTAGATGCAATAAATAAGTATTATGAAAAAAAAGAATCTATTGAAGAAATAGAAAAAAAAGCTGAGACAGAGTTTGAAACTGGAGAAGCAAAAGTTGTTGAAGAAGAACAAGATACTACAGAACTTAAAGTAGAAGCAGATGCAGCACCTGTTGTAAAAGCAGTAAATTATATTATTGAAGAAGCGTTGAATCACAAAGTTTCTGATATATTAGTAGAACCGCAAGAAAAACAGATTCGTATAAGATACAAAATTGATGGTATTTTTCATGACCAAAAACCTTTACCTAAAAAGTTGTTACAATCAGCTGTTGCAAGAATCAAGGTTATGGGTAAAATGGATATTACTGAACGAAGAAAACCTCAAGATGGTAGAATAAGAATCACATATAATGGTAAACCTATAAACTTACGTATTTCAGTTGTACCAACTGCACATGGCGAAAAAGTTTGTATACGAGTAATAGATGCACAGGCTTTAACTTTACCTCTTACAGAATTAGGGTTTGAAGAAGAACAACTACAACTTTTTGAACATGCAATAAAACAACCTTATGGGATGATACTTGTCACAGGACCAACTGGTTCTGGAAAAACTACAACTTTGTATTCTGCATTAAATGTGTTAAACAACCCAGATGTGAATATTATGACAGTAGAAGATCCAGTTGAAGCAGTTTTATATGGAACAAACCAAGTTAATGTTAATGAAAAAGTGGGGTTAACATTTGCAGCAGCATTACGTGCGTTTCTTCGTCAAGATCCTGATATAATAATGGTTGGTGAAATAAGGGATAAAGAAACAATTGAGATAGCAATAAACGCAGCACTAACTGGTCATTTGGTTTTTTCAACATTACATACAAACGATGCATCTTCTGCAGTGACACGACTTATAAACATGGGTGTGGAACCATTTCTTATTGCATCAACTTTAACTTTAGTAATATCACAAAAACTTGTTAGAAAAGTTTGTAATAATTGTCGTAAACAATACAAAGTTTCATTACAACAACTTATACCATTAGGTGTAACACCTGAGATGGTAAAGAATCAGCGGGAAGTAATTATTTATAAAGGTGAAGGATGTAATAAATGTCAAGGTGGGTATAAAGGAAGGATTGGTATTTTTGAAGTTTTAGATTGTAACGAAAGTATTAAAGAACTTATATTAAAAAAAGCAACGCATTTTGAAATAAAACAAGTTGCAAGACAAAACGGAATGTTAACTTTGAGAGAAGCAGCATTAAAAAAGTTGTTGGCAGGGATCACTACTGTAGAAGAAGTGTTAAAAAATACATTTGCTGATGATATTCAGGAATAGAAAGAAAATGAAAAAGTGAGAAATTGAAAAGGGTTCAGAGTTATGTAGTTTGTGGTTATATTTTTGACATTAATAGTTTTTATAAAGAGAACTTTCTATGAAATTAGGTGAAATGTTAGTGTCATCTGGTATTGTTACTAAACAACAAATTGAAGAAGCGTTAGTTTTACAGAAACAAACTGGTCAAAAAATAGGGAATGTCCTTGTTAATCTTGGATATATTTCTGAAGATGTACTTTTGTCATTTTTAGCACGACAACAAGGACTTGAATTTGTTTATCTATCAGAGTTGGAAATTGACGAAAATGTGATAAATATGTTGCCACGAATATTTATTGAAAAAAACAATGTTTTTCCAGTTAAGTATGATAAAAAAACTAATACTTTAACTGTTGCCATACCTGATCCTTACAATGTATTTGTAGTAGATAATATAAAAATTTCAACTGGGCTAAACATAAAAATAGTTGTTGCATCGTTGAACGAAATTAAAGAAATGATTAAAAAGTATTTGTTGAAAGAAGAAAATGTTGAAGTTGAGAAAGCAATAAGTGAACTTGAAAATAAAGAAACAACTATTGAAGTTGAACAAGTTGTTGAGGAAAAAGAAGCAGCTAAAAAACTTGCTGAAGAAGAACCAATCATAAAACTTGCGAATAATATAATAATAACAGCTGTTCGTAAAAAAGCGTCTGATATACATTTGGAACCGTTTGAAAAAAAATGTCGTCTAAGATACAGGATTGATGGTGTTGCTCATGAAGAAACTTTTTTTCCACATCATATATACGATGCTGTGATTGCAAGAATAAAAATTATGTCAAAACTTGATGTGACAGAAAAACAAAAACCGCAGGATGGTAGAATAAAAATGATAATTGATAACAGAGAAATAGATTTCCGTGTATCAATACTACCTGTAGTATATGGCGAAAAAGCAGTGTTAAGAATACTTGATTCAACAGCTTTGTGTTTAGATTTAGGTAAACTAGGGTTTGAACCTGACACACTTGAACTTTTTATGAAGGCAATAAAATTACCGTTCGGACTTATATTGATCACAGGACCTACTGGTTCTGGAAAATCTACTACTTTATATTCTGCATTAGCTACTTTGAACCGTCCTGAAGTAAATATTATGACTATAGAAGATCCTGTAGAGTATTTACTGCCAGGTATTACACAAGTAAATGTGAACCCTGAAGTAGGGCTAACTTTTGCAACAGGGTTAAGAGCATTTCTTCGTCAAGCACCTGATATAATTTTGGTTGGAGAAATTCGTGATACTGAAACTGCAAAAATTGCTGTTCAGTCAGCGTTAACTGGTCAACTTGTGTTTTCAACATTGCATACAAACGATGCACCTTCCGCAGTGACACGACTTATCAACATGGGGATTGACTCGTTTCTGATTTCATCAACATTGACTCTTGTTGAAGCGCAAAGATTAGTACGTAAAATTTGTCCTAATTGTAAACAAGCGTATCAAGTGCCTGTAGAAAAGTTGTATTCGTTAGGAGTAAATGATGAAATGGTCCAAGGACAAAAAGTTGTTACTTTATATAAAGGAACTGGATGTGAGAAATGTAATGGTGGGTATAAAGGAAGAATCGGTGTATATGAAGTTATGGAAGTTAATGATGAAATAAGAGAAATGATATTAAAAAATGTGTCTGATATAGAAATAAGAAGAGCAGCAATAAGAAACGGGATGAAAACATTACGACAATCAGCATTGATCAAAATGCTTTCTGGTATAACAACTATAGAAGAAGTTCTTCGTGTTACAGTTAGTGAAGAAGTTTCTGAAGAATAAATGTGAAAGAGTGAGAAATTGAAAAGGGTTCAGAGTTATCCCGTAAGTAGAAGGTAGACGGCACTTAAGTGCCGTCTACTCTTTTGTTCTATTTTTTCTTAAGGAAGTCGTAGGAGGGACTTTCTAGTCCCGACTAATTATCATAGTTTAAAAAATTTAGTTTATAGAATTTTTTAAACAAATACAATCTTTCGGTTGGAGGGTTGATATGGAACAAACACTTACAATAGAGAGTCTTTTGTTTTTAATGAAAGAAAAAAAAGCGTCTGATTTACATTTAACTACAGGGTTGCCGCCGATGTTACGTATTGATGGTAAACTAACACCTACATCTTATGGTAATCTTACACCTGAGTTGTGTCAGAAACTTGTTTATTCTGTGCTAACAGATAGACAAAAAGAAAAGTTTGAAACAACAAACGAACTTGATGTTTCATTCGGTGTTAAAGAAGTTGGTAGAATAAGAATGAATGTGTTCCGTCAGAGAGGAACTATTGCTGCAGCGTTAAGATCTATACCTTCATCACCACCTACTTTTGAAGAATTACGACTTCCAAAAATTGTGTTAAACCTTGTTGATTTACCACGAGGTCTTGTTTTGGTTACTGGACCAACTGGTTCAGGAAAAACAACTACTTTAGCTTCTATGATAAATTATATAAATGAACACAGAGATGCTCATATTATAACGATTGAAGATCCAATTGAATATCTTTTTCATCATAAGAAATGTATAATTAACCAACGCGAAGTGGGTAGTGATACTGAAAGTTTTGTATCAGCGTTAAAATATGTTTTAAGAGAAGATCCAGATATAATACTTATTGGTGAGATGCGTGATTTAGAAACAATACAAGCAGCATTAACTATAGCAGAAACAGGACATTTAGTTTTTGCAACATTGCATACAACAGATGCTGTTTCTTCAGTTAACCGTATAATAGATGTATTCCCACCGCATCAACAACAACAGGTTCGAATTCAATTATCGTTTGTATTACAAGCAGTTTTAGCACAACAGTTATTATTACATATCTCAGGTAAAGGTAGAGTTTTAGCATGTGAAGTTTTAGTTGCGACACCAGCAGTAAGAAACTTGATTCGTGAAGGTAAACCAGAACAAATTTATACACTTATGCAAACAGGTGCAAAGTTTGGTATGCAAACTATGAATCAAGCATTAGCAGAACTTTATCAAAGACAATTAGTAACTTATGATGAAGCAATGTCTTATTCTTCAGATCCTGAAGAACTTAAAAAGTTGATACAGAAAACTGTGTATTGAAAGTAAAAAAGTTCAGAGTTATGAGTTGTTATATTGCCATCCCGCCGTTTTGTAATGGTTCAGAATTTTGGTAACAATTTTACGACTTGTTTAATTTTATCTAAAAATGTATGTGTTGCAGTTGGAATCCTTACCGCATAAGGCGGAATTGATGAAAAAATATAACAAAAAGTATAAAAATATAACGAGATTTGATATTTTTACCCGAACAAGTTCTGGACTTCAATAAAAAATAACATAGCCGCTGAAGTTATTATACAAAATTTTTAAAACTGTTACCAAAATAGTGAACAGTTACACGTTTGCGGGACAAATTGCGGGATTGTAGACACGGTTTTCTGGCCGTGTTTTAGTTCTTATGCTCTTATGCACTTGTACAACTTGAGCTCTTTTGTTCTTGTGCACTTATGCTCTATTTTTTGAAGTATGAGGGACTTTCTAGTCCCGACCTATTTTTACGATGAGCTCACTTCGTTGTCCCACAACTTGCGAGACTCCTCGCAATGACTTAATAAATTGTCATTGCGCTCCCGCAATTTTGCGGGAGTGTCAATCTATTTTTACAACGAGATTGTTTCGTCGCTTATGCTCCTCGCAATGACCTACAGGTTGTCATTGCGAGCCCGTTAGGGCGTGGCAATCTCATTAACACGGGATTGCTTCGTCGTCCCGCAATTTGGAGACCGCTGAAAAAGTCTCCAAAAATTTACCGACGACAATATCGTCGGTAATAAATGTTTACTTTTAAGAAAAAATTTTGGATATAAAACAAAAATTACATTTTTAAGTTAAG
>Ga0308405_1000053_pt1 | contig 94790 bp, 77 predicted proteins | sample HotsprSampleMS13_FD_203473 | JGI IMG/M metagenome (GOLD analysis project Ga0308405, IMG submission 203473) | Hot spring phototrophic mat microbial communities from Mushroom Spring, Yellowstone National Park, Wyoming, United States - 20060912_MS13 ...
TCCTGGGTGGGGACGAATAGCCTGCCCAGGCTTGCAGGGTAAAGCCTGCCATTGCTTGTGAACCGAGGCCGCCCGCTGGGTGGCCTCGGTTTTTTTGTGGCGTTTTTCAGGGCAGGCAGCGGCAGCACTTTTTCAGTGTTCATTGGAGCTTGACATTATTCGCCGGGTTTGCGGTAGAGTTGCAGCCCAACGACAAAATAATCCGGCAAGTCACTCCCGACCAAACCCAGGATTTTCCGTTTGACGCGGCGAACTGTCACTGGCACAGCCTGGTGGTTGGCCGGAAGCCGATGAAAAACCGATTGCCACTATGATCCTGACTAGATCAAGAGGATTCTGTTCGTCCGCACTTTTTGGAGACGGGGAGGGAGATGATGAATAACCCCCGTAAGGAGTCCTTCACTGAATTCTTCAAAAGGGCAACTGCTGGGTTCACTCCCTATGAATGGCAGACGCTGATTGCTACTGAAGGTCTGCCGGACGTGCTCACGGTTCCCACGGGGCTTGGCAAGACAGAGGTTGTGCTTGCCTGGGCATGGCGCCTGCTCGTGGACGGGCAGCCTGAGCCGCGCCACCTGGTGTACTGCCTTCCGATGCGTAGCCTCGTGACGCAAACCGTGAAGCGGCTGAAGGACTACTTCGACAGACTCAAGCAGACGTGTCCCTTTTTCGACGTCAAGGTTTATCAGCTTATGGGTGGTGCCATTGATGACGAATGGGCCAGCCAGCCTGACAAGCCTTGGGTGCTCGTCGGCACGCAGGACCAACTCCTGTCGCGCGCGCTGAATCGCGGTTACGCGATGAGACGCTTTGATTGGCCGGTTCACTTCGGACTGCTCAACAACGACTGCCGGTGGCTCATCGACGAGGTTCAGCTCATGGGACCGGGACTTTGGACGACGGCGCAACTTGATTGGATGCGCCAGAAGCGCTTCCTGCCGTTGAAGCCGTGCCTGACGACATGGATGAGCGCCACTGTCGGCACTGCGTTCTTGGAGACCAAGGATCGAGAATGCTCAGGGATCAACAAACCATCGCAAAAGCAAGTCACATTCGAAAACAAGCTCAACGCCGCGCTCAATAATGACAACCGCCTCAACTGGTGGAAACAGGCGAAACGCCCTTTGGAGTGGTGGACGCCCGGTGCATCGAAGCCCCAGACCGGCAGCGGCAAGAAGCAAAGCCCGGCGAAGTCAGCCACACCAGCGACCATCACGCCCAAAGACATCGCCGACTTTGTGAAGAGTCACCACGTCGCGGGCAAACTCACGCTCGTTATCTGCAACACGGTTGAGCTGGCCCAAGATGTGTTCCGTGTGTTCCGCAAGCTTGGCGTGGAACACACGGTGCTTCTCACGTCGCGGTTTCGTGGCGAAGACCGCTCGCAACACGAGCAACGCCTCATGGAGTTCGATGCCAAGCGAAAGACTGGCAACCTACCACCTAACGATCCAGGTCTTATCTGCGTCAGTACCCAGGTGATCGAAGCGGGCATTGACATCTCGGCACATCGTCTCTTCACCGAGCTTGCGCCGTGGCCATCCATGCTCCAGCGACTGGGGCGCCTCAACCGCAAAGGAGACGACCAAGAAGCACGGGGCTGGGTCTGGGAGACGCCGGAGAAAGGCGGCAACAATGAGCGCATCGGCCCCTACGAAGCTGCCGACATCAAGCGTGCCAAAGAGCTCGTGGACGCTTTCGCCCCTCTCTCTCAGGAAAAAGCGTTCTCGGAAGCCATCGAGGAGCTGAATAAAACCAAGAAGAACGAAGTCACCGAGGCCTTGAAGCCGAAGTTGAGCCCGCTTCCGCGGGCGCTCGACGTTCACAGGCTTTTTTCGACCGAGCCTGACGTTCACGGCGGGTTCACCGACATCAGCGCCTTCGTGCGCGGTACAGATCCCGACCCTGATGTGACGGTGTTCTGGCGCGACTGGTCGGGTGAGCATCCGCCCAGTGGCGATGATCTCGACGGCCCGTTGCTGAAGCCGGCGAAGGAGGGCTGCCCGGTGTCCTTCATCCGCGTGCAGGAGTTCCTGAAGACCAGCCAAGGTCAGGCGTGGCTGTGGAACGACGAGACCGGTTGCTGGGAGCCCATAAGCCCTGAGAGCATCCGTCCGGGCATGCTCCTCATGCTGAAGCGCGACGTCGGCGGCTACGACGAGACCGAAGGGTGGACGGGCAACACGTCGAACGTACTCGCTAACGTGCCGCGCGCCGGGCGCATCGCGACCTTGGGAGACGATACTCGGACCGAGGCTGGCTACTGGTCGAAGCTTACAGACCACCTTGAGGACGCAAAACGTGAAGCCGAGGAGCTGTGTAACGCCATCTGCCTGCAGGGCGACCTACGCAAGGCTGTTGTCGAAGCGGCGGCCCTGCATGACCTCGGCAAAGCCCATCCGCAGTGGCAGAACAGATTGCCCACCCGCCATGGCATCCCTGACGAGCTGCTCGCCAAATGCCCGCGTGTTGTCGCTGCCGATGTAGTTGGTAATGCTTCTGGAGTTCGAAGCGAGTTCGACCAACTTCGGCTGACGGCATACGTACTACCGCCTGAACAACGTAAGCGTGGCCGTGAAGAAGTTTTGCGCCTGCGGTGGGCCATTGACAACATGCTCAGCGAGGATGAACTGAAGCAGCTACGCAGCGTTTCCGGCGTTCGCTGGGTGGGACACCTCCCGTTCCGTCCTGGACTTCGCCACGAGGTCGCCTCGGCCCTTGCGATGTGGTGGAAGTACCGGAACAGCGAGCCAAAACCGTATCCGGCGCTTGCGGTTTACCTCGCAGCCGCGCACCACGGAAAGGTGCGCACTGTGATGCGCTCGACGACCGAGGAAGGCGATGACGTCTTCGGCATACGGAGTGAGCCGGGCTCGCTTGTCATCGAATGTGAGCACTGGCTGCTGGATTTCTCGGTTACGAAAGACGGCGCCGAGGGACGCTGGGAAGGCGAGGAAGGAAAAGAGGAGTTTGTAATGACCGGGCCCGGCTGGACGGGACTGGTCACCGACCTGCTTGGTCCGTGGCGGCCTGAAGAGAAGAGCGATGCGGGCGCCGTGCCGCAGGACGAGCCGAGGAATCTTGGGCCCTTTGCCCTTGCCTATCTCGAAGCTCTCGTCCGTATCGCCGACTGGCGCGCGAGCGACCTTTCACGCGCAACGGGCGCAGTCAAACCAAGCGAGGTGCACAATGGCTGCTGAGGTTCGGCTTCCCACGTTGGCGCTGCCCGGTCTGTCACCTGACAGCCTCGGCAATTACTTAGCGTCACTTGGTCTTTTGCGGGTGCTGTCCCGGAAGTGGCCGAGCACGCGTATCGCTTGGCTCAACGGGGTGCTGCGGGTGGTTGGCGGCCCGTCAACGCTCGATGAATTACTTGATGAATTGGTGCGGATCGCAAATGACCGCAAGTGGACCCAGTACAACAAGGATTGGTCTGATGCGAAGAAGTCGGGCACACCACTCGCCCTCTGGCAGGCAAAGGCACCCGAGTCCCAGCTCCAGTTGTTCGCTGCCCACGCCGTACCCCACGCTCGCGTAAGCTTCAATCCGCTTCTTGGCAGAGGCGGCAATGCGGGGCGACGTGACTTTGCAGCAGGCTGGAAAAAAGCTGCCGAATGCCTCGCGGCTGCTCCAGAGCCGCCAAAGGGACAAGCGAAAGGGGCCGCCAATGCCAGTAGCGCAGCGCCTGATGAAAGGAAAAAAGCTCTTCAGTCCTGGCTCCTCGGTCAGCCCGTTACGTGGATGGTCGAGGGGCTGAATGCAGGCTCATGGTTCAGTCAAGCAACGAAGCTCTACAACAGCGGTCAGACACCTTGGCGTGAGGGACAACTGTTGCCGTGGGCGATGGTCCTTGCCTGCGAGGGCTTGGTCTTCTTTGCGGGTGGTGCTTCTCGACGGCTCGGGGCGCGATCAGCGCGCGCCGTCGGCGCCTTCCCCTTTATCACCCGGCCTATCGCTGCGAGTGCTGAGAACGAGGCAAAACGACTTCTTGGTGAGGTATGGACTCCACTGTGGAGCCGACCGATGTCGCTTGCTGAGGTGGGGATGCTGTTCTCACGTGGACGCGCTGAACTGCGTGGTCGCGGTGCGCTCACGCCTGCCTCATTTGCGACGGCCATCCGAAAGCGAGGCGTAGATGCTGGTGTCAGCGAGTTCCTCCGTTTCACACTAAGGCGTACGACCAGCTCGGATACGTTCGAGCCCCGACTGGAGGCACGTTTCTTGCTCGGCGCTGATGCAAGAGGGGATGGCAAGGCAGTTGCGACAGCACTTGATTGTACCACGGCGCTGATTGAACAGCGCGGCTTCCCAAAAGACGGCAAGCCCTTCGCGGGGCTTCGCGGCCCGATCGAATCTGCGTTGCTTGAGGTCGCCTCCGAGCCACACCGCCCCGAAGCAGGCATTGCGTTGCTCGATGCGGTTGTCCGCGCGCTGGATCGCATTGACCGCAACCGCAGCTTCCGCGAGGGCAGGGTTCATTGGAAACCGCTGCCGCTCGAGTGGCTGCCTTCGTTGTTCGCTGATGAACAGCCTGGTGTCGAGGCACGGCTCGCTCTGTCACTTGTATCGGCATTCCCCCCTACTCTACCGTTCGCAGCCTTTCGCTTTGGCGTGCAGTGGACCCGCGAGCAGAATGGCAAGTATGAGTACGACTGGACGACCGAGCCGGAACAGTTCGAACATTCCAAGGTTGCTCCGGCCCATTGGGTGTGGGGGCCGGGAGAGCTTGCACGTGTTCTTGGGTCCGTACTATCGCGTCGGCTCCTCGAAGAAGCAGCACGTGATGGGACAAACACCGAGCGTCCCCAAGGCCGTGCGCCGCTTCCGGCGACGACCTCTCAGATTCGACAGTGGCTTACCGGTGAGCTTGACGAGTCATTGTTCGCAGCTTGGCTTTCAAGACTCGCGCTCTTCGATTGGAGGATCATCCCAAAGAAAGTCTGCATGCTCATCCCAAAGGAGGACAACACACCCCGTGCCGACGGCGCGCTGGCCTTGCTCGGACTCTTCCAACCGCTCATTGATTGGCAGCCGCTGATCGTCCGGGACCTTGCTCCAAACGACCTTCTGTCAAAGGAAACCGGCGCTCGCACGACGGAGGCTGCACGCGCTCTCGTTATGCTGATCCGTGCAGGTAACATTGATGCTGCGGTGCGGCTTGCAGGGAGTCGCTATGCAGTGGCAGGGGCACACCTCGCGTCATTCAACGTACCGTTCGCCACGCACGACCCTGACCGTCTTGCCGCAGCCCTGCTGTTCCCGCTTTCAACCTATGACCGAACGACCTTGTTTACCCGCTGGCTTCGACCTCGACGCCAGCCAAAGGGAGAAGCACATGTCTGAGAAAAAGCTCACACCCGCTGGTGTTTTGAAGGACGAGTCACCGCTCGTTCTGACTGCGACATTCGAACCGATTGGGAGCGACCGGTTCCAGCCTGCTGGGTTTCCCGAGATCGGCCACGTCATCTACAAGGCACCGCGCAAGGACGGCACTACCGAAAACGTCTGCATCGTGGACAGTGCGGCAAGTATGGCCAACCACCTCGAGTCGGTCTGCATGCGCGGTCCACACGATTTCGAACTTGTCGATGATCTCAATGGGATGCCCTACATTCGCTGCGTCACGGGCGATCCCATCAATGACACACTGCCACACGACAAACGCAAGGTTGTCGTCACCAGTCTCACCGAAGGCCATCGTATTGCCTCGTCCTACTTCATTAAAGGCGTTATGCTCAAAGGGGATGCCAAGGCGATGAGAGAGGGCAAAAACGGCCAGGCGAAAGAGGAGTATAAGCTTGAGCATTACCTCATTGAAAAGTTCGGCATTGTTTTGCCCGGAAGCAAAAAGGCACATCCGCCGGTTGAGAAGTGGTGGGATGTTTTCAAGACGATCTTCGAGCTGGATCCGAACTCGCTCGTCCACGGGGTACTCTTCCCGCAGTGGCAGATCAAAATCCCGCGTGCGCTTACGGCTCACCTGGAAGCATTCGGTGCAGCTCGTGTTGACCGCTCCGGTGTGAAGTTCGACCGCCTTGGGAAAACGACCTCTGGACAGCCGATCTTTGCAGTTGATGACGTGACTGCGGGATCAATCCGCGCAACATTTGTGCTTGACATAAGCCTCATACAGTCGTTTGGGCGGATGAAGAAGGACGGCGACGAGGAGACGCAGCTCGGCCTCTCAGAGAATCAGAGAGAGTTCCTCATTGCACTTGCGTTGTGGAAAATCAAAAAGCTCACTGAGGACGCCTTTCGCTTCCGGTCCGGCTGCTATCTCCGCTGCACGGCGCTTGAAAGCTGTGGGCAGAAGGTCAGCATTAATGTTGACATCCAAAAAGCAATCAACGAGGCAGGCTTCAGTGACCAGCCCGTCACGGACGTCTTCTGGTCGCGTGAAGAGTTGTATCGGGAAGGTGCTCCTGAAGCGAATGCAGCCAGCACCTCTGAAGGCGATGAGAACGGCTCGCCAGATGAGGACGACAGTGGTGCCGAGGAGGGCTGATGATGAGTGTAGTCATCCTTCGACAGGAATTCCCACTTGGGCGCTTTCACGCCACGCCTTGGCGCGTGAATCCGTTTGACGATCCCTATGGCGAGTGGCCTCCGAGTCCGTGGCGACTGGTGCGCGCCGTCACGGCACGCTGGTATCAGTGGGTGCGCGAAGAGGGAAAGACGCCTGACCTCGAGCAACTCAAGAGGCTTCAGGGTGCGCTGTGCAAGAGTACCTACAGGTTCTACCTACCGCCCGAAGCGCGGAAGGGAAACCCTCTGAGGCAGTACCACCCGACCAAGTTTGGTTGGCACCCCGCTGAAAAGGGGAAGCCGGGAAAGCGCGAATACGGACGCAGTCTCGTCCAAGACAACTACTGGTGCGTGCCGCCCGAGGCTTCCGTGTGGTGGTTCATCGAGGGCAATGACTGGAACGACGAGCTGAAGTCAGTGCTTGAGAAATGCCTCGAACGAATCACCTACTTTGGGCGTGCCGAGACGCTCACGCGCATTCGCCTAGTAGAGCGGTCTGGCGAGATTACGGCCAACTGCATACTCACTGAGCAACGAACGGATGGCACAGTACCTGTGCTGGTACCATGCCCGGAAGCCACCCGTGAGGACATCGAGCGTACGACCGATGACCCCTTAGCCGCAAAGCAAACAGTTCCGCCCGGCGCGCGGTGGCTCTACGCGAAGCGACCCGATCCTCCCGCGTCCCGCGAGTGCCGGCGCGTGCCGGAACGGCGCCTGGAGTGTCATCTGATGCAGTTCGCCATTGGCTGGAACGTGGCACCGGAACGTCGCGCCATTGTGCGGCTTACAGCGCGGTTTCGTGGGGCTGTGATCCGTGAGCTGCTTCGGCTGAAAACGAACTCAACCGTGTCTGGTTGGACGAAAGCCAGCCGCGACGTGCGTAAGGCAATAGCGGAAATGACCGGCAAGGACGCAGACGGCCAGCCGCTGAAGGGACATCAGCATGCAGAGTTTCTTGTCTGGTGTGAAGACAGCCAGCCGACGCGCCTCCTCGTCTGGCGTGGCTCCCGTGCATTCGATGCCGAGGAGCAGGAGGCAATCCTGGCCGCTGCCAAACGCGATGTGTCTTGGGCTGCGGCTGGGCCAGACTCTGATGAATGGAAGGTGCGGCTTGTGCCACTTGATCGGGCGGTGCCACCGCCACCGGGCTTCGACGGCCAATTGTCGAAGGTCTGGGAGTCAGTAACACCGTACGTTCCTCCGCGCCATTATCTTCGCGGCGGCAAGGTGCGTGCAGGTGAGTCAATCGCCGAACAGGTTCGCCGGGAGGTTCAGCAGCGAAAGATCGCAGAAGATGTCCAAGTTGAACTCTTGGGCACGCCACAATGGGTGGCCGTGCATGTGCCTCCACGGGAAGCCACCAAGCGCGAATTCATCGGAGATCGCCGAGGTCAAATGGTTCGGTTGCGGTTCGACAAACTGGTAGTCGGTCCCATCCGCCTTGGACACTCCAGCAGCTTCGGCCTGGGGCTATTCCGCCCGGTTGAGGAACCCAGGTAAACGGTGACTGCTACAGACCCGGCATGAATGCCGCATGCTCAACTGGACTTGGGCCAGCAATCCCTCCCCACATGCTTTCCCCAACCTACTGGTGCACATCCGCTGTCCTGATTTGGTAAGCTGTTGCCACCCTTGCCAACCTTCGTTGCCAAAGGCTGATTTCCCATGCGCGATTTGCTCACCGAGTTTGAACGCGAAGAAATCGTCGTCGAATGCCTCGATGCCTGGGCGCAGACCACACCCGATGCCGTCTATCTCTACTACGGCGAAGATGACCGAACCCTGACCTTCGGAGAAGTCGCCGAACTCACCGACCGTATCGCCGGAAACCTAGTCCGCCTAGGCGTCAGCCGCGGACAGCGCGTGTCCCTCCTGATGCAGAACCCGCTCGTCACCACGCTCGCCATGTTCGGCATCTGGAAGGCCGGAGCCGTGTTCTGCCCCATCAACTACACCTTCACCGGAAAACTCCTCGCTTACACCCTCAACGACACCCAGCCGACGCTCCTGCTCACCGAACGCCGCATGGCACCACGGCTGACGGAAATTGCCGCCGAACTCACTCACCTGCCCCATACAGTGGTGTATGACGCACCCGAGGGCGCCCACGATTACCTGCCGCCCACCGAGCGGATGCCACTCCCGGACGCTTTCCAACCCACATGCTGGACGGAACTGCTTGAACCGGCCGCACGTCCGAACGTCAACCTCCAGTACACCGACCCAGCCAGCATCATCTACACCTCCGGGACAACCGGCCCCTCCAAAGGGGTCATCCTCCCCTTCCGCTGCCTGAACCAGTACTGCTTCCTGGCGCGCAAGCTGCTCACCCGCGAGGATGTCATCTACTGCGATCTGCCGATGTACCACATTGCTGGCGCTTTTGCGCTCATCGCCCGCGCTGCCTGGGTCGGCTGCGAAGTCGCCGTCTGGAACCGGTTCAGTCCTCAAGATTTCTGGGCACGCATCGCCAAACGCGGCGCAACGACCGCCATTTTGCTCGATGTCATGGTGCCGTGGCTGATGAAAGCCCCACCTGGTGAAAACGACCGCGCCACAACGTTGTCAAAAGTGCACCTGCAGCCACTGCCGCTCAACCATCAGGAAATTGCACGGCGGTTCGGCTTTGACATTGTGACCACCGGCTTCGGTCAGACCGAATCCGGCCTCGGCCTCTGCCTCATCATCGAGGAAATGCCCGAAGGTGAAGGAACACCACCCGAACTGTGGAAAGGTTCAACCCGCGCGCACCTGCGGCAGGTCGCTGAACAGTTCGGCATCCCGGTCGTCCCAGGTGAAACCGTGACGACCAAAGGCGCAATGGGGCGTCCGATGCCCTTCCACGAAGTAGCCATTCTCGATGCCAAAGGCTACCCTTGTGCGCCCGGCGAAATTGGCGAGCTGTGCTTCCGTCCGAAAATTCCGTCCCTGCTGTTCGATGGCTACCTTGGCAAACCCGAAGCGACACTCAAAGCGTTTCGCCATCTCTGGTTTCATACCGGCGACGCTGCCTATGTCAACGAACATGGCGAGTATTTCTTCGTAGACCGTCTTGGCGACCGGCTGCGGCGGCGCGGCGAAAACTTCTCCAGCTACGTTGTCGAAGACCTGCTGCTCCAGCATCCAGACATCGCCCTGTGTGCTGTGTTTCCTATTCCAAGCGCGGAAGGCAATGAGGATGACATCGTTGCCTTCATCGTGCCCAAGACAGGCACAGCGCTGACTGAAGCTGCTGTGCATGCCTGGGCAACGCAGCATTTACCCAAGTTTATGCAGCCGCAGCACGTCCGGCTTGTAGCCGAGCTGCCCCGGACGCTTACCAATAAGGTAGAGAAGTACAAACTACGTGCTGAAGTCCTGCGGGAACTGGGCCGCGCCTAGCGTAACGCCAGTTCTGTGTGCTATGAACGAAAAGCCACCTAGGCAGAACTCACCTTCAGGAGCCAAGCTCAATGCCGCAGTCAGATGTCATTGACTATCGGATCGTTGGCGACGATCTGCAGGCGGTCATTATCACGCTCGACCCTAACGAACAGGTCATTGCAGAAGCCGGCGTTATGCTCTACATGACGGCCGGTATTGAGATGCAAACCACCATGACTACCGATAGCTCAAAGGGCTTCTTTGGCAACCTCGCCAAAGCCGTTGGGCGGATATTTTCAGGCGCCGGATTCTTTATCACCACCTTCACCAACTACGGTTATGCCCGGGCCGATGTCGCCTTTGCTGCTCCCTATCCCGGAAAAATCATACCCATTGACCTTGCCAAGTTCGGCGGAGAAGTGCTGTGCCAAAGGGACTCGTTTTTGTGCGCCGCCCGCGGCACTGACCTCAGCGTTGGCTTCCAGCAGCGCCTAGGAGCAGGCTTTTTCGGGGGCGAAGGCTTTATCCTGCAGCGTTTGCGCGGAGATGGCTTGGCATTTATTCACGCCGGCGGGGCCACAATGACCTACAACCTACGGCCAGGTGAAACACTGCGTGTGGATACTGGTTGCGTGGTGGCTTTTCAGCCGTCGGTTCAGTTCAACATCCAGTTTGTCGGCGGATTCAAAAATGCGCTCTTCGGCGGTGAGGGCGTGTTTTTGGCATCGCTGACAGGTCCTGGGCAAGTCATTCTGCAAACCCTGCCCTTCAGCCGATTGGTCGGACGCATTTCAGCCGCCTTGCCACGGCCAAGTTCCAGCGGCAGCTTGTTTGGCGACGAAAACTAAAAACATAGTGCCTACGCATTGCCGCCTAATGTTCATGCGAAGAAGACGGCTTCTCGGTCGCGAGGCTTCGGTTGTCAAAAGCCGCCGGAAGCAGCGCGGCCAAGGACCACTCAGCCGTTTTTCCCTGGGAACTGGCGCTGATAACGCGGATGTCACCGCAGAATTCCCATAGCACTTGCCGGCAGGCCCCGCAGGGTGGAGTAGGGGTTGCGGCGTCCGTGGCAATCGCAACCGCCTCAAACTGCCGCTCGCCTTCGGAAAGCGCCTTGAAAAGCGCCACCTGCTCGGCGCATACCGTCAACCCAAATGAAGCATTCTCAATGTTGCAGCCGGTGTACAACTGTCCAGACTGGGCTTGAATAGCTGCCCCAACAGAAAATCCAGAATACGGCGCATAAGCATACTCCCGCGCCTTCTGCGCCGCAGCAAGAAGAACTTCATCACGCCCAGACAAGGAAACAGAATTGCTCATAACACAGCCGGGCGCTGCAACTTGCTGGCGATGACTTCCCGGACGGCACGGGCCGCTTCCGCCGTGACTTCCTTCAAATCACGGTCGTCGGCTGAAAAGTACATCGGCGGGTGAAAGTGAACGGTGATTTTGCCCGGTCGCGGCAGCTTGCGGTGCATACTCCATACCTCAAAGCCGCCATTGAGGGTGATGGGAACAATCGGCACTTCCATCTTAACGGCAATCCGAAAAGCACCAGCTTTGAATTCTTGCAGATCGCCGTGGGGTGTCCGTCCACCCTCAGGAAAAATCATAACAGCCTGGCCAGCGCGGAGCAGTTCTTGGGTCGTCTTGAGCGCGCTCTTGTCAAAGGGTTTGTCATGGTCAACCGGAAAACACTGGAAGTAGCGCAGCAGGGGGCGTAAGTACGAGACCCGAAATACCCGGCTCCACGTCATAAAGTGAATCGGGCGACGAATAGGTAGCCCAATCCAGAAAGGATCGGCATAGGATTGATGGTTGGGGGCAAGGAGCACTGGCCCGGTTTTCGGTACGTGCTCTACGCCAAAATAAGCCATCCTGAAAAAAGGATGTAGGGCTACTCGTAAAGCCGGACGGGTCACATAGACAATGGTGCGCTGATGCAAGTTCATCGCTCCTTTATCCAGGAAACCGTCACTCTGCCCGTGTTTTGATGCAGCCATCAACGAGCAACGCCTTCGCCAGCAAGGCGAGGGCGTTGCATCCAAACTCCCAAGCAATTCACTCACTCTGCGCGCCAAGTGCCTGCGCAACGTTGAGCCGCCCGCCGGTGACCAATCGTCCTTCAAGGGCAGGTACCGGCGTTGCCGAGCGCAGCAGTTGTGCCTTGAGCTGCCCAACTGAGAGATTGGGGTTACGCGCCAGAACAAGCGCCGCTGCACCAGCAACATACGGTGTGGCCATGGAAGTTCCCGAGAAGTGCTTGTAACCCTGCCCGAAGATTGTCACCGGAACGGTGCTGTAGACATCCACCCCTGGTGCGGCAAGATGTACGGTTTTCTTACCATAGCAGGAAAAGGAGGCTAGACTGTCGTTCGGAGCCAGCGCCGCCACCGACACCACATTAGGGACATCATACGACGCTGGGTAATGCGGTATGCGATCGTTGTTGGTGCCAGAGTTGCCGGCGGCAGCAACAAAGAGAATGTCGTTAGCATTCGCCAAGCGAATGGCATCTCTTAGGGCACGGGAGTAGACCCCACCACCCCAGCTATTTGAGAGAACACGCACATTGACACCCCGCTGCTTCATGGCAATGGCGTAATCAATGCACTCCAAGGCATCGTTGAGTGTTCCGCGCCCGTTGGCATCTAGAAACTTCAAGGCCATGATACGAACGTCCCAGTTGACGCCCGCAATGCCTGCGCCATTGTTGCCTTTGGCCCCGATGATACCGGCACAGTGTGTGCCATGGCCGTTATCGTCCATGGGGTCGCCGCTATTTCCTACGGCATTGTAGCCGTAGTAATCGTCCACAATCCCGTTGCCGTCGTCATCAATGCCGTTGTGGGGAACCTCACGGGCGTTGACCCACATGTTGTCGGTAAGGTCTTCGTGCGTGTAATCCACACCGGTGTCAATTACGGCAACAACAACTCCATCGCTTCCAGTGGTGACATCCCAAGCTGCCGTCACCGCAGCATCCACGCCCGGAATTCCCGGCTGGCCGCCTTTGATGGGTTGTCCTTCGTTGAGGTGTCCCCACTGCTCGGCAAAGCCGGGATCATCAGGTCGGGTATCTTCGATGCGATACACATAGTTAGGCTCGACATATTCTACGCTTGGATGCTGCCGCAACCGCTCCAGAAAAGCCTGTGTTGCCTGAGCCTCGCCTTCCGGGTACAGCCCAAAGGCGAACCGGGGCAGATGAGGATAGCGATGAAACTGACGAATGTTCAGCTCTTCCAGCATGCGGGCAATAACGCTGGGTTTGGCCGTTTGTTTGTACTTGATAATGAACCCATAACTTTCGGGACGTTCGGCAACGGTCGTCGGTATTGAGGCTGAATAGGGAAACTGTTGGCGGCTAGGTCCAGCCTCGATACGACAGAACTTCGCTTCACGCGGCTTGGGGGCCGGCAGACGGCGCATAAAACCAATTCCGCCAGCAGCCGCAATGACCGCAAAGCCAAGGGCAAGATGCTTGATGGTGGACGGACGCATAGATTACCTCCCGGGGCGGAATACAAGCCGCGTGGTAGAGGAACGCAGCCAATCAGGATAGAGAAAACGCTACACCGTCTACGATGGAACGGCAAGCCAAAGCCCGTGCAGTTTAGACGGTGCTTTGGACACAAAGCCTCACTTAGCAGCCAGCCTCCTCAGACACCACGCATATCGGCCGGCCAGATGAGTTTATGTAACTGAGTCTGGAAGCGTACCTGAAGCCCGTCTGCCAGTATTCGCTCAACGATTGGGCGCCGTTCTACCCCAAAGACCGTGGAAAATAACACATTGGTGCGCTGCTCAAGGCGATAGATGCGCAGGATTTCCCGTGCCCAGAAGTAATCATTCAAGTCGGCAAGGACAAACTTAACCTCATCGCGGCGGGTAATGTAGTCCAAGTTCGACCAGAGGTTTTTTTCCACCATCCCACTGCCAGGACACTTGATGTCAAGGATTTTGACAATCCGAGGGTCAAGGCGAGAAACATCGCGGTGCCCGCCGGTTTCAATGAGAACCGTGTATCCTTCCTCGAGCAGCCGCTCAGAAAGTTCGTAGATATCCTTCTGCAAGAGCGGCTCTCCACCAGTCAGCTCTACCAGGCGCGTCGGATAGGCACGAACCCGTTCAAGGATTTCCTCAACCGACATGTGTGTCCCGCCGGTGAAAGTGTATTCCGAGTCGCACCAGGTACAGCGTAGATCGCATCCGGTCGTCCGCACAAAAGCACAGGGGAGCCCGGCGTAGCTTGATTCTCCCTGAATGCTAAAGAAGATTTCGGTAATACGCATTGGGACGACGCTGTGTTTCGGAAGCAAGATTCCGGCTTGGGAGCGATTTGTTTAACGTGACAATGGTATTGTTCCATGAACGGAACGCCCCGAAATGTACGTCAACATGCCACGCAACTGCGCCAAACCCATCATCCACCGGAAGGTAATAGCATGAGCGATAGCTGCAAGCCCCAAGTGCAAGATTTCGCTTACTGAACGGCAGCGACGGTTGGAGGCTTCATCGCACAGCAGGCCGCCTAGGCTATCTGCCAGCCCAACAGCCGCAAACATCAGCAATAGCGCCACGAGTTCGTCAAAGGTTATTCCCCCAGCCAGGGCAGTCACATCTACAAGGACAATCGCCAGCCACTCCCAAATTGGGGCAAAGACTACTGCGACAATAAAGACCGGAAGGGCAAGCCGGGCGCGCCAATCACCCTGTCCACGGAGAATGAGGCGCAGGTGACGTACAATAACGCTAAAGGATTCTTGAGTGACGGCTACTCGCGCAAGCATAGCTTCGTCAAGGGAGTTGAATGGCATAATCCATGCAACAATCTCAGGCAAAAACAGCACCTGGCGAAGTTCATCGCTTTTGCGCACTTGGTAGGCTGTAAGCAAAAGGTCTAGGGTATCCGCCGTATACCCGGTGCGATAGCCGCCTGCTGCTACAATTTCTGTTTTTTTGAGCAACGAGACCACACCGGGCAACATAGCAACATTCCCCACTCCTGCGCGCAGAAGCCACTGGGTGTGAAAAAGCGCTGCGCGGTCAATGCGTTGTAAATCAATCAGCGGACTCGGCGCTACAGCCGCACCAGCAACGGGTCGGGGCGCCATACGGACAGGCGCTACCCCCTCATCAGCCGACAGGCAAATATCAGAGCCTTTAGGCGTTGGAGCATCGCCAAGAAACTCCGCCAAGCAACTGACGGCAACGGTTTGCGTTACATTTTCAATGAACCCACGGGCAAGTTCGGTCAGGGCGTCAGCATCGAGCGTAATGCGTGAATCGAGCGCACAAACAAGCGGATAGCGCGAGACGTTCAAGCCGCAGTTGAGGGAGTCTTCCCGCCCGGTTTCTGGCTTGGCAACAACTGTCAACTGAGGATGTTTTGCCGAGGCATAGAGTGTTGGCTCGGCCTGAACGGGAATGCTTTTCTGAATGATGCGTGAGGTAGGATGAAGCGAGAAGGCCTCTGTCAAACATGCAAGAGTGCCGTCCGGTGAGCCGTCATTGACGACGATAACCTCGAAACGTGGATAGTTGAGTGCTAGTAACCGATCTACGGTTTCCACCACCTGCTCCCGGCCGCCATGCACTGACATCACAATCGAAACCGGTCGGATGCGTTCTGAGTTCGGCAAAGCCCATTCCATTTCAATCGCGCGCCGTCGCCGCCGCTGCCAAATCTCCCACAATGAGCCACCCATGGAAGCTAGGCGCAGGAAGGCTGCCAGAAGAACGGCGAGCACCAAAGCCATGGCGCCACTTTTGAGACCAAACCGAAACTCAAGCTCAAGACCACCTGGCGCTGCGACCACAAAGAAAAACAAAAATGGTACAACCCACCAAATCAGCAGTCCTACGGCCAGGATGCGGCCTGTAAGCGTTGGCGCTGTGGCTGGTTGAGTTTGGGAGCAATAGTTTGGGGTGGCTGGAAGCGCGTCGAAGATCACGAAGGAACTCCTGCGGGTGAGGGAAACACCTGGCCTACCACTTGCTCACTGATGTGCCAGAGACGTGCTTGCGCATCTGGGTCCATGGCGGCAGCACTAGGTGATACTGCCCGACAGCGCTCAAAGTAGCGCCCACTGACGCCCTCAACGGCAGTCGCCGTGGCAAGGTAAATCGAAGTCTCAGCCCCGCGCGCAGGCGACATTCCTAGCGCCCACTTGAGGACTTTAGCCGTCAGCCAAAACCAACCGCTGGTATTGTCGGCAAAGTTGGAAGCCACCCCGCCAGGATGGAGACTGTTGACCGTGACGCCGGTGCCCTCCAGACGCCTGGCCAGCTCTTGGCTGAACAAAATGTTCATCAGTTTGGATTGTCCATAGGCTGTCATGGCCGCGTAAGGTTTCCGCTCAAACTGAAGGTCAGCAAAGTCCACCCCTGGTACGAACCGATGTGCAGCCGAGCTGACATTGACCACCCGTGCCGGCGCACTGGCCAGTAACCGGTCAAGGAGCAGATTGGTCAGCAAGAAGTAGGAAATGTGATTAAGTGCAAATGTTTGTTCAAGGCCGTCTGGAGTAGTACGCCGTACGTCGAAAATAGCGCCGACATTGTTGACAAGGACATCAAGCCGAGGGTATGTCGCACGGAACTCGTCTGCAACGCGCCGGATGTCGTCCAGCCGCGACAGATCGCCTGTGAGGGCAAAAATGTCTGCCTGCCCGGTATCAGCCCGTAACTCCTGTACAACCTGGTCACACTTTTGGCGATGGCGTCCCACAAGGACAACCGCCAGCCCAGCGCGTGCCAACCCACGGACGGTTTCCTTGCCAATACCAGCCGTACCCCCGGTAACGAGCGCAATTCGCTTCATGACACAGTGTCGTAGTGAGTGGTTCAAGATGGTGGCGTTAGGTTATCCAAGAATCCACCTCCAACGTCAACATTTCTCCATCATTTTTTGGCTCATAGCTAAAGTCACAAAATTGTGACCACACTCCCTGGTTGCTCATGCGACTCATCGTCCATCCGCTAACTTTGGAACTGCGGGAACCCTTTGCCCTAGCCGTTGGCTCCCGTACCACAACGCCAGCCGTTTGTCTTGAAGTCCACCATGAAGGTTTGGTGGGTTATGGTGAAGCCGCCTTACCACCCTACCTGGGTTGGACTCAGGCAGACGTGTGCCAGGCGCTACACCGGGTCAAGTGGCACGAACCCATCCATCTGCTCAATCTCGATGGGCTGCTGTCCTCAGCCGCGGCTGCCATCGGGCCGCTCCCGCCAGCCCTAGCTGCGCTGGACATGGCTTTGCACGACCTGTTTGGGAAGTATCTTGGGCAGCCGCTCTATGCCCTCTGGGGGCTTGATCTAAGCCGGATTCCACCGACTTCGTTTACCGTGGGGCTGATGTCGCCAGCAGCAGCACGGGAGAAAGCTCGGCAGGTGGTTGAGTACCCAGTGCTCAAGCTCAAGCTAGGGGGCGACAATGACCGGGCGCTGGTAACGGCTGTGCGGGAGGTTACCGACCGTCCCTTGACGGTGGATGCCAACCAGGGATGGCAGGACCGCTCGGCAGCACTGGATTTCATCGGCTGGCTGGCCGAACAGCATGTGTTGTTTGTCGAGCAGCCGTTTTCTGCGGCGCGTGTGGACGACCACGCCTGGCTGACCGAGCGCAGCCCACTACCCATCATTGCAGACGAAGCTGTACGAACAATGGCTGATGTCGTGCGGGCAACAGGGGTATACCATGGCGTCAACATCAAACTCGCTAAGTGTGGTGGCCTGCGTGCTGCCCATGCCATGCTCACGGTTGCCCGCGCCCTGGGGCTGAAAACCCTTCTGGGATGCATGACCGAAACTTCCTGCGCCATTGCGGCCGCCACCCATCTTGCACCGCTAGCTGACTGGGCCGATTTGGATGGGGCAGCGCTTATTGCCAACGACCCCTTTGTAGGGGCGCAGTTGGTTGACGGACGTATGCTGCCGCCACCTAGCCCGGGGATCGGGGCGCGTTTAGTGAAACCTCTTGCTGGCTGAGTTTTCCGATGGCGTTTGCCCACGCCGGTCCAACAGTTTTTACACGGGCTTGATGGGATGGGCTATTGCCCGGAGGGCATCTACATCAACTTCTGCTTCTATGCGAAAGTCGTGACCTGAGAGAGAGCAGCCATCGAGAGACCACCGCTCGCCGGCTTCGTAGTCGCGCAAGTCCCCTATGTCCATTACACGACCACGGATAACATCTGATGAAGAGGGGGGTTGCCAGGGGTCGGTCAGGTTAATGGCAATGTCGGCAACAATGGACGGGATGCTGTCGCCGAATTCTAGGGTAGCCGACTCAAAAATAAGGTCATAGAAGTGATTAGTGTTGTGGGGTAGGCTCTCATAAGCCGTTGTTTCGAGTTCGTCACATTCATCACCGGCAATAGCATGCAGAGCACCTAACAGCGCTACTGCATTGAGCTGGCGTAGGTAGGCTTTCTCTGGGTCATTGCGCCAGCCCCCTGACTCAATCAGAACAACGCTTGTCCCCCAGCCTTGCATGGCATCGCCAAAACTGCGGGGTTCATGGGTTTCGTCAAAACGCGCCATGTAGCCGCCGATGTACGGGGTCAACATCTGGATCATCGCCGCTGCCAGACGCTTGGCACGCCGCCGGGCCACGTTGTCTTTACCCGAGGCATCGTGCGCTGGGGCAAGAAAAGCCATTGCCGTCAGGCGGCGACTTTCCCCAACTGTATACCGTGGGTTTTGGTCGTGCATGTTGAAGGCGAAATCCGGCACAAAGCTATCGTGCGTACGCTTGAGAAGTCTGGCTTCAGGGGTGCTAAGGCAACGGGCATCACGGTTGAGATCAATCCCCTGGGCTGTCCGCCGTTGAAACGTCTCAGCGCCGTCTGGATTGAGCATTGGAATGATACAGACCTGGACTTCCCTAAGAATTTTGTTCAGCGCGGTATCTTGGGGAAACTTGGTAAGCGCAGCAAGCAAGTCCAGGACAGCAAGGGTGGCCGTGGGCTCATCGCCATGCATCTGGGTCCACATCAGGACGCGCCGTTGACCTTGCCCAAACGTCACCCGGTAAATAGGGCGCCCTCCTGCCGAGCGGCCAAGAGGTTCGACTACCAGACGTCCGTCGCAAGCAGCCAGATTTTTCAAGTGCTGAGCCAACGCGGCTGCTGTCAAGCGGCGTGTGGCTTCGCGTACAGCATAGTGCTCATACTGTGAAACAAGCCGCTTGACCAAAGCTTGAGTTTCTTCTGACAAGCCTGCCATAGAGCCAGCCTGCTCCGAAGGCTACCTTGGCACCTCTATCTCTCGGATATGGGGATGTACTCGGCTTGCTCAGGCCCGGTGTACAGCGCCAACGGCCGAATCAGACGGTTATCCCGCAACTGTTCGAGGGTATGCGCTACCCATCCCGAGATGCGGCTACATGCGAAGATTGGGGTGAACAAATCCACCGGGATGTTGAGTGTGTAGAAAACCGGCGCTGAGAAGAAATCCACGTTCGGGTAGAGTTTCTTGCGCGCAAAGGCTAACTGCTCAATGCGTTCAGCCATTTCATACCACTTCGTGTTGCCGACATCTTCACCTAGCTGCTTGGCAAACTTGCGCAGGACGGTTGCCCGCGGATCCATGGTGCGATAGACCCGGTGCCCGAAACCCATGATCTTTTTCTTGTTAGCGAAAAGGTTGTCCACATAGGCTTCGACCTTGTCAAGCTCACCGATTTCAAGCAACATCTCCAGCACTCGTTGGTTAGCGCCGCCGTGAAGTGAACCGGCCAGCGCTCCAATTGCCCCAGTGATGGCGGCATACATATCCGAGAGCGTCGAAGCAATGACTCGGGCAGCAAACGTTGAAGCATTCAGCTCGTGGTCAGCATGCAAAATCAGGCAGACATCAAAGACCCTTGCACTCGACGGATGGGGCTTTTCACCCGTAAGTCCGTAGAGGAAACTTTCCGCCATCGAAAGCGATGGGTCAGGTTTGACCGGCTCTAACCCACGCCGAATGCGATCATAGGCCGTGGTCAGCGTCGTCATCCGGGCAATCAGGCGTATACCTTTGCGTACGTTGGCCTCATCGCTGTTGTCAGGCCCGTCAGGATCATAGGCCGAAAGGGCAGACGTTGCCGTGCGGAGGACTTCCATCGGCGTCGCTGTCGGCGGCAAGGTGCGCAGCAAAGTGTAGATTTCAGTCGGCACCTCACGTTCGGCTTGGAGCTGCTTTGTGAAGGCATCTAGCTCGGCCTGCTTCGGTAGGTGACCAAACAATAGAAAGTATGCCGTTTCCTCGAAGGTTGAATGCTCGGCTAAAACATGAATATCAATCCCACGATATGTTAGGCGACCGGCCGCACCGTCAATGAAGCAAATTGAGGATTGCGCTGCCAAAACGCCCTCCAAGCCTTTGACAAAATCTTCGTACCCCATGTCTGCTCCTTTGTGGACTAGTTAGAGTGGTAGCTTCTTTGGCAAGCTTGCTAAAAAGGCTTCAGACCGCCCGACGGGGGGCAAAAACTAGGCCAGAGTTCGGTAGCGGGCTGATACCAAAAGTGTAAGAACCATAACAAACCCCCTTGCACATGGTCAATGCAGCCTAGGTGTTGCAGGGGACTGCCTAGCCACGCAAAGGCGTGCGTGCCAAAGCTTGTCCCACCAACAGTTCTTCGGGTCGAACTGTTGCCGTTCCGAGTTTGCCCACCACGATGCCGGCCGCCCGATTGGCAAGACGTGCTGCTTGGTCCAAGCTTAGCCCAGCGCTCAATCCCAACGTGAGTGTAGCGAGGACAGTATCTCCAGCGCCGGTAACGTCGTAGACTTCGCGGGCTGTAGCTGGAATGTGGTGAATGTAACCCGGTGACTCGTACAGGGTCATCCCTGCTTCGCCACGTGTGATGAGGACATGGGCATGACCCAGCATAGCTGATAGTTGTCGGCTAACGGCTTCTAACGAGGCCTCATCTGTAATAGGCATCTGGGCAATGTGGGCTGCTTCGTGATGGTTCGGCGTCACGACCGTGACTGGCTGGTAGCTGGTAAAGCGCACCGGCTTGGGATCAAGGGCAACAGGAAGCCCTCGTTGCCGCGCACGGGTGAGAACATGGCGCAGAACCCGCTGGGTCAAAGCACCTTTGTCGTAATCTGAAATGGCGACGGCGCTGACTTCCGGCAGCCAGTTTTCCACTTTGTCTATCAGAGCCGTCTCAATGTCGGCCGAGGCGGGCTGTCTGGATTCCCGATCAAAGCGGGCCATAAGGTGGGCGTTGACCATCAGGCGAGTCTTGCGCGTCGTGGGCCGGCTGGCATCTACCACCAACCCATGCCACTCTAGATGCCAGCGCAGCAAACAATCGCGCAGGTGCTCGGCAGCCAAGTCATCCCCAACAATGCCTACCACCAAGGGTAACCCACCAAGCGCACGGATGTTGGCGGCGACATTGGCTGCACCGCCGAGCGCGTAGCTTTCACGCTCGACTTCCACGACGGGCACCGGAGCTTCAGGGGCAATGCGGTTGGCGTGACCCCAAAAAAACTCGTCGAGCATGACATCGCCCAAGACAAGGACACGTTGCCCGGCCAGAGCAGCAATAAGCCGTTCATCTTCCTGATGGGTCATGCGGCATCCGTTTCTTTGATCCGCCTTGGCTATTTTGTGGGGACTTGCTGTCCAAAGGCGTTCCCACGGTGGAGAAGCAAGCGAGGAATTCCTCACAGGCGGGCTAGTTTGATGTAGTTGGAGTGATTCGTCAACCAAACGGCTTTTGCTTGCTGACACAAAGGCGAAAGAGGAGTGTCAAACCTACGCCACTCCGGCAAGAGGCAGGCTTTTGACCTGTGCCGTTTGGTTGCAATAGCGGGAACTATGGCGCATCCGATTCGGTCTCATGGCTGGCAACGAGACGTTCGAGGCTGATCACCCCAGAGACGTTGCGGATAGCGCGCATCACGCGCGAAAGGTGCTTTGCATCATGGATGTCAAGCGTAATGGTGATGCGTCCGAAACCATCTACACCGACGTAGGCATGAGATTCGCGAATGTTGGTTTTGATGTCGGCTACGGCCATGGTGACGTTGGCCAGAATACCGGGACGGTTTTCGGTTGTTACTGAAAGGGTCACCGGGTAGGTTGTTGTACCTTCGGTTTCTGTAACCCAGTCTACCTCAATGATGCGTTCCCGATTGATCATGAGGTTGGCTGCATTGGGGCAATCAGCACGGTGAATTGCCACGCCCTTGCCGCGCGTAATGTAGCCGATGATTTTCTCACCGCGAATCGGTGAACAGCACCGCGCCCGAAACACAAGAACATCATCCACCCCGCGCACCTGAATGTGGTCTGACCCAAGCCGCAGATACTTTTTGACAAGCCTTCCGACCTTAGCTAAGCCATTGGCAGGCGTTTGGGCATCCAGCTCTGAGAGCCTGGCTGGCGGTACAAACCTAGCCAGCACATGCCGCGCTTCGAGCTTTCCGTAGCCAATGGCTGCAATAAGGTCTTCATCGCGCTGGTAGCCGTGGTCTTGGGCAACGCGGTTGAGTTCACCAGATTCGACCAGCTTGCGTAGGTTGAGCTTGAGGCGGTCAGCTTCCCGTTCAAGGGACTTGCGCCCGATTTCAAGTGAGCGCTGGCGCTCTGTTTCGACCAGGTAGCGACGAATCTTGTTGCGCGCTCGCGCTGTCTTGACGAGTTTTAGCCAGTCATGGCTGGGTTTCCCATTAGGAGAGGTGAGAATCTCAACAACGTCACCGTTTTTGAGTTCGTACGAGAGTTTGACCAGGTTGCCGTTGACCTTGGCTCCGACGCACCGATGCCCGATGTCGCTGTGGATGGCATAGGCAAAGTCAATCGGGCACGAGCCACGCGGCAGTTCTAGCACTTTGCCCTTGGGCGTGTAGGCATAGACCTCGTTGGGGTAGAGGTTGATTTTTAGTTCGTCGAGAAACTCCCGCGAATCTGATACTTCTTGCTGCCATTCCACCAACCGCTTGAGCCAAGCATAGGCCTCGGGGTCTTCCTTGAGCGCCGAGCGTCCTTCCTTGTAGCGCCAGTGCGCAGCAATGCCTTCCTCGGCAACTTTGTGCATCTCGGCCGTGCGGATTTGCACTTCAAAAGGATGCCCGATGTCACCCATAACGGAAGTGTGTAGCGACTGGTAGAGGTTGTTTCGAGGGATACCAATCCAGTCTTTGAAACGTCCCGGAATGGGTTTCCAAATGTTGTGCACTACACCAACAGCAGCGTAGCAGTCGGCAATGTCTTGGGTGATGATGCGCACGGCCATCAGGTCATAGACCTGGTCAATCGAAATGGCGCGCTGTTTGAGCTTGCGATAGAGGCTGTAGAGCCGCTTGATCCGACCCTGAATCTCCACGACCTTGACATTGTATTCCGGGAGTTTTTCCTCAAGGGTGGCACGGACGTGGGCCAGATCGGCTTCCAGCGCCGGACGGCGTTGATCGAGAATGGCTTTTAGGTGTTGGTAGTCGTCTGGATAGAGGTACTGAAAACTGAGGTCTTCTAACTCACCACGAAGTTTCCCCATTCCTAGGCGATGCGCAATCGGCGCGTAGATGTCAAGCGTTTCTTGGGCTTTGGCAACGCGCTTTTCTGGCGGCAGATAGTCCAGCGTGCGCATGTTGTGGAGCCGATCGGCAAGTTTGACAAGCACAACCCGGATGTCATCCACCATCGCCAGCAGCATCTTGCGGACGGTTTCTGCCTGGCGGTCTTCCCGTGAGGTGTACTCGATGCTGGAAATTTTGGTCAGCCCGTCTACAAGGTGGGCAATTTCCGGCCCGAACAGTTGCTCCACTTCAGCTAAGGTTGCGTGGGTATCCTCAACAACGTCATGGAGCAACCCGGTCGTCACACAGACGACATCCAGGCGCATTTCGGCCAGGATGTGGGCAACGGCAAGGGGATGCGCAAGGTATGGTTCACCAGATTTCCGCACCTGCCCCTTGTGCATCTGCGCAGAAAACAAGTAGGCCCGACGCAACAAGTCCAGGTCAGCGTTTGGGTGATAGCGTTCGACCTTTTCGGCGATGTCTTCAAATCGGATCACGGTAGTATGCCTCGCACAAATGCCCCTAGCATTCGGCTGTCATCGCGCCTACAACTATAACGCGCCGCGCGGAAATTTGCTGTATGAGTTGTTCCACCTTGTCCTGCCCAGAGAGGACCGTCCCCAATGCGTAGTCAATGGCTGTTCAAGTGCCTTGTGGCAGGTGTTGCTTTCTGTTTAGTAAGCGTTCTGCCGGTAGAAGTTACCAAGGCACTGGCCCAAGAAGAGTTTGTCTTGCAAAGCAACCTGGTGACGATCGAGGTCACGGTGACGGACATCCAAGGTCGTCCAATAACCGGATTACAGCCGGACGACTTTCTGGTTTACGAAGAAGGTCGCCCGCGCCGGATTGCCTTTTTTCAATCCAATGGTGAACAGTCTCTCCGCCCGCTGGCCGTCGTCTTCGCCTTTGATGTATCGGGCAGTGTCACACCGGCTGAAGCTGCACTGCAACGCCGGGCGCTGGAAGCCTTTCTCGCCGAGCGCCACCCCGACTCAATGTTTGCCCTTGTAGCCTTCAACCACGAGGTGCGTGTTTTGGAAAGATTTACCAACGACCCGAACAAGTTGTTGGCAAAGCTCAGCCGGTTCAAGGACTTCGGCGGGTCAACCCGGCTGTTTGATGCCATAGACAAAGCGGTCTCCATGCTCAAAAAGGTTCCCAAGCAGCGTGCCGGACGGGTGTTGCGACGGCTCATTGTTGTCCTGACGGATGGTTTCGACAGTGCCAGCAACGTCAATCTGGATGAACTTCTGCGCCGGGTCAACCAGCATGAAATCACGGTCTACAGCGTAACGTCACCTTCTTACACGCTGACCGTAGCCGGCCGGGTGCGTGTCCCGACACCACTCGATGCCACCCGTCTTGTGCCGCTGACGGGCGGGCGGGATTTTCCTATGACGCCAGGGAAGGATTACAGTGAAGCTTTCCGTGCCATTGCTAGAGATGCAGCCACAAGTTACACGCTAGCCTATGAACCGAGTGACATAAAAGGGAGTGGATTTCGCCGCATCTCCGTTCAGTTGCGCTATCCTGGAGCGATTGTTCGTACTAGCCGAGAGGGCTATTACGCTCACCCCTGACCATCTGCACCGGCAGTCATTCCCGGCAGTGGGTCAGAGCTTGTCTAGGCATGGCCAACGGGACGAGGTGGCCCTTCCGCCCGTCACTTGTTTAGCGCCGCCGCAGGACTTTATTTGCACAGCGTTTCAGCGAAATTCGCCGTTCCAGTTGCCCGCCACCGGTTGGTCACCAGCGCTGCCAAAGGGGATCACCATGTCAGGCGGCCTACTCGTGTTGCTGTTGCGCAAAAGGAAGGTTCCGTTGCGGAAAACACCAACCGAATCAAAGCCTTTTCTCATCCAGTCGCCGGCTAATGTGATAATCCTGGCCCCAGCAAAGGTCTATGACACAAAAACAGCCCTCAAAATTTGCGCTGTCCCTAAAAAAGTTGTGCGGACGGCTCTAGGCCAGCCGCCTGAGACTAGATAGGTGGCAAATCAGCTCAGTGTGCGTAGGCCCGGCGCGGTAGCGATGTGTTCACTTTGGGTGAGCGTGTGAGGGCAGCCAGCTTGCAGGTGGGATGGATTCTGTCCCGAAAGCGCGTCAGGGCAAGAAATGTCAACGCCGGGTGGCAGGCGTGAAGGGGCGATCGTTGGGAATTTGAGCCGGTCTTCAGGCCGGATGCGGCCCGGACAATTCCGCCAGCGCTTGGCGATAGTGTGCGGCTGTGACTTCCGAAAAGCACATCAGCGTGACGTGCAGTTCTGGGTATGTCGTCGTCAGCGCTGTCCACAGGGTGCGGATGGCGATAGGGGCGGCGCGTTCAACAGGAAAACCATAGGCGCCAGTGGAAATGGCAGGGAAGGCAATCGTTCGTAGATTATGTACTGCCGCTAGTGCCAGGCTGTTGCGATGACACTCAGCTAGCACTTCATCTTCATTGTGTGCGCCACCGCGCCAGATAGGTCCGACTGTATGGATGACCCAACGGGCAGGTAGGCGATAGCCGCGGGTCAGTTTGGCTTGTCCTGGCAGGCAACCACCAAGCGTACGACACTCAGCCAGCAACTCCGGGCCGGCAGCACGGTGAATGGCTCCGTCCACGCCGCCACCGCCCAGTAAGGACGGGTTGGCCGCGTTGACAATCGCATCCCCAACAAAGCGGGTAATGTCACCAACGGTCACGATGAGACGGTCAAAAACTGGTTCGGTCATGGTTTTTATCAGCGGTCGGTGGAATGCCTAGGATGGTCAGCCGGTGGCGATTGGCTAGAGCGACAACGGCATCGCGGTCAAAGATGAGTGTCTTTCCGGCAGTTACAGCCAGGGCTGTCGCCCCAGCGGCCAGCATGGTTTCAATCGTTGTCCGTCCAATGACTGGCACATCGAAACGCATATCCTGCTGTGGCTTGGCCACTTTGACAACGGTGAGTTCCCGGCGGTGGGCAATTTCGCCGGCGCGCATGATGGCTGCATCCGTCCCTTCCATAGCTTCGACGGCTACAACGGCGCGGTTGCGCACCACAATGGTCTGTCCGAGGTCTAGTCCGGCAATGACCTGAGCAACTTCCAACCCGTAGTCAATGTCGGCGCGTTCGCGGGCGGTGGGCTGGCGTTTGGTCAAAACGCCAACGGGCGCCAGTAGATGCGGAACAAAGAGCGTGGAGTCCACAAGCTCGATGCCATCAGCTGCAAGTTCGGCAACTACGGCGCCAAGCAGTGAGTCGGTGTTGTTACGGGACAGCCTAAGTAGCATCGCCGCCATGCGCCAGTCTGGAAGCGCCCCACTGAAAATCTGGCGGTGCTTGACCTGCCCTGCCATAATCGCACGCCGGACGCCTTCCCGGCGGAAAAAGCGGATCAGCTTTCCAAGCTGCCCTATCCCACACCATTCGACCTTCACGCCCATCCGGTCAATATCGGGTGAGGTCTCCTCTCGGATAGCTGCTACCACCATGCGGACGCCTGCGGCACGCGCACCCTCCAAGACGTAGAAGGGAAACTGTCCGTTGCCGGCAATAAGGCCGTAAGTTTCAGTAGAGCCGAGGGAAGGGGTTAGCGTGGTCTTCGGCCGAGCATCCGACATAACTGCCACGGGCGTGGATTAGCGGCGGCCTTCTGCTGACTTGTCCAACGAGGACTTCGCTTCGGTAGGTTTGGTTTCCGCAGGCATTGGTTTGGAAGGGGCCGTTTGATTGGTGGGTTCGTTTGGTGGCGCGGCTGATGCGTCAGGCTTGGGCAACAGCACAGAACCGGCGGGACGGGCTGAACCAAAGTTGATGGGGTTATCGAGAATGCGTTGGGCAAGGTAGTTCTCAATCCGGGCGTCGTTGGTGGCGGAAGCCTGAAGCGCCGCCACAAGAATTTGCTCACGCTGCTGGCGGATAAGGTCCACAATCCGCTTTCGAATGTCGGGATTGTCCAGCTTAGGTTCGATGGCTTCCGTTCGCTTGCCGGTTAGCTTGAAAATGTACAGCCGACCGTTAGAGCCGGGGATCGGTTCGGTGATTTGCCCTTCGGTCATGTTGAAAAAGCGCTTGGCGAGGGCTTCCCCGAAGGTCTGACGTAGGATGTCTTCCGGGAAAAATCCGGCATCCCCACTGTTTTGGGCCGTCTGGAAGTCTTCCGAGACAGTACGGGCTACGGTAGCAAAGTCGTCTCCGGCTTTGAGCCGTTCAGCAATCTTGGCGATTTTTTCCTTGGCTTGCGCTTCGCCAATGGCATCATTTTTCAACCCATTGTCAGCCGGGTCTACGACGATGATGCCTAGTGAAACACCCCGCTCAAGGCGGAACTGTTCTTTGTTTTGGTTGAAAAACTCTTCAATTTCCTTGTCAGAAGGAGCCGGCACTTTGGCTTTGAGCTTTTCCTGAAGCTTGCTGACAAGCAACGCATGACGGGTTTCTGTCCGAAACTCTTCTTCCGTCAGCCCGGCTTCCTTGAGCTTTCTGCGGTAGTCTTCTTCAGAAAGGCCTTCGTCGGCTATTTGCCGCTTGACGGCCTGATCTACTTCAGCCTCTGTCACCTGGATTTGCTCGCGCTGGGCACGCTGGAGCAGGATTTCTTCGGCAATAAGCGCATCGAGCGCCTTGAGCTGGGCAGCCGCCAGCTCAATCGGGCTAAGGTCACTCAACTTGGCATTGGGTTGCTGTTGTTTCAGCGTCTGTTCAATGCGCCGATTGACTTTAGAAAGCGGAATGACAACGGCATTGACCCTAGCGGCAATTTCAGCCGTGCTCCCGGCTGCACCGTCAGTTTGACTGCAACCGGCAAAAAGTCCGGCGCTCCCGCCAACCAGTGCTAGCGTGAGGATGCAGGATGCTAAATGCTTCACAGAGGACTCCTTAAGGCGGCGACGCAAGTTTGACTCACACACGTCAGTTTGGTACAAGTATGAGTTTCGCATACTAGAGGAAGACGGGCCGGAGAGCAATTGTAGACCAAAACCAAAGCTCCTGTTCGTTTTGCTGGCTATTGTCTGGGAGGCGATGCTTTCGTGGCACTGAGTGCAGAAACCAAACGCAGCATTTTGCAAGAGTATGGGCGGCATGCAACTGACACCGGGTCGTCCGAAGTGCAAATTGCCCTGCTGACCAAACGGATTGAAGAGTTGACGGTTCATTTCAAAACCCACGTCAAAGACAACCACTCACGTCGCGGCTTGATCAAACTCGTCAGCCAGCGGCGGCGGTTGCTCAACTATCTGAAAAGAAAGGACGCTGAACGCTACCAGCAGCTCATTTCAAAACTTGGTATTCGCAAGTAGGTGTGAAGGCTATCCCGGCGTGGCGGTCGGGTGTTTTTCCAAGCCGGCCAGCCACGGTCGGGTCCTGATTCAAGGCGCTACTTTGACCCGTCAACCGTCGGGCGCTTTCTAGCGTGCCGCTGGTGGCGGGTTTGTCTTTTCACGTAGAGCGCCTAGCTTGCGCCCTGATGTTTTGGTCCATCTCGATAGTCAGGGAGTAGGGCCGGCCGGCGGGAGGCTTTCACCACGACGTTTTGGAGGTTTCTTGAAAGGGAGATAAGTGTATGTATGTCAAGCAAACAATCTCAGTTGGTGGGCGTGAACTGATTGTCGAAACCGGAAAAATCGCCAAACAGGCCGACGGGGCCGTAGTGGTGACATGTGGGGAAACCGTGGTGCTGGTGACGGCTGTTGCTGCTAAAGAGCCGACTTCGCGGGGGTTCTTTCCCCTCACCGTAGATTACCGGGAGTATGGCTACGCTTCAGGGCGTATCCCAGGTGGCTATTTCAAACGTGAAGGACGCCCCACCGAACGCGAAATTGTCACTTCCCGGCTCATTGACCGTCCGCTTCGTCCACTGTTTACCGAAGGCTTCGACAGCGAAACCCAAGTCATTGCCCTGGTGATGTCCGCCGACAAGCACAATGACCCGGACGTACTCGCCATTACCGGAGCTTCTGCCGCGCTGTACATTTCCGACATCCCGTTTGAAACGCCGATTGCTGGTGTCCGGGTCGGGCTGGTAGACGGCAAGCTGATCATCAATCCAACCTACCAGGAAATGCGCGTCTCCAGTCTTAACTTGACGGTAGCCGGCAGTGAGGAAGCCATTGTTATGGTCGAAGCCAGTGCAAAGGAGGTTAGCGAGGAGATCATCATTGAAGCCCTACTTTTCGGACACAACGAAATCAAGCGGTTGTGCGCCATCCAGCATGACTTGCGCGCCAAGGTAGGTAAGCCGAAGCGTGCTGTCACGCCGGTTAAGCTGGACGAAACCATCCTTCAAGAGATAACGGCTGCGTATACAGACCGGCTGCGTGCCGCCCTCGATGTACGGGGCCGTACCAAGTTGGCCAGCTACGCCGAAGTGGATGCACTCGAAAAAGAAGTCATCGAACGCTATCCAGCCGATGCCCCCGATCAGCGCGCTATGGCGCAGCGCGTCTTCGAGCACCTGAAAGAAAAAATCTTCCGGGAAGACATCCTCATCAACCGGCGGCGGCCAGACGGACGTAAGTTTTCGGAAATCCGACCGATTGAGATCGAGGTCGGCATCTTGCCCCGCGCCCACGGAAGTGCACTGTTTACGCGCGGTGAAACCCAGGCCATTGTTACAGCCACCCTGGGCACAAGCCAAGATGTGCAATATCTAGACGACCTCGAGTTCGGCGAGGTCAAGCGGGACTTCATGCTCAACTACAACTTCCTGCCGTTTAGTGTTGGTGAGACAGGGCGAATGGGACTCCCCGGACGGCGGGAAGTAGGACACGGAGCCCTGGCTCACCGGGCACTCCAAGCGGTTTTCCCAACCGATGACTTTCCCTATGTCACGCGCGTCGTCTCCGACATTACGGAGTCGAACGGGTCCTCCTCAATGGCAACCGTCTGCGGCGGAGCGCTGGCCCTGATGGACGCCGGCGTGCCTATCAAGGCGCCAGTTGCCGGTGTGGCCATGGGGCTGGTCATGGACGACAAACGCTACGCGGTTCTGACCGACATTGCCGGTGCTGAAGACCACTACGGCGATATGGACTTCAAAGTCGCCGGGACGCGCCAAGGTATCACGGCCCTCCAAATGGACATCAAGGTCAAAGGGCTAAATGCCCAAATCCTCGCCGACGCCCTTCAGCAAGCCAAGCAGGGACGACTCTTCATTCTAGAGAAGATGCAGGCTGTGCTACCGGCACCACGTCCGCAAATCAATCCCTTGGCACCACGGATTTTGACAATGCAAATTCCGGTATCCAAGATTCGGGATGTTATCGGCACGGGCGGCAAAGTCGTGCGCAGCATCGTTGAGAAAACCGGTTGTAAGATTGACATTGAGGATTCCGGCCGAGTCATTATTGCTGCCTCGGACGAGGAGTCCGGTCAGCGCGCCCGGGCGATGATTGAAGCTGTCATTGAAGAAGCCGAACCGGGCAAGACGTACCTCGGTACGGTTACACGCATTGCGGAATTTGGCGCTTTTGTCGAAATTTTCCCCGGTACAGAAGGACTGCTGCACATTTCTGAGATTGCCAACTACCGGGTTCGGTCCGTGGCAGACGAACTCAAAGAGGGGCAGCAGTTGATGGTCAAGTGCTTGAGTACAGACCCCAGTGGTAGGATTCGCCTGAGCCGGCGGGCTTTGCTAGAAGAAAGCTCCACCGGCAACGGAGAAACCGAGCGCTCGAAAACGCCAGAACGTTCAGGCTCACCGGAGCGGGACAGTGATCGCCGTTCCCGGCGGCGCTAAAACCCGGCTTCTGAAAAAGCCGGACGCTTTCTGTAAAGTGAACGCCGTGGGACACTTGCCGAGCTGTAACTGCTTTGGTAGCGTCACGGTGTAAGAGCGTTCCAAACTTGACGCCCACGTTCAAGGCGGAGTGAGGCGGGTATGACGAAAGCCGACCTAGTGGAAGTGGTGGCGCGGGCTGCCGACCTGACGAAAAAGGATGCCGAAGTCGTCGTGGAAGAGGTCTTCGCAGCGATTATTGAGTCCCTAAATCGTGGCGAAAAGATCGAGCTGCGTGGTTTCGGCTCATTTCGTATTCGCCAACGCAACTCGCGCCGTGGGCGCAACCCTAAAACGGGCGACGCCGTGGAGATTCCAGCAAAGGCCGTGCCGTACTTCAAGCCCGGTAAGGAACTGCGGGAACTTATTAACCAACAAATGCCCACAACCCAGGCGTAAGCTGCTCCGCCCGAAAAAAACCTCGGGACGGCGGGAACTGGTGGGTACGTCCTGTGGGCAAGAAGGTTTTTTTCAAGTGGATGTGACAAGGAGACCCTCTTGTGGACGTGCTGTGGAGTCCGTGGCGTTACCGCTACATTGCGGGGCTTGACCGCCAGTCGGAGCGGTCCACTGAAACTGCAGCCACAACCTGCCCCTTTTGTCGAATCCCGGCCGAGAAGCGGGATGCCGAAAACTTTGTCCTCTACCGCGGACGTCACAACTTTGTCATCCTGAATATCCATCCGTACATCAACGGCCACGCCATGGTCGTCCCCTACGCCCATGTGGGGACGTTGTCGGCACTGCCGACCGAGGCCGGGTACGAAATGTTTGATTTGACCCGCTATTTGACGGAAATCCTGACCCGTGAGTACCGGGCTATGGGGTGTAATGTTGGCATGAATCTTGGGCAGGCCGCAGGTGCCGGCATTGCCGACCACCTGCACATGCACGTTATGCCACGCTGGTTTGGAGATGTGAACTTCGTCACGACCATTGGGGAGACACGGGTGCTTCCCGAAGAACTTCCCACAACGTATGCCCGCTTACGGCCTTACTTTGTGGAACTAGAAGAAAAGGAAAACTTGCCACCCGTTGCTTCACCCGCGCCGTGATGAGGGTATTCGACCTTTAGCCATCGCCATGCGCGAACTTCTCGAGCCGATTGCCCATCACCTTCAGAATCCACAGGACCTTGACCAGATACTGTCGGCGGTGGCCCGGCGAGTAGCTGAGGAAGTGACAGCCGTTGGGGCGCGTCTGTGGCTGATTCGGCGCGGAGATATGTGTCAGACCTGCCACTGGGCACGGGACTGCCCTGACAAGCGGCGCTGCCTGCACCTGAAAGCCAACTTTGGTTTCCCGGTTGAGCCGGCTTACCGGCGCGCCCCTTTGATTGTTCTTTCAGGAGAGCAACTGGCGCGTGGCAGTGTCCTGACCTGGACGCCACCACCGTCCGCAGCCGCCATGTTGCTTGACCCACGGCTGGCCGACGAACACGGCATCGTGTCTTTCATCGCGCATCCGCTGCGGGTTGAGAACCGTGTCTTGGGGCTGCTAACGGTCTTCGGAGCACGGATGTTTACAAAAGAGGATTTTGAAATCTGTGCTATCCAAGCCGCAGCCGCTTCAACAGCCATCCGCGTTGCCGAGTTGGTCAACCGCGTGCAACGGGCTGACACGACTGCGCGTGACAAGTCCCGCGAATTGGCACAGCAGACGCGCCTACTGACGGCCATTCTTACCTACTCCACAGACCGCGCCATACTCGTCGAAGACCTAGACGGTAACATTCTCGCTTTCAACGAAGGCGCACGCCGTGCCTACGGCTACAACCCGGAGGAACTCATCGGACGTGCAGTTGCCGACAAGCTCCATGCCCCGGAGGACTGGAACAGTGGTCAGGTTGCCAAAATCTACCAGCAGGCTCTGGAACAAGGGAGCTACGTTGGCGAAATCCGGCGGCAGCACCGGGACGGACGCATCTTTGTCGAGCACACGACCCTGACGGCGCTACGGGACGAGGAAGGCGACCCGGCCGGTTTTCTATCGATTGCTCCGGTTGAAACCGGGGACGTTCGTACGTCGCCGGCCGCCGAGGTAATGCTGGCTGCTCTTGAGGACCTGGCTGCTGTTCGGCGACCTGAAAACATCTTTGCAGAGACGCTGGCGCAGATGTGTCGGCTAAGTGATGCATCGGCAGCAGCGCTGTTTACCCTCGAAGGAGAAACCTTGTCGGTGCGTGCCATCCACGGCGGGGCGGCCTTTGTAACCGATGTGACCAGCCGGAAGTGGTCGCCCGGAGATGCCCCAGAGTTGTTTCGTGCTCTTGAGCACGGTCAACTTGAGCCACTCACGACCTCGGCTGCCAAGCTGTTGGTAGAGCCTACAGTCGGTAGCGTGGTCGTTCCGATGCTGCGACAGCAAGTGCAATCTGTCGTGGTGCTTGTCGCACCAAAACAGGCAGTTGCTGGCCCGTTGCTTCAGTTGGCGAAGCTGGCGGCAGCCTTTCTCAAGTGGCAGCTTTTGGCTGATCAGCTTGAAAGGCGGGAGCAGGCACTTGCAGCCCAAGAAGCCCAGCACCAGCAGTTGGCGGGCGAGTATGAGCAGCTTGTTGCAGCTCACCAAGCAGCTCAGGCGCGGATTGCCGAACTTGAAGCCCAATTGCAGGACCGACAACAGTCTGTGCAGGCGGCAAAGGCGGCCCAACAGGCGGCCGAAGCCCAAGTAGCCAATCTAGAGTCGAAGCTGGCAGCACTGGAAGCCGAGCAAGCACACCTTGTCGAAGCCTACCAGCAGTCTGAAGTCATAGCCAACCAGGCTCGCCAAACGGCGGCTGAGGCTGTTGCGCGCAGTGAAAGCCTTGCTGCTGCCTACGAAACAGCCTCGCAGGAGAAAGACCTTTTGCGCTCACGGGTCGAGTTGCTTGAAGCCGATTTGCGCCAGACACGTCTTCAAGCCGACCATGCCATCCATCAGCATGCTGAAGCGTTGATGCAGCTTCACAATCTTGAAGAGGCTTTGAACGCCCGCACCCGGGCTTTGCAAATGGCCGAACAGTCTTTGGTTGAGCTGCGCGAGCGCTATGAAGCTGCTCACCACCAGATGACGGGGCATATCTCACAGCTTGAAAACCAATTGGCCGAGGCGCAGCAAGCGCTATCCTCTCGCGAAGCGGAAGCCAAGCAGCTCACTGTGCAATTACGTGAATTGCAGGACGAGCTAGCAACTGCCCAGCAGGCTCGTCGCGATGCACAGCAAACAGTCGAAACTTTGCAACACGACCTGGCGTCTGCTCAGCAGCTGCTATCTGAAGCCGTGCTTCGCAGCCAAACCGCTGAACGCACGGTGGCAGAGATAGAAGCGCGGGCTGCCAAGTTACTATCTGAAGTCATTGCTGCCCACGAAGAGCAAGCCCGGCTCATCAAAGAGTGCGAAGCATTAGAAGCTGCACTGGCGGCGTCCAAGGCCGAGACCGAACGTCACGTCCAAGCCGTGAAGTTCTTTGAAGCTCAGGTAGACGCTCTTGAGCGCGCACTGGCAAGTAGCGAAGTCACCCGCGCAGCCCTGATGCAGCGCATGGAGACCTTGCTTGAAGAGCGGGTCGTGTGGCGTCGCACCCTTGATCATCTGGAAGCGCGCCTGGCAGATCGTCACCTCTCGGTAGCAGGCGAGCTGGCTTCCTCTGACGATGAAAAACCATCGGGCGCATGCCCTCCGGCTGAGGTCGCCCGGCTTCAGGAACTGCTGGCGCAACGCGAAGCTGAGAATGCTTCATTGCGCCAACGGCTGTCCCTGCTTCAGGGCACCTATCGAGAAACGGTCGCTGTTTTGCAGTCCCGTCTAGATGACCTCACGAAGCTCAATGTCATTACAGGGGCACATCGCCGGCTTGAAGACATGCTGCTTGAGCCTTCACTGCCAGCTCAGGCGACTTCCATTGTAGTAGTAGCCTGTGATGATGAAGCCTTGCGTACCCAGTTGGCCACCTGGTGTCAGCAAGCAGGCTATCAGACAAACCAAGTCACGAATAGCGACGCTACGCTGGCGACGCTGATGCTCGACCCACCCCAGGGCATTGTGCTAGCTGGTACGCCAGATCACATCAGCACCACGTACCGCCGCATACGCCGAAACCCCGACTGGCGTGCCCTACCAGTGGTCGTGATTACGCCAAAGTCGTTTACCGGGGTATCAACTTCTCCTTCGACATGGCTTCTTGACGAGCAAGCCGTTTCCCTATCAACGCTTCAGCGAGCACTCCGGCGGTGGTCTATGGCGTAAGCTCCACCCACGTCGGGCAATAGCCCTGACACTTAATGACCGCTAGACCCGATGGTACGCACAAACCGCAGGGCGAGCGCCGGTCGAACCTGGTTGGGCATGCTACGGTCTGCGCCAAGGCCAACCTGGAAGGAATACTGCCGCCACTGAAACTGGGCCTGTGGCAAAACGGTCCAGTCCGTACGGCGTCTGGCGCCTACCGCCAGATTGGTTTCCAGACCAAGGACAAGGCGCTCAGAAACCTCCCGAAAGACCGTCGGGTTGAAGACGCCCCGGATGTTTCGCTGCGCCTCCTGGCGCTCGAACCGTACGCCCTGCATCGTAAACAATGACCAGTGCTGTCCGAAACGATGACCAGTCAGATGGAGTATATCAAGTTGCAGGTCTTTTCCTGAGCGCGCGCGTTCAAGCAGGGCCTGCCAGCCGTGGATGGAGCGCTGCCGGCGAAAGGTGCCGAAGGTTCCCTGAAGTCCAAACTTGAAGGCTTCCAGATGCCCACCCTGGAAAGGGATTTCAACCTCCACGGTGTGTCCAGGGGCAAAGGCCCATTCGACCTCTGGTGCCCAGGCAACCCCGGTCGCGTTGCGCCCGACGGAGGGGCGAACCAGCGTATTGACTTCCAATTCACCCCGTTCGGCGCCCAGCGGACGCATGAGGTCAAACAGCATCGGCTCTGGAATCACGGGAACCTGACGTGGCTTGGGCTTTTCCTGTTCCCGGTACGTACCTGGGGCAAGGTCCGGGAAGTTTTCGACGCCTTCCCGTCCATCGGCGACGGCATCGTTTGGAACGGAGTCCTGCGTTCCGGCTGGGGCCGGAAAAACGTCTGGGACCGGGACACGTCCCGCCGGTCTGGTGTCCGGTGGCGGTGCAGACAGAAGCGGCAGGTGCTGCCCCTGTCCGCTGGATGAAAGCGCACACATGGCAAGGCTGGCCGTCAGCCAGCGCCAGCCGCGAACATACTTCAGCGTCATGAAAGCCTCCACTACCCGTTGCCTGCGGTTTGCAGGCATACCGGCCACAGGCCGGGCAATGCTGCGATGTTGTCCACCAGGCTTCACGCCGTGGTGGTTTGGGTTGCCGTCGCGGTCATCGTGGATGTGGAGGGGGGAGCGCGTGAGGGACACCCCGGCACAACCCGGCATTCCGTCCGGTTCTGTCCCGGATCGAGCCATGCCTGGCGGCCTTCAAACACCAAAGCCGGTAGGGACAGCCTCCAGAAGACGGGCGCTGGTTGGGGTGGGCGGGGGCTTTGGGCCGGCCAGTCGGTGGCTGTGGCGCTGTCTGTAGGTTCCGGCCCTGATTGGTGCAGCGGCTCTCTGGTGACACAGGGGGTGAACACCCCGTGTCCGTCGTTTTCCAGGTGAATGAAGCGGCCAAGCAGCCCATCGGCCACCAGCAGGTCCGCTAGGCTGTCAGCGTTGACATCCTGGACGGCGAAACCGAAGCCGTTGGCGGTGATCGTGACCTTGCTGGGCTGGCTGCTGAGGCGAACTTCGATCAGGTAGCGCCCATCGGTGGTGGTGTTACCTGAAACGGTGTCTGGCAGGTGGTCGCCGTCGAGGTACGCGATGATATGTCCCACAGGGCCGGCCGGGGCGGTCTGGTTGACCAGGCTGGACGGGCGCTGGGGTACAGTGTTCGGTCGCGACGCCAGAAACGACAGCCCCGGCAGGCCGGCCAGCACCAGACAAAACAGCCAGATTGGATGCCATCGGCGGCAGAAAACCATCGTTTACACCTCTGGGCTGGACGACGCCCGGTTGCTCACCAGTGTTTCAGTCAGCCGGTTGGAATACATAAAGCATGAACCAGCACCGCTGATTCCAGGTGTGAGATTTTTGACACACAAGGGGACGGGTTCCACGCAGGCAAAGTCCACCGGTTGGGAAGCATCGCCAGGTTTCTCGAAAGCCCTTGCTGATTTACTTGGTTGCGCTATGCTTGGAACTTTTCCAAATCCTGTAGTCCATCGGAAACTGCAACATGCGCGAAAACGTTCTCCAGCGGGCCCTGGTCATCCTGGCGGTGACGCTGGCCTCCTTGTATGTCATTCTCATCGGCTGGCGCGCCCCACGCCTCGAAGATTTCAAATCCTTTGACCAGATCAAGAAAAACGTCGCCACAAACATCAAGCTGGGGCTTGACCTCAAGGGTGGCTCACACCTCGTTATGCAGGTTATGGTGGACGAGGCCCTCAAGAAGATGTGTGACGACAATGCCGAAAAGGCTAAGACCATCCTAGAAAACATTGGAATTACGGTCAAGGAAGCCAAGACGCTTTCAGCAACCCAGCTTGCCATTACCCTCAATGACACCGGGCGTATTGCGGAAGCGCAGGACAAAGTCTTGGAAGACTTTGGAAAGTCGGAATGGAGAGTGGATGTCAGCGGAGACACACTGACCTTTACGCTCCGCGAGCAAGTTGCCCAAGAGTACCGGCGGCGTGCCGTCGAGCAGGCGATGCTCATCATTGAGAATCGCATCAATGCTTTTGGCGTAGCCGAGCCAACCCTGCAACGGTACGGTCCAGAGCAAAACTACCAAATCCTGCTCCAGCTACCCGGCGTAGATGACCCAGAGCGCGTCAAGAAGACACTAGTACTGGAGTCAAACTTGGAGCTACGTCCAGTAGACGGGACCTACCGCACCTATGCCACGTTAGAGGATGCCAAAGCTGCCGTTGGCACACGGACGGATGTGGAAATCCTGCCGCTTGATGAGCGCGAGGAATCCGAAGCTGAGGCTGAGGACGGAAGCTCAGCCGCGCGCCGCAACCGCCAACCCAAGCCGGATGCGCCTACGGCCTACATGGTCGTCTCTAAGACGCCGGTTGTGGTGGGACGCGACTTGCGTGATGCATTTGCTGCTTCAGGAAGCCTAGAGGCAGAAGGGGAGTACCGCATCATTTTCAAGCTCAAAGATGAAGCGGCCAAAAAGTTTGCCGAGTGGACCGGAAAGAACATCGGCAAAGGGTTGGCGATTGTGTTGAACGGACGCATTAAGTCTGCCCCGACCATTCGGGGGCAGATTCGGGATACGGGCGAGATTACAGGGAATTTCACCAAAGCTTCAGCAGAGGATTTGGCTCTCGTCCTGCGTTCTGGGGCCCTGCCAGCACGGATCGTGTATCTAGAAGAACGTACTGTAGGCCCTTCCTTGGGGGCGGATTCAATTCGCCAAGGCGTAGCAGCTTCTATTGCCGGCCTGGTGTTTATTTTGCTGTTTATGGTCGTGTACTACCGGCTGTCCGGCGTCAATGCCATCATTTCACTTCTTCTCAACCTTTTGATGCTGTTGGCGGCGATGGCTATGTTTGGCGCCGTCCTCACCTTACCGGGCATTGCCGGTGTTATTCTGACCATCGGAATGGCAGTTGACTCCAACGTGCTCATTTTTGAACGCATCCGTGAGGAACTGCGCGCTGGTAAGCCTGTGGTCAATGCCGTCGAGCTCGGCTTTGACAAAGCCTTTATTACTATTTTGGATACGCATGTGACAACGGTAGTGTCGTCCCTGATCCTATTTGTGTTTGGCACAGGGCCTATCCGCGGCTTTGCTGTCACCCTCCTAGCCGGGCTCTTGGCCAACATCTTCACGGCTACCTTTGTGTCCAAAACAATGTTTGGCTATGTGCTATCGCGTTCTGAACGGCCGACGGCGCTTAGTATCTAGACAAGAGATGGCCGAGAAAGGCGGCCGTTCTTCGCGTGTCGGGGATAGTTACCCTGCGAAAGCCCCGCCAGTGTTGGTGAGAGGTCATCATGATTGAACTGTTCCGAAATCCAAACTACGACTTCCTTGGAAAAGCTAAGTATTTCATCGGCTTTTCGGTGATTGTCCTGGTGGCAGGCAGCATTTCAATGGTAGTCCGTGGCTTCAACCTAGGGGTGGATTTTGCCGGTGGCACCAAAGTGACTGTTCGCTTTGTGTCGCCGCCAGATGAGAACCAGCTCCGTGAGGCACTCCGCAAGGGAGGCTATGCGCCAGACAAGGTGGTCATCCAGCGGACCGGAAAGCAACTGGGCCAGTTGGACCGCAACGAAGTCTTCATTAATACCCCACAGACGGAAGCCGATGTGGACGGTGACAAGCGGAAAATCACCGAGGCCCTTCAGAAGTACTACGGGACGCCGGCTGACCCCAACAAGCTCGATCTCAATCTGGTCGGTGCTGCAAGCTTGGCAGCACGGTTGACCGAGCTCGACATCTTAAACTGGAAGAAAACCCTGCCACCAGGTGAGGCCGAGCGCGAATATCGCCGCTTTGCCGACCATGTCATCCAAACCCGTGACGCTGCCGGGGGGACGCTATCAGACCTGAAAGCCATTCCGCTGACGGGCTTTGACCCAAAGCTAGCTGAAGCTCTTGAACAGGCCGCAACGGTTGGTGCGTTCAACATCGTCAGTGCGGAAATCGTCGGCCCGCAGGTCGGCAAGGACCTACGCAACCGAGCCATTATTGTCACCATTGTGGCCTGTATAGGGATGTTGCTGTTTATTGCCTTTCGGTTCGAGTGGGTATACGGTGTAGCGGCTGTCATCGCCGTTGTGCATGATGTCTTGGTCACGCTTGGACTGTTCTCGCTGTTCCAGTGGGAAATCTCGCTGACCTTTATCGCTGCGATGCTAACGCTGGTAGGCTACTCAATGAATGACACCATTGTGATTTTTGACCGCATTCGGGAACAGCTTGCCGAGCGGCGCCGGGATGACTTGGCCGTCGTCACAAATGATGCCATCAATCAAACCCTCTCACGAACAGTCATTACCTCTGGACTCACGCTGCTTTCAGTGTTGGCGCTTGTTTTGTTTGGCGGAGAAGTCCTCAGGAGCTTCTCGCTAGCCTTGCTAGTTGGTATCCTTTTTGGCACTTACTCCTCGATTGCTATTGCCAGCCCAATCCTGCTGTGGTGGAAGCGATATGTGGCACGTCGCCAGCCGGCCTCGGTACCGGCAGGAGTAAAGTCTCCAACCCGTACTGCTGGTGAAAAGCAACGTCCAGCAAAATCAGCTCCGACTCGCTAAAGTAGGGGCGGTTGGTAAGCCTTGCTTGGACAAAGAGCTAAAAACTGGGAACTTTTGGAGACAAACAGGTGTCAAACCTAGTGGAAAGCCAAGCGCGGGCGATGAAGGCTTACGTTCTGTGCAGGTAGCATAGGCAGGTAGCATAGTTTGCATCAGGGTTGCCAAGGGTAGGTAGCCTAGACTGTACGAAAAGGCCTTGACTTATTCTGCCTTAGGCAATAAGTTTGGGCGCACTCAATGCACAAAGCGTTTACTGCCAAAAGTTGGCTATTGGTTAAGCGGAAAAGATTGCAACTAGCGACCGACGCGCCGACTGCCAAGGCAAAGTAACGAGACCATTGTGCGCGGCCACGACCAAAACATACCTAATACTGTTATGGCCAGCCCCGTCTACCTGGTAGGAATCTGCCTTCTCAGAGCAGTTCGTGTCGCACGTGGAAGGTGAGGTAAGGGTTATGTTTGACACTATGGTTGAATCTACCTCGCATGTCAAAGATGCTCGTCGGCGTTCGGCCTTCTTTATCGTAACGTTTATCATCTGGGTTGTCGGTTTTACCGGCTTGGTGATTTGGCAAGTGTGGACTTATGCCGCGGAGTTAAGCCAATCAGCCAACGATGTGACGTTGCTTGCTCCGCCCCCACCACCCCCACCACCCCCACCACCCCCACCGGCGGCTAGTGCTCCTGTTCCTCAGACCAAGGCACCAATCGTTGATGATACTTTTACAGCCCCCAAAGAGGTTCCAAAAGAAATCAAGGAGATTCCTAAGCAAGCTCTGCTCCGCTCGCGTGTTGGCGATGCAGGTGCGAGTGGCGCCACTGGAATGATAGGCGGCGTGCCGGGTGGTGTGCCGGGCGGCGTGCCGGGTGGTGTGCCGGGCGGTGTGCCAGGAAGTACAGGAGATGCCGCCCCTCCACCTCCACCAGACCCACCGAAAGAAGCTCAAGTCCCATCTGGGCCCGTTCGGAGGAGCGAAGGGGTCATTCGCGGAAGCGCAATCAACCGGGTGCAGCCAGAGTATCCGGCCGTTGCCAAATCTGCCCGAATTCAAGGTGCTGTTGTTGTTGAGATTGTCATTGATGAACAGGGGCAGGTAATCAGTGCGCGTGCCGTAAGTGGACCAGCTTTGCTTCAGCAAGCAGCCGTTAGTGCTGCCCGCCGGTGGACCTTCAAGCCAACGATTCTCAACGGTCAGCCGGTGAAGGTCTCTGGTGCTATCACGTTCAACTTTGTCCTCAACTAAGAGGGTATGTTGTCCGCTAGCCTGTTAGCAGACACTGCCTTTGCCTGTTCTGGGAGTCAGGTAGGTAGGAACTTCTCTGCTGTGACACAAGATCCCGTACAAACCTTGTAATCTTAGAAGTTTGCTTCTACTTCGGAGGATGACATCTCATGACGTTGCTTTTGGCAAAGTTCGGCTTGCTGACGATGCAGGCATTGATCATGTTCGCTGCTGAGGGCGGCAAAGCTGAAACTGAAGATTTCACCCTGCTTGGGATGATCCGAAAGATGGGGCCGACAGCCCTCGTTGTGGCGATCATTCTGTTTCTCATGTCGGTCTACTCGATCGCCATTATGGTCGAGCGTTTCCTGACCTACAGCCAAGCAAAGACCCAATCCCGTGAATTTGCTCCCAAAGTAGCCCAAGCCCTCAAAAACGACCGTATCGAAGAAGCCATCAACATTGCTGATCAACACCGCAAAAGCCACTTGGCGGTTGTTGTGAATGCTGGCCTCCAAGAGTTCCGGGCGCATCAAAATGATCCCCACCTTTCTGGCGACGTGATTGAAGCTTCCAAGCGTGCCTTGCAGCGAGCCGTAGCTGTCAAGATGGCGGAATTCAAGAAGGGCCTTTCTGGTTTGGCTACAATCGGCTCGACAGCGCCATTTGTGGGGCTCTTTGGCACTGTGGTCGGCATTATCAACGCCTTCCAGGGGATGAAAGAAGCTGAAGGAGCCGGGATTGGAGCCGTTGCCGGCGGGATTTCTGAAGCGTTGGTTGAAACCGCGTTCGGTCTCCTGGTAGCCGTACCAGCCGTATGGATGTTCAACTACTTCACGAGCAAGGTCGAGGCCTACAACGTTGAAATGGAAAACTCATCATCTGAGCTAATTGACTACTTCATCAAGCGGCGGGGAGTGCGGTAAGCCATGGGTATATCAACAGGTGGTGGTGGCAGCAGCTACAACAGTGACATCAATGTAACGCCCATGGTGGACGTGATGTTGGTGTTGCTGATCATCTTCATTGTTGTCACCCCGCTACTATCGCAGGGTGTCAACGTTAACCTGCCCGAGAATGACAACCCGGAAGAGGATCCAAACATCACCAAAGACACCTCGGTTGTGGTTTCGATTCCGCAGGCTGGGCAGTATTATGTTGGCCGTGAGCCGGTACCCCGAACCGAGCTTGTTGAACGGATCAAGCGCCTGATGCGTGAGAAAACCAGGAAGGAAGATCAAATTGTCTATATCCGGGCAGAAAAGACTGTTCCGTATGGCGAGGTTGTGATGACGGTAGATGCCATCCGCAATGCGGGGATAGACCGTATTGGCCTTGTCACCGAGAAACGCAAGCAGAAGAAATGATGCTGTCTAGCCCCGCCACATATCTACCAAAAAAAAGAAGAGATACGTGTTTCAAGGAACCGCTTGTCTTTATGAGGAGGAGCCAGCATGGGGATAGCAGCAACTGGCGGCGGTCCAAGCGGTAGTGATGTAAGTGGCCCACGTCCTGATGTCAACATCACACCGTTGATTGACGTCCTGCTTGTGATGATCATTATCTTCATGGTCATCAAGCACAGGGACCCACACCGCTTCGAGAGCAAAATTCCAGAAAAGCCAAAAGAGCAGCAGACAAAAAGTGAGACGGTCTTCCCAGTACTGACCATAGATCGCCAGGGCATTATCCGATGGAATACCCAAGAGAAGACCGAAGAGCAGCTCAAACGTGAGCTAAAAGAGTTTTTGGATAACCGCCCTTCCGATCTTCGGGCTGCCTTTATCAAAGCTCCGCGAGATGTTCAGTATGAGCGCGTTCTCAAGCTCATAGATATTGCAAAAGGGGCCGGTGCCAGTCCAATTGGATTACAGATTGACAACCTCGACTGAGTGAAACCTATGGCAGCACAGAAACTGCGTGAGTATTTGGCGTCAGCGCTTGTTACGCTGCGCAAAGCTTCTTCCGTATGTGGCACAGTTGTTCTAGCTTGCAGTTTAGCTGGATGTAACAAGCTCGTCGCCAAGGATTTGCTGAATCAAGGAGCGCGTGAATACAACAAGGGACATTATGAAAAAGCCGAGCAGCTTTTCAAGGAAGCGTCCGAGCTTGATCCTGACTTTCTCCAAGCTAAGTTATTTTATGCTACGGCCATTCGCTCCCGAGTCAACAATGAAGAAGGCGAAGAGCAGATAAAGACTGCTAAACAAGCGATCGAAGCTTACAAGGAGCTCCTCAAGCCCGAAAACGAATCGCGCCTAAAAGACCGTGACCGTGACCAAACCTATGCTTTCATTGCTGATCTCTACAAAACACTAGATGACCAAAAAAGTTACCAAGAATGGCTAGAGAAACGCGCCAGCCTGCCAAACCAGACGCAGACGACAAAGGCAGAATGCTTTTATTCGATTGGCGTTATCTACTGGAATGAAGCTGCTAAAATATCAAGAAAGTATGAAACCCAAGTGCCGGGTAAACTACCTGAAGTAGCTAAAGTAGATAAGTGGAAAAAAGAAGATGTAGATGCCTTGTTAAAAGCTGTCCAAACGGGCCTGATGTATATTGAGAAAGCCATTGCTGCCGACCCTCGGTATACCAACGCTTACAGCTACAAGTCGCTTCTTCTCAAAGAGCAAATCAAGGCTACAGCAGACCCGCAACTTGTTAGCCAGCTTGAACGTACTGCTCAGGAAGCGCTTGAGAAGTTTCAGGAGTTGAACCGTCAAGCAGCCGCTGAGCTTTCTGGCGGCAGCTAAGAACTCCTTTCAAAGCTTGCGTTTGATGACCGTAGCCTTGGGTGGGGCTACGGTCAATCTTTTTGTATCTCCCGCTCTCAACACTTCTGTTAGCAACCCTTTGGTTGTTCACAGCAAACGCCCTCTATGGAATCCTTCTTTGAGCGGCAAGAACGGCTGAGCTGGTGGCGGCAAGACGTTCTGCGTTCAGCGCGCATTATGGTGGTTGGGGCCGGCGCTTTGGGAAACGAAACGCTTAAGAACCTCGCCCTGCTTGGAGCACGGTGGATGTTGGTTGTTGACCAGGACGACATTTCTCCTTCCAACCTCAGCCGCACAGTCCTTTTTCATCCTTCTGACATTGGTCACCGGAAGGCGCACGTAGCTGCTGCACGGGCTCAAGCGCTGTGCCGTGAAGCCGGTAGTACTGTGCGCGCCATAGATGCCGATCTGGTTTGGGAAGTGGGATTGGGCGTTTTTCGACGAGTGGATATCGTTCTAGGTTGCGTAGACAATGACGAAGCACGCTTAGCTATCAATCGTGCGGCACGTGCCGTGGGTATACCTTGGGTCAATGCCGGTATCTATGAACTGACCGGTAGTGTTACGACATTTTCAGGTGATGCCGGAGCGTGCTTTGAATGTGCTGTAACCCCTGACCAAGTAGCTGATGCCCAATCGCGGTACGATTCTTGTGAACAAGTGCGCCGGCGCTACTTAGTCGAAGAGCGTTTACCGACTATCCAAGTCACCTCGGCGCTAACCTCTGCTCTTCAGGTTCAGGAAGCTCTCAAGGTCCTCCATGGTGAACCGGTGAATTTCGGTGTGCGGTATGTTTACAATGGTCATACACATGGCTTTCATGCAATCCAGTTACCGTACGATCCCCATTGTCTGGCACACGGCCGGCTCGAGACAATTGTCGAACTGCCGATTGGCGTAGATGCCTCACTAAAGCAAACCCTTGAGGTTCTTGAAGAACAATTTGGACGTGATGTAACCGTTTACCTTGGGCGACGTTATATTCGCCGCATTGCATGCCGTCGTTGTGGCCGTACCCTGTGGGTACATCGTCCGGCGCACCTACTCTACGATGATGAGCTCATCTGTACTAACTGTCCAAGCACTTCTGTTTCTGCTATAAGTAGCCCACAGTTTCTCACATCCACAGTCAATAGTTACATTGAGATTGTAACCCAGTTCACACGTAACACCTTTGGTGAGGCACCTATGACAAGCGAGGAAGAAAGACTCACACTGCGTCAGCTAGGGGTGCCCCCTTTGCATATTCTGACAGTCGAAGACTCTCGTGGAGAGCGTTGGTCATGTGAGTTGACAGGCGATGTGGCAGAGGTTCTAGCTGACTGGGGAAGAGGGTAGACAGCTTGCCTTTAGCACCGTGGGCTCCAAATTTGTCGGTGGCAAGCACCCCCCGGCGGAAGGCTGCGCAAACAACTTTTTGCTGATGCCTACGAAAGGATACGAGCGTATGGAAGGGGTCGCAGTTTTGGGTTCGCTTCTCTTCATACTGATTATCCTCGTATCCTGTGGGTTTGAGTTTTACGAGCTCTACCAGGTACGCCGTGAGCTTGAAGATGGTGGGCGCTCTGGGAATCACATCCTGTTTCCACGAAGCCACTACGCCGACCTACATCAACGCAACTACGCTTCTCCCTTTTCGGTAGGGCATGGGCGTACGTTTCGTGTCAAGCGCGCTGAGCAACCAGTGCGCTGCGAAGTGTGCCATCAAGAAGACTGCTTTGAGGTACAAACTGGTTATTGCAGGCGCTGTAACTACTACACCCTCTGACCTGAAAGTGCATAGGCGCTGACACAGGAGTTGAGGTCGTCAACCATGTCCGATGTAGATGTGACTTTTCGCAATGAAAACAACGGGAAAGAAGTAGAGGTTACAGTTTCTGACGACATGACGGCAGAGGCCATCATACGCAACCTTGTCGAAGCCGGCATTATCCCTAATGTGCCAGGAACAACCCTTGTCTTTCGCAATATGCAGCTCCGTCCCAATCAGACTCTGGCACAAGCTGGGGTTGTTTCTGGGGATACAATTGGGATTTTCCTCAACACTCGTGGAGGAACAGAAAACTGCCGTAGGTAGTGCCCTCTGCACACAGTAGCTTTGTCACGGAATACTGACAGTATCGGCCTGCGGCAAAATGCGAAGTTCCGGAAGAGCGTAATGTGCTTCAAGGCTAGCGCGAATAGCGTTGATGTACTCGTCCCGATAGGTCCAGAATCCCTCAAACTGTCGCCTCTGCCCTTTGATTTGGGCTGACGACAAGGCTTCTGTCTTACGGCACTCACGGGCAAAGAGGGCAATACGGAAACGGGGATCGTCGCTGAGGACAATCCAGTAGTCACGGCATTCAGCATCTGCCGGACGGAAAAAGTAGACATTGTCAGCTATGAAAGGGGGTGTAATGTCTGGTTCTCCGATGATCCAGACCTGCTGGGATGTGCTAGCAATGGCTGCATAGCGTGAACGTTGAGGGAGAAACAACGACAACTTCTGAAAGGAAGCCACAAAAAGTCCTGAAAGCTGCTTCTCAATGAAGCGATCCTCAATGTAGTGTGAAATACTTAGCATTAAGGAAAAGTTGAGAGTGCGGAACGTATCGGTCTCCGTAACGGGAAGTCCGCTACCGTTGCGCTCGGCACGTGCATCGAAATGGCGAACAATGTCTTCAAAGGTTTTAGCGATGGGTGCTGGCATTGCGGAACTCCCATAGCGGCCCTGCCTACAGCGATACCGGCAGGAATGTCTGCCGGGGACATTATCGTGGGTCTTGGGCGGCGTACCCAACGACTAAGTGTATTTTCGTACACTTTTGGAAAGGACACAACCCATATTCCTTGAAAAGTGTATTTTTTACCTTGATTTCTGGTAGCGTTTGCTTTCAGCGCAGGGCTTGGGCACTGTGTAGGGCAAAAAGGTCCCCAGAGTCGAAAACAGGCCGAGGGAGACTAGACAAGATGGCTTTGGGCGTGCTATAGTCAACACTGCTCAACGGCGTTTTGCGAGCGTATCTGCGGGAGTAACTCAGTGGTAGAGTGCAACCTTGCCAAGGTTGAAGTCGCGAGTTCGAATCTCGTCTCCCGCTCCAAAAGAGCTTCCTCAGAAGGACGACAGCCTTACGGCGCGTCGTCCTTTTAGTTATTTGCTCGTCAGCAGCTTGACACAGGCTACTTAAACATTGTAGGGTTGCAAGCTTCCACTAGCACGATTTCAAAAACGAGATTCCCAAGTCCATGGCAGATAACGTAAAGCCGTCCGGTCCTGAAGGCGTGACGATTACGCCGCTACGTGCGCCGGTCGTTACTTCACCGCCAACTTCAGAATCACAGGCTCCGGAAGAAGCTGCGCATGAAACTGAGCAGGTAGCAACGCCCGGGTCGGAGACCCCTGAAGATACCGACTTTGCGGCAATGCTTGATAACTACGAGCAGACCTCTTCCTCGATTTCGCCGGGAGATATTGTCGTTGGCCAGGTAGTCTCGATTACGGAGCGCGGGGTTGTCATTGATATTGGCTTCAAGTCCGAAGGTTTGGTGCCGAAGGAAGAATTTATCGGGCCGGATGGTGAGCTGACCGTAGCTCGCGGAGACTCGGTCGAGGTCATGGTCAAGCAGCTTGAGGGTGGTGATGGCTATGTTGAGCTTTCATACCGGGATGCCCGACGCCATCACCTTTGGGGAATTCTTGAAAAGGCCTTTACGGAAAACCAGACCGTCTCGGGAAAAATCACGGAGCGCACAAAAGGTGGACTTCAGGTTGATCTAGGGGGCGTAATGGCTTTTTTACCGGCAAGCCAAGCAGACATTCGCCCGCTGCGTAACCCAGAATCCCTTATTGGGCGCGAAATGGCCTTTCGCATTCTCAAGCTCAACAAAAAGCGCAACAACATTGTTCTTTCGCGCAAGGTGTTGCTCGAAGAGGAAATGGCTGCGCGAAAGGCTGAAACCCTGCGCATGTTGGATGAGAATGTCATTGTCTCTGGGCGAGTGAAAAACCTCACTGAATATGGCGCTTTCATTGACCTTGGGGGTATTGACGGCCTACTGCACGTCACTGACATGTCATGGGGACGGCTCCCAAAGCCGTCCGATATGTTCAGCATTGGAGATGTTATCCAAGTCAAGGTTCTCAAGTTTGACCGCGAACGCGAGCGGGTTAGCCTTGGTTACAAGCAACTGCTCCCGGACCCATGGGACACGGTAGGAGAGCGGTTTCAGAAAAACGACATTGTCAAGGGGCGCGTCGTTTCCGTCACCGACTACGGAGCCTTCGTCGAACTTGAAGAGGGGGTCGAAGGCTTAGTTCACGTTTCTGAAATGACCTGGTCTAAGCGCATCAAACACCCTTCTAAAGTCGTATCGGTTGGTGATGAAATCGAAGCCATGATTTTGGACGTGGACCCGGTCAACCGCCGCATTAGCCTAGGGATGAAACAAGTTCAGCCGAATCCTTGGGACTCTATTGCGGAGCGCTATTCGGTTGGTTCGCGAGTTGTCGGCAAGGTGCGTAATCTGACAGACTTTGGCGCCTTTGTGGAAATCGAAGACGGTGTTGACGGTCTTATCCACATCTCTGACATGTCTTGGACGAAACGTATTAAGCATCCTTCTGAAGTTTTGAAGAAGGGGCAGTCGGTTGAAGCAGTAATCACCAATATTGACACGGTTAATCGGCGACTTAGTCTGTCTATCAAAGACCTTGAACCGAATGCTTGGGAGCGCTTTTTCCAAAACCATCGAGTGGGAGATGTGGTGACGGGCAAGATTGTGCGCGTCGCCAGTTTCGGAGCCTTTGTTGAACTAGAAGAAGGCATCGAAGGGTTATGCCACATTTCTGAACTCTCTGATCAACGTGTTGAACGACCAGAGGCTGTCGTTTCGGTTGGGCAAGTCCTGCCCTTCAAAATCCTCAAACTGGATGAAGCCAACCGGAAGATTGGACTTTCAGCCCGTGCGGTAGGGAAAGAGAATGACCCTGAAGATGTCAGTAACTACCTCAACAACGAAAGCCTGACAAGTTTAGGCGAAGTTGCCCGTTTCCTGCGGGGCGATAAGGAATCACGCTAGCGGCCGCAACCCTGCTGCCCCTGGCAAGATTGGTTTCCTAACCGGTCGGTTTTGAGCAGGTTGACAACCTTGTTACCGGGCAACGAACGTTAGTCTTACCTCCCCAAGCCTACCATCCCCTCATGGGTCATTGAGATGGCAAAGCACCGGGTTTTGATCTTAGGAGGTGGATTTGGTGGGCTTTACACGGCACGGGCGCTTAGTTCCTTGGGTGTGACCCAGACAGCGGAAGTTACTTTGGTCAGCCGCACGCCGACGTTCCTTTTTCTTCCGCTACTATATGAAATCCTGACAGATGAAGTGACCGACTGGCAGATTGCACCACCGCTTGAGGAGGTATTGCCACCAGGTTGCCGGTTTGTTTGTGGAGAAGTTCTCGGCGGCAAACTTCAGCCCCGTCAGTACAGTATCCATATCCGCTGTGGTGACCGAGAGCAAACTCTGGAAACAGACACACTTGTATTAGCCCTTGGTAGTGTTACCGATGACTTCGGCCTACCGGGTGTCAGAGCGCATGCCCGTCCGTTTCGCTCTCTGAGAGATGCGCACGCCCTGAAGGCGGCTTTAGTGGAGGCAGTGCAACAGGTTGCCAATGCCCGGCAGGAAGCTGCTTCCGTTGCTATCATTGGTGCTGGCCCAAGCGGGGTCGAGCTGGCGGCTGTAGTTGCAGACAGGCTGCACGCCGAACTTCGGCGGGCTGGGTTACCGCCAAGCTGGGCGCGCATACATCTTGTGGATCGCCTACCGGAAATCTTGCCTCAGTATGCCTCTGCATTACGCCAGTTGGCACAACGTGAACTGGTACGTCGCCAAGTTGAACTGCACTTGGGTGTTGGTGTTGCGTCGTGCTCACCAACCGGCGTGAGCTTGGAAGACGGGACGCACATTGCTGCCGAAATCATTATATGGGCTGCCGGTAACCGTCCGGCACCTATCCTGGCTGAGTTTCCCTTTGTTCGTGACCGGCGTGGGCGGATTCCGGTCAGCCGTACGCTTGAAGTCCCCGGATTTCCCGGCGTGTATGCGCTAGGCGATATTGCCGCCAGTGCTGCAGTACCGGCAACGGCCCAAGTCGCAGTGCGGCAGGCACTGGTTGTAGCGCACAATATCGCAGCTACTCAACGAGGAGCTGCGCCACGTGAGTACCGTTATGAACCGCTTGGCGAAATGATGACCTTAGGGCGCGGTCGTGCGGCGGCCAACATTCTTGGTGTGGCTTTTGACGGGGTAGCTGGCTATCTCACCCGCCGCTTGGTATACCTGCTGGCAATGCCTGAGCCATGGCATGCCATAAGGGTTGGTCTAAGTTGGTTAGGACAGTCGGTTGAAGAAACCTGGCAATCTTGGTTGGCGCTCGCGTCTACGTCTGCTTCCTGAGAAGCAAGAGCCTATCTTGACAAATGCCGCTGTACTGCCTATACATCTTATGGGTCGTTAGCTCAGTTGGTAGAGCAGCTGACTCTTAATCAGCGGGTCGTAGGTTCGAGCCCTACACGACCCACCACGCTGCCCTGTTCCCGACCTCACTGGGAGCGCGGGTTTCCCGACTGCTTCCATGGAAGCCTGATCTTCCCTCTCACTTCCTCTGTCAGGTAGGGTAACTCAGGGAAAGCCGGTCATCCGATAGATGCCTTGCGTGGCGACGCACCTGCGCCCCATGTAGGTCTCCCTGAGATGCGGGCGGGACGCCCGCACTCCTAGGAATGCCATAAGCAGGCTGGACGCTCACGCCCCCGGTGTTTATGTTGTTTTACCTCGTTGCATGGGCGCTCTTGTTCGGCGTCTGCCTGATGGTCGGGACTTCTGTCCTAAGCTTGGTTGGCTGTCCTTCTGCTATTGAGCGTCCGGCTGACCGTTTGTTGGCAACCCTGTGGGTGGGATTGCTGACCTTGGCGACAGCGTTGCTGGCGTTGTCCATTGTCGCACCGCTGCGTCCGCACTGGTGCGCCCTCGTTGCGGCTGGGTTGTCTCTTCCGGCTCTGTGGTCAAAGGAATCACTTCAGACACTGAAAGCCTACCGTGGCTTTTGTACGCTGCCAGTTGTTTTGGGCGTTCTAGTTGTATCAAGTGCTTCGGCCTGGCTTGTTTTGCGTGGTACAATCTCTGGAGATGCTCACATCTACCATATTCCACGAGTACGCTGGTATAGCGAATACGGGACACCTTTTGGACTGGCCCTTTTGGAAGCACACCTGGGTCTGACAAGCAGTTGGCATACGCTTACAGCCGTGTTTGATGTAACGCCATTCCGTGGGCGTACTTATGCAGCAGCAAATGGTTTTCTCTGTGCCCTTTTCATGCTGAACTTTCTTGTAGTTGGTCAAAGGATTTATAAAAGGCAAGCACTTGACTCAGATATATTCCTGGCTACTGTATCAGTGGTTTACTTTGCTGCTGTTATTAGAAGGCTGAACCAGATCGTTTACTCTCCCTCTCCAGATATTGCCGTAGTGTTTTCGTTCGCTACAATTACTTGGCTTTTTTGGGTTGAGCCAGATTCTCTGGTACAAAGAGCAAAAGCTGCTTGGCTGGCATCTTTAGGCGCTTTAGGATTAAAACTTTCACTAGCTCCACTACTTGCTACCGTTGCGTTAGCAGAATTTTGGAGAGTAAGAAACTATCCATCTCTGGTGCAGCGATTTATCACTTTAGTAATTGCATACACTCTACCTTTTTTGATGGTCCAGTTTATCTCAACCGGGTACTTTTTGTATCCGGTGACAATCCCGAACTTTTCTCTTGATTGGTCTTTACCCCCGGAAACGGTAGAGTGGGAAGCCAAGTTGCCGATATTTATCGCCCCTTTCAAGCCAATACCGGACTCGTACCACTTGGCAGTACCGGCAGATTACGGTGAAATGACTCTAACTTTTCTTAGGAATCAAAAGTCTTTCATCTTTCTCTCGATAATCAACTTATCGATATGTTCTTGGATTATATTCATAGTAAGACCAGAGAAAATAATATATCTGATAGCTACAATTGGATTGATAGGAAACGTTTTCATTCTAGCCTCAGGCCCAGATGGAAGATACGGCTTTTCGTATGTCCGTATTGGTCTGGTTTTGCTTTTTGTAATACTGGTCAGATATGTAAATGAGACAAGAGAAAAGATGCCGGAATTTCTTTTCCGTCTAAATTACTTTTATCTTTTCTTGTTTATAACGGCCTTGACATTTCTTCCGCTGCGGGTATCCACCGGGGCTGCGATTCTGGCACTGGTTGGTGGCAGTGCATTGGTGCTGCTCCCTTTTCGTCACTCAGTCTGGTTGCGTACAAGAAGCCTGCCTTGGCAATGGGCACCTCTGGTTGCGGCACTGACAGTTGCTGCTGGAGTAGCTGCGACAGCCTGTGCCAAAGACCAAATTGAAATGGCTATTGAGTCCTATGCTGGAGCTGGTCTGTTGCGCCTGCCGGAAAATTCAGTGTCCACGTGGCTTCTGCCGCCACCCACGATACGCTTTTATCTGACCAGGGGGCCAAACGGAGAACTCATACCGGCGAATTCGCGCTACGAGATAAAGACCGTCAGGGGATACCAGTATGTGTATCCGGTCGAAGGAGTTTGCGGGGATGCCGAACTGCCCTGCGGCTCGTTTGGCATTCGTCCTGACATCCTCTGGCGCGATCCAAAGCGTGGGCTGGCCGGGGGCTTCTCCCGCGCTAAGTAGTGCCACTGGGAGCAGGGGCGTTCTGGCCGCTTCCATAAAAGTCTGCTCTTCCCTCTCGTTCCTTTTGTCGGGTAAGGCGACTCACAAGTCGGATGAAACCTTTTGTCCTAATAAATGCCCTGTGCTGCGACGCGTTAGCATCCCGCATCCCTATGATAGAAAGCGAACGGGAAGTCCAGCTTGTTAGGTTGTATGCTTTTCTGCCTTTTCCTTGTAAGGCTGTGCAACCCAATTGTGGCTTGCAAAGCGGGCTGAAGTCTATGCTTGATAAGAATGAAGCGGATGGGATGCCCGCACTCCCAGGAAACTGCGCCAATAGCTGCTAGCATTTCCAGCATGCCGGCCTTGGGGGCTTTCAATCTTCGAGGATAAAGATTCCAAGTTCCCAACATCCAGAGGTGAGCAGGTGCTAGGATTCTTAGATGCCTTTCCAATTTTGGCTTAGGCTTTTCAGGCTTTGTAACCTAGTACTGTAGTAGTACTTGCATTTCATCTAAATCATAGGTACATCGAAAAGGCTCCGGGTTCACTACAGCAAAGTAAACCACTGCACTGGAGCCGGGCAAAGGTAAAATACGCACAGCGTCAACCCCGTGCAATTGAAATCCATGTGTTGTAACCTTTTCCTTACTTGAAACAGTTTGACTTGAGAGCAGATTGTTTCCTTGTTGGTTTCTAAGCTCTAGTTGGTAATCTCCTTTTGCTGAGATGAGTAATTCATGATTTGAGAGTTCAAAGGGAAATAGAATATTCAGATTTTTATCTTTAATAACAACCCCTTGGCGTCGATAGAAGAAACGGTAGTAATCAAGTCTTAGCTCTGGATTGCCTCTTAGTTTGGCAAATAGAGTGTGGAAGATGTTCAAATCAATAATGGCAGATAGTCTTTCTTTGGTAAATAATGGACCGGTAGTCACTATTCTAAGTTGCTCATAACGTTTTGCTAATTCCGGATCAACCAAGAAATTTCTACCTGTAAATCTGCTCAAGAGGTAGCCGTCCGGGATAGGGCGTAAAATATGACCAACCCGCCAATCTGGAGAAGGAGAGGCGACACCAATTCGTGCAAGAAAAGGGTCCGGTAGAGTGTAAATGTCAATGATATACGTATTTTGCCCTGCATAATAACCGAATAGTCCTATTGCATTATATATATAGAATTGACATCTTTTCTCGTTTAACTTCTTTCCACATTTCTTCCATTTAAAAGGTTCTTGGCTTTCTTGATAATTAAGTTCTGGAAAAAGCCATAAACTGGCATAAAAACTACGTTCATCAGCTATATAGTTAATTCCAAAATTTTTATAGTTGGATTGCGATCCAAGAATATACTTTATTTTGCCTTGTTTGGTATATACCCCTCGTAGGGGTATTCTACTGAAAAGATATGGATGACTCATTGAAAAGATGAAAGATAAGGCAAGAAAGAAGACCCAGTTGATTACTGGCAAAGGGGCTGCCTTACCCAGAGCGAGGAGGGTTATTGCACCGACTAAAGGAACACTGAACATCCGCCCACCCATAAAGTCACCGCCAATCCAGACAACATACACCATGTAAAGTGCTATACCTGCGCTGGCAGAAATGGACGCTGGTTGGTGTTGCCAGAGCGCTACAATCACTCCAATAACTATCCCCAACAGGGTCAGCCCATCAACGATGCCTGTTTCCATAAGATACACCAGACCACGCTCCAAGTATTCAATCCTTGGAATACCGGCTGTCTGTTTAGCGTAGAAGGTGTTTGGGAATGGAAAGCCATAGTAAATGATCGAAAAGAGTATCCAGCCAACTACTGGCAGACCAGCCACTGCCAGCATCCTGGCCATTTCCCGACGTTGCAAGCGCAAGGCTGTTGCCAATAGTCCGGGAATGACTAAAAGACTATGATCCAGGCGGTTGAACATAACCAACCCAGCAAGCACCCCAAGAGACAAGGCTTGCCTTGGCGTCGGTTGTTGATAAGAACAAAGAATGATAAAGAATCCAGCCAACAACAGGTGCGCGAGTGGATTTTCCAGGCCAGATGTCGAGTAATCAACAAAAGCTTTTGAGCCAACAAGTAGCAAACCGACCAGTGATAGGGTATAGATGTTATCGCGGCTTACCCAGAGCAGCAGAACAGCAGTGCTCAGGGAAAGCAGCATGGAAATAATCAGCGTGGTGTAGTAAGGCTCACGGGTAAGGGCATAGAAAGCTGAGACGAGAAACATCCAAAGGGGATGTGTGTAGGCTTGTACCCGTTCTCCGACGTTCCACACCAAGCCGTAACCCTGGACAAAGTTATCTATGGTGCGCAGAGTGATGTATGCGTCATCACACATCCAAGCCGTACGCACCAATACGACTGCATACGCCACTACAAAGAAGAAAAATAACCATCTGCGAGAAACAGGCTGGTCCAAGCCTAGAATTTGATTTCTTATCTTTTCTTTTAGTGTAGAAAGCTTAGCCATGGGACATTATTTTCAAAGATTTTTCAAGGTTAATTCTCTAATCTTGTCCGTGAAGAGACAAAACTGACTTGTCTTCGACAACATGGAGACAGGATATAAACAGGCCTGTGAGGATAGCTCCTATTGTCATTGTTAGCTATATGTGTTCCAGTGATGTGAGTCAACCACACTGCTGGGGCAAAGACCCACCCTCTGTTAGATCTTTTTCTAACCAGCGAGAGTACTGTCACATAGAATGCATTGGCTGAAAGCCTGGAGAAACTATGCGCCTTGGATTGTTTCGTCACCCGTCCCGACCCTTGCCCTTCACCGGTCTCGTGCTGGATAGCTTGGCTGTGGATGTCAGCCACGCCCTGACCACACCCGGCGATGTCTTCGCCCTCGACGCCAGCGCACGTGCTGCCCTCGTCGCCCACGCCCAGGCCGAAGCCAAACGGCAAAGCCAGGCCGTCCTTTCCCTGGCTGAAGTGACCTACCTGCCACCTGTGCCGCGTCCGGGCAAAATCATTGCCGTCGGTTTGAACTACCGCGACCACGCCGCCGAACAGGGCAAAACACCGCCCACGGAACCCGTCATCTTTGCCAAGTACGCCAGCGCCATAACCGCCCACAACGCACCCATCGTCCTGCCGCCCAACAGCCGTGAAGTGGACTACGAAGCCGAGCTGGCCGTCATCATCGGAAAGACCGCCCGCTGCGTGCCGCGCGAAGCCGCGTACGACTACGTTGGCGGCTATACCATCCTCAATGATGTCAGCGCCCGCGACATGCAGCGCCAGGACAAGCAGTTTACCCGCGCCAAATCCTGTGACACCTTCGCGCCCATGGGGCCGTGGCTTGTGACGCCAGACGACATTCCCAACCCGCACGCCCTCGACATCTGCCTGACGCGCAACGGAGAAGTCATGCAAGCTTCCAATACCCGGGAAATGATTTTTGACATCCCCTATCTCATCTGGTTTCTGTCACAGTCTATGACGCTCGAACCTGGTGATGTCATCTCAACCGGGACGCCCGGCGGCGTCGGCGTGTTCCGGCAACCGCCGGTCTTTCTCCAGCCCGGTGACGACATCGCCATCACAATCGAGCGTATCGGCACCCTCCGCAACTATGTCGTCGCCAGCGCTGCCGCCTGACGTACGCCATCCGTTGCGCGCCCTGCCGTCGGTCGAACGACTGGCCCAGGCCCTGGCCCGGTCGCTTGCCGCCGATGCCATCCCGGCTCGCTACACGCCCGCCGAACAGCGCGCGGCAGCCCGCGCCGCCATTGCCCACCTGCGCGCTGAACTCCGCCAGATACCCACAGCCGATGCCACGCCAGCGGACATGCTGGCGCGTGGTCTGGACCTTGCCCGGCAGTGGCTGGCCGCCCAACCGGGGCTTATCCCGGTCATCAATGCCACTGGCGTCATCCTGCACACCAACCTGGGTCGCGCGCCACTGGCAAAAGCTGCGCTGGATGCCCTGCTGGCTGTCGGACATGGCTATAGCAACCTGGAATATGACCTGTCCGCCGGAGAACGCAGCCGCCGTGACCGCCACGGCGAAGCCCACTGGCAGGCGCTGCTTGGCTGCGAAGCTGCGCTTGTCGTCAACAACTGTGCCGCAGCCGTGTGGCTGGTTCTCGATACGCTGGCACGTGGTCAGACGGCCCTGATTTCACGCGGCGAACTCGTAGAAATCGGTGGCGGCTTTCGCATTCCTGACATCATGGCCAAAAGCGGCGTCCGGCTGTGCGAAGTCGGCACAACCAACCGTACCCGTCTGTCCGACTATGAAGCTGCGTTGGCAAACACGCCAGATGTGCGTCTCATCGTCCGGGTTCATCCCTCGAACTTTCGCCTGCTGGGTTTTACGGAACGTCCGACGCTGGCCGCCTTGGCCGCACTGGCACGACGGCACAACCTGCTGCTGTTTGAAGACGTTGGCAGCGGACTAGTGGCTAACCCTGCGAGCTGTGGCCTTGACGATGAACCGTCTCCGGCGCGCTCGCTGGCCGAGGGCGCAGATGTCGTGACCTTCAGCGCCGACAAACTGCTGGGCGGCCCACAGGCCGGCATCATCGCCGGACGGCAGGCGCTCATTGCGCGCCTGCGGCAAAATCCGCTACTGCGCATGTTGCGCGCCGACAAGCTGACCTATGCGGCGCTAGAAGCCACCCTGCGGCTGTACCGCGCCGGCCAAACGGATGCCATTCCAGTGCTGGCCATGATCCGCCAGTCGCCAACCGACCTTGACCGTCGCGCCCGGCGGCTCGCCCGTTCCATTCGCCGTCAGATGCCGCCCGGAAGTGCCATGGTGACACTGGAAGCCGGCCAGTCCGTCATCGGCGGCGGCTGCGCTCCCCACGTCCAGCTTCCCACGACGCTCATTTGCCTTGCTCCTAAACACCTTGCAGCCGAAGAACTGGCTGCCCGCATGCGCTGTGGCACACCACCCATCGTGGCACGCATCGTGCGAAATAACGTTGTATGTGACCCGCGTACGGTGCTGCCTGCCCAGGAGCGTGATCTGGTGGCAGGTATTGTCAGAAGTCTGGCGTGAAGGGGCCTCCTGCCTGAAGTCGCTAGCGACGGCCGCAACGCCTTTCGGTTATGCTTGCCAGACACGCATGATTTCCGGTCAGATAACCTTTTCCGTCTATGCCCCAGCTTTTGCCTGAACGGTTTCGGCCACTCTTTTCGGCAACGGTGATTGTCTCGGCTTTGGGCTACTTCGTAGATATCTATGACCTGCTGCTGTTTAGCATCGTGCGCGTTCCCAGTTTGCAGGCGCTTGGTCTAAAGGGCCAGCGCCTGCTCGATGACGGCATCCTGCTGCTCGATGTGCAGATGATCGGGCTGCTGCTCGGCGGCATCCTGTGGGGCGTCCTTGGCGACAAGCGCGGACGGCGCTCCGTTCTGTTCGGTTCGATTCTGCTGTATTCGGTCGCCAACTTTGCCAATGCCTTCATCATCGAGCTGGCGGCGCTGCTACCCGGCGGCGTCACGCCGTTTCAGCTCTATGTTGTGCTGCGTTTTCTAGCCGGCATTGGACTGGCCGGAGAACTAGGGGCAGCCGTGACGCTTGTTAGTGAAAGTCTACCCAAAGACCTGCGCGGCTACGGAACAGCCATCGTCGCCGGCGTCGGGGTGTCAGGGGCCGTGGTGGCCGCTACCGTGGGCAAGTATTTCTCCTGGCAGGTGGCCTACATGACGGGTGGCATCCTGGGTTTCCTTCTGCTGGCTACCCGCGCCACCCTGCTTGAATCGCGGATGTTTCAGGCGCTTGAAGCCCAAGAAGTGTCACGTGGTGACTTCTTCGCCCTGTTTACAAACGGCGATCGCTTTCGCCGGTTCTTCTGCTCGATTCTCATCGGCGTGCCGCTGTGGTTTGCCATCGGGATTCTTATTACGCTGTCGCCGGAGCTGTCCCGGGAGTTGGGCATCCCGGGCATCACTGCCGGCGAATCCATCAAGTATGCCTACGCTGGACTGGTCGTGGGCGATCTGGCCAGCGGCCTGCTCAGCCAGTATTTCCGCAGCCGGCGGCGGGTTGTTTTCGCCTTTCAGACGCTGACCCTGTTGCTGACCTTCGTCTACGTTGGCTCACGGGGCGCATCGCCGACGTACTTCTACGGGTTGTGCTTCTGTATTGGCATTGCCGCCGGCTACTGGGCGGTGTTCATCACGATTGCCGCCGAACAGTTCGGTACAAACCTGCGTGCCACCGTAGCCACCAGTGCGCCGAATTTCGTCCGGGCCTCGGTTGTCCCACTAACGCTGGTACTCCAGTGGCTGACACACCACACGGCGCTTGGGCTACTCTACAGCGCCCTGGCCGTCGGAATTGGCTGCACGCTGCTGGCTTATCTCGCGCTAGCGCTGCTGGAAGAATCCCACGGCAAGGCGCTGGATTTTGTCGAGGCAACATAAAGAAGCGACATCAAGAGGCGAATCAGAAATGACCCCACCAAAGCGTTTTCTGTCCGGTATTCAACCTTCGGGCAAACTCCACCTGGGCAACTACTTTGGCGCGATTGCACAGCATCTGGCGCTTCAGCACGAAGGCGAGGCGTTTTATTTCATTGCCAACTACCACGCACTGACAACCATCAATGACGCCGCCCAACTGCGCGCGCTCACGCGCGAGGTAGCCGCCGCCTACCTTGCGCTAGGGCTCGATCCCCAGCGCGCCGTGCTGTTTCGACAGTCGGACATCCCCGAGCTGCACGAGCTTGCCTGGCTGCTGGCTACGGTGACTGGCATGGGGCTGCTCGAACGCGCCCACGCCTACAAGGACAAGGTTGCGCGTGGGATTGCTCCCAAAGTCGGGCTGTTTTACTACCCGGTACTGATGGCCGCAGACATTCTGGCTTATCGCTCAAATGTCGTTCCGGTCGGAGCCGACCAGGTGCAGCATGTGGAGATGACCCGTGACATGGCCGGCTACTTCAACCACACCTATGGTGAAGTGTTCGTACTGCCGGAAGTTCGAGTAAGCGAAGTGGCCGGTATTGTGCCAGGAACTGACGGGCAGAAAATGAGCAAGTCATACGGAAACGTGATTGAGATTTTTGCCGATGATGCCGCCCTAAAAAAGGCCGTCATGGGGATTGTCACCGACTCTGCACCTATCGAAGCACCCAAAGACCCGGAGCGAAACACTGTTTTTCGGCTCTATGCCCTGGTGGCAACGCCTGAAGAAAAGGCGGCCATGGCAGATGCCTTTCGCGCCGGCGGTTATGGTTACGGAGAAGCCAAGAAAGCCCTTCTTGCCAAGCTGAAAGCATTCTTCGGTCCGGCACGTGAGCGCTATTTGGCGCTGCTGGCACACCCTGACGATATTGAAGACGTACTGCGGGAAGGAGCTAAACGCGCACGAGCCGAAGCGCTGGCCACCATTGAAGCTGCACGTGCTGCCTGTGGCTTGGCATAAAAAAACGGGCATGACAACGCACATGATCCGCTGGCAGAGCTGGGCTCAGACGCTGCGCGTTCCGTTGGGTTTCGTGGTTGCCCTGCTATTTGTGCTGCTGGCGCAGCCAACACCGGCTTCCATGGCAGTTGGAGGCAGCATTAGCCTCATCGGGTTGATCTGGCGCGCTTGGGCGACCGGCCACCTGCGCAAGGACGAAGTGCTGACGGTGCGGGGGCCCTACCGTCTGGCACGCAATCCCCTGTACTGGGGAAGTGCCTGGATGACCTTGGGCTGCCTGATAGCCGGCACGTCTTGGCCGCTGGCGTTGTTGGTGGTTGGCATGTTTGTCGGGATTTACTGGCCAGTGATGCAGGCAGAAGCTGCACATCTGACCCGCTTGTTTCCCGATACCTATCCAGCGTACGCCGCTCAGACTCCACTTTTCGTGCCTGACATGCGCCGCTTGGCAGTGGCCTGGCACGATGGGTTTGATTGGCGTCTCTACGTGCGCCACCGCGAGTACCAAGCCGGCTTTGGGCTGGCAGCCGTTTTCCTTTTGTTAGGCGTCAAACTCTGGTGGTTTGGGTAAGGCGTTATTCGTACCGCAGAGCTTCGGCCGGGTCGATCTGGGAAGCGCGCAGGGCCGGCAGGAAGCCGGACACTAATCCAACCGCGACAGAAATACCAAAGCCGATACCGACCGACCAGAGCGGCACGAGCGAAGGTACGTTGGGCACAAAGGCGTTGAGACCTGCACTGAGTCCCACGCCGATCCCAATGCCCAGCGCGCCACCAATAAGCGAGAGAACCACTGCTTCGGTAAGAAACTGCGTCAGAACATCCCAGCGGCGCGCGCCAACGGCGCGACGGATACCGATTTCCCTGGTACGTTCCGTGACCGACACCAGCATGATGTTCATCACGCCAATGCCGCCAACGACGAGACTGACTGAAGCCAAGGCAATGGCAATAACGCCTAGCACAGAGGTAATGCTGTTGAAGGTTTCAAAAATGGCGTCGGGGGTGCTAATCCCAAAGTTGTTAGGCTGATCGGAGCGAAGCCGACGGCGCCGGCGTAGCAGTTCCGTGATTTCATCGCGCATGGCCTCGAGGCGACCTTCATAGGCATGGGCGATGATGGTGATACCCCGGTCCTGCAGCAGGTCAGGGTAACGCTGGGCTAGATTGGCGTAAGGAATCAGAATTTGCCGGTCTTCTGGGGTGTCGCCAAAAATGCCAGTCGGGCCTTTTTCAACCACGCCGATGACCCGGTAGGCACGTCCTTCAAACTCTACCATCTCACCAAGTGGGTTTTGATTGCCGAAGAGTTGTTCGGCTGCAACAGGGCCAAGCACGGCTACATCCAGTTTGCGGTCGTGTTCTTCCTGGGTGAAAAAACGCCCCATACGTAGGTTTAGCCAGCGAACTTCTGGGTAGTTAGCCCAAACCCCAAAGGCAATTGGGCGGGTTGCTTCGCGCCCCTTGTACTTGAGGCTGTACTGGGTGGCGCTCGGCCCGAAGCTGCCGACAACAAGCTGCGGGGTAGCTGCGCGAACAGAGGGCAGACGATTGACGGCTTCGGCGTCCTCTGCGGTGAGCGGCTTGCGTTGCCTTTCTTCAGGCGTCAACCGTGAAAAGCGCGGCCCGATGGAATCGTAGCGGCTAATGTAGAGAACCTCAGGCCCGACCTGTGCCGCGAGCTTCGCCGTCCGGTCTTGAACGCCTGTCAGTACCGACGAAACGGCAATGACCGTTGCTGTGCCGACTAAAACGCCCAAGACAGTAAGCAGCGCGCGCAGCTTGTTAGCCCAGATATTGATCCAAGCCAGCCAGACGTTTTCAGAAAAAAGTTGTAGGGAGCGCATCTTAGCTTCTTAGGGGTTCAACGAGCGCGGGCGATAACGCAGCACCGTGCCGCCTTGGCCGACGGCCCAGCCGGTTTGGGGGTCAAGGAAAAAGACGCCGTAAATCTTTGTGCCGGCAAGAGTTTTTTCCTCCCGCCAGGTGCGGCCACCATCTCGTGTCGCCCAGATACCAACTTCGTACGGTGGGGCTAGGCTGTCGCGGGAGAGCAGCGCCCCAATGGTCCATCCCGTACGTTCATCCAGAAAATGTGTCACGTGGAAGCCTGGCACAGCCATCCGGCGTTCGCTCCACGTTGCTCCGCCGTCGTTGGTGAAATGGAGGGTGACAAAGCGGGCATCGCCCCGGTAAAGCTCAGAAACAACCCAGCCACGTCGGGCATCTAGAAACCGCATCGAGGTAATGTCCGCGCTGGTCGGGGCAAAGGGAATCGGATAGCGTATCCATGTTTCACCGCCATCTTGTGTCCAGAATACGCCAGCCGGGCGCGTAATACCGCGTCCTAAAAAGTTCCCGGCCACCCAACCCCGGCGCTCATCGAGAAACTGCACAAGCGTAAAGGTTAGGACAGCATCGGAGAGTTCTTCAGGACGTTCGATGACACGTCGCAGGCCGTCACAAGCCGTCCATGTTGCCCCGCCATCTGTGGTACGGAACACCGAGCTGTAGTTACCGACGGCGAACCCAACCTGTTCATTGACAAACCACAGGCTGCGCACGTCGAGCCCAGCAAGGGGACGCCAAACCCTACCGCCATCATCCGTGCGCAGAATGGTTGGTTCGATGCCGTCAACTGCCGGGTCAAGACCATAGGTGCCACCGACGGCTGCCCAGCCCGTTTGGGCGTTCAGAAAAAACAAGCCAGTCACATGGGCTCTAGTTCCGGTGACTTGTTCGACCCAGTGCCGACCGCTATCTTCGGTGTACAGAACGGTCCCACGCCTTCCACCTACCCAGCCTTTCTCCGGACTGACGAAATAGGCACAAAGCAAGTCGGCACGAGTAGGTGTGGGAAGACGAACCCACGGTGATGTGTCAAGATAAAAAACCGTCTCCGCCGGCGTCTGCGGAGCCGCAAGCTCTTCCAGCAACAGGGCTGGCCGGACAGTTTGCCGGGGTAACTGCCGCCCTGAAGCTGCTGTCGAAAGGGGAGGTTTTTCCGTTGCTACCATGTCAGCCTTGCCTTGGTGACCATCGGCAGCTTGCCCGTCAACCGGTGTCCGGGTGACATCCGGCAGGGACTTGACAGTTGGCAAGGGAGCTGGCTTGGCCTTCGGCTTGATCACCATCACTGGTGGCGGCAGAGGCTTAGCCGGAGCGTTGTTTTCAGGCGCGGTTGGCGGATCGTTTCTTGGCAAAGGCGGCGGAGCCGGAAGTGCCGAAGCGCGTGTCAGCGCGGCGTCTGCCGGGCCGTCATAGATTGTGATGAACGCATCGCGGACACCGATGGCACGCGCATAGCGTTGGGCTTCAGCCGGGTTAGCAAAGCGTCCAACACGTACCCGGTAAAATGTCCCCTGGGGCAGTTCGACCTTGACGTAGTAGGCTGCCACGCCACGCGCGCGGTAGGCTGACACGGTTTCGCGGGCTACTGTTTCATCGTTGACAGAGGCTACTTGGACGGTGTGTGTCCTTCCCTGGCCGTGACCAACGGACGTTCCCAGCCAGAACAACAGGGTAGCGACCAGAGCATATCCGGTGGTCAAACAGGTTCTCACAAATGTCTCTCTTTGAGAAAGGCGAACGGTTTGGGTATGAGAAGAGTTCGTTATTGGCGGATAAAAGCAGCCGGCCTGTGATGAAACGCACAAAATCCGCCGGGATGTTGCTTGCTGTCCGTAAGGTTGGTGATTATGGTGCGCTTTGCACAAGTTCATCTTTGTTTTTGCGTCATCTACGATGCCCGTCAATCCAGACATCAACTATACCGCAGTACTCCCGGAGATATGCCTGACCATCGCTGCTCTGGGGGTTATGGTGTACGACGCTTTCAGTAGAAAGAGCCGTCAGTGGGCGGGTCCGCTCGTATTGGGCGGGCTGGGACTAGCCGCCTATGGCGTCTGGCGCTGGGTTGGTCTGTCACCTGTTTCCAGCTTCAACGGCATGCTGGTAACAGACCCGATGCGTACGGCTTTTGCTTTCGTACTTCTCTTCGTAGCTGCTTTGTCTGTCCTGCTGGCGATGCCTACCTTTGGCGATCAATCCAAAGGGGCAGGAGAATACTTTGCTCTGTTGGCTTTTAGTACGGTGGGAATGCTGCTTGTAGCCGGAGCAAGAGACCTTGCCATGTTGTTTCTAGGGATTGAGATTTTTTCGATTGCCTTATACGCCATGGCAGGGTTTCGTCGCCACGATCTACGGTCGAATGAAGCGGCTGTCAAGTATTTCATTCTGGGCTCATTTTCGACGGGCTTTCTCCTGTATGGTATGGCGTTGGTCTATGGTGCAACGCGGACGACCAATCTCAAGACCATTCAGATAGCCGTGCAAAACGGCAACCTGACCTCGGAATCGCTGCTTTTGACCGGGGCGGCGCTAATGCTCGTCAGCCTGTGTTTCAAAGTGGCAGCGGCGCCTTTTCACCTTTGGGCGCCAGATGTGTACCAAGGGGCACCAACGCCCGTGACAGCCTTTATGGCGGCCGGCTCAAAGACAGCAGCCTTTGTTGCCCTGTTGCGAGTTTTTGCTGAGATGTTTCCGACCGAAGCCGGCGCACTTCATCAAACGTGGACGCTGATCATTGCTGCCGTGGCTGTCCTCTCGATGGTGATTGGCAATGTCATTGCCATTGTGCAAGACGACATCAAGCGCATGCTGGCCTATTCTTCGATTGCCCACGCCGGTTATGCCATGCTGGGTATCCTTGCCGGTGATTGGAAAGCCACGCTGTTTTACCTTGCCGGCTATGCTGTGACAACCCTGGGAGCATTTGCCGTCATAACCTATGTGGCCCAGGAAGATGATCGCCAGACACTCATCATGGACTATGCCGGCCTTGGGAGCCAAGCGCCAGGAGCTGCCATAGCACTTTCTATCTTCCTGCTAGCCCTGGGTGGGTTGCCATTGACGGCTGGCTTTGTGGGGAAGTTCGTCGTGTTTCGGAGCGCTTGGCAGGAGGGCTATGCCGAGTTGGTTATTGTGGCTGTACTCAACAGCGCAGTGTCACTCTACTACTACCTGCGCCCCATTGTGACGATGTTTTTCCAGGAGGGACGTGCAAATGACGAGCTCCCTGACCTGCCCTGGACGCTGACCACGGTGCTGTCCGTGACGCTGGCAGCAACACTTTACCTTGGAATTTTTCCAGAGCCCATTTTGGCAGGGCTAAAGCAGAAGATAGAAGCGCAACCAAACGAGTTACCCCGGGTCGCGCCCCGCCAATAGTCGGGTGCAGTGGTGTCGGCGTACTGTGGGCTAGGCCGGCGTGGCGTCAAGTCGGACCGGGCGGTATAGCCCCAGCAGAGCGCGGGTCAAGTGGTAAAAGTTTTTGCCCATGATGCGAATGCCATCCAGCACCGGCATACGGACAAGCGTTTTGTACATATAGGACTGAAAGGTCAAATCCTGCACGCCACGGTCGCGGCAAATTGCTACGAAGGCTTCTCGGCGGGCATCATTTTTGTAGTACAGGTTTTGCATCAGTTCCAGAAAACGAAACGTAGCGCCGTACTTCTTTTGAAAAGCTTTCTGATAGGCGTGGTAGAGCTTTTCACTGCGCAGGTCGTGGCGGCACTCAAGGATAGCCTGAGCAGCCATTTCACCGCTTTTCATGGCGTAGAAAATGCCTTCCCCTGAGCTGGAAGCCACAAGTCCGGCAGCGTCGCCAACGAGCGCGACGCGGTTTGTTACCCAGCGGTCGTAGGGGCGCAGTGGGATGGGAGCACCTTCACGCAGTGTAGGGCGTTCGTGGATACCTAGATGGCGCTTGAAGGCTTCAAGGTGTCCCTTGAGATTAGCGCTGCGAATAGCTGTGCCGGTACCAATGGCCACGTGGTCGGCTTTGGGAAAGACCCACCCGTAGAAGTCAGGTGAGAAACGTCCATCGTAGTAAATCGCACAGCGTTCGTTGAGGCGGCGTGCTGTTTCGGTATTGAGGGCAAAGCGCTCCTGGACGGCCGCTGCGACAAGTCCGCCCTGGTGCAGATTAAAGGTGCGTGCCACTAAAGAGTTTGCGCCGTCTGCACCAATGATGGCATCGGCAATGAGGGTTTGGCGGGTGCCGTGGGGGGTGGTGAAGGTCACGGTGGCACCTCGTTCGGTGGCGTCCACGCTTTCCACCCGCCCTTCAATCACGAGGGCTCCCAGTTTACCGGCCCGCTGACGGAGAAAGGCATCAAAAGCCTCCCGGCAGACCATGCCGACGTAACCTTGGTGAATGTTCATGGTGACCACGCGCCCGGAGGGAGCATACACCGCGACGGCTGAGACCCGCCGCTGGATAAGCCGTTCAGGAATGTCGAAATCCCGCACCAGAACGGGCGGAATGGCGCCCCCGCAGGGCTTGATTCGAGAAAAGCTCTTTTCGATGAGAACCGTCTCTACACCGGCCCGCGCCAAGGTTGCTGCTGCCGTGGACCCACCCGGCCCGCCCCCACATACTACAACCCGCATAAAAGCACGCTCCTAGCCATGGCTTCGGTGGTAGGAAAGTGGACGTGTCTGTCCGTCTGTTTGCTCATTCGGAAAACTTTTGCCGGGTAACGTGTGTAACGCCACAGAGAAAAAGTTTCAAAAGGCGCAGCGTTCTTTTACACGTTCCCACTCAACTTGGACGCCCACTTTCCCACAAACCGGTTAGGTCTTCAATTTGCAGGGAAGGAAGCGTCTGCTTGCTGCGTCCCCACTCAACAAGGACACGCTCCTCCCTGCAAACCCTGCTGCACTTCCCTGCCAATGGAAGTGCAGCTTTATTCCTCAAGAATCAATTTGCAGGGAAGGAAGCGTCTGCTTGCTGCGTCCCCACTCAACAAGGACACGCTCCTCCCTGCAAACCCACGGGGCCGTATCGGGCAGACTGTGCTGCCACACAATACGGGCTGTCTTTTCAAGGTGCGCGCAAACCCTACGAGCTTGCGCTGACTACGTCGGCTAACCGCTCGACGCCACGGCGGTCATCCCGCCGTTCCACCTGCTTTTCGGGCGTCATCCGCCCCATAGACAGCAACAACCATACGGTTGCCACCAAAGCGATCGCTTCCAGGGCAAACACACCCTGGTAGGCAAAGCCGATATGACCTGTCACCGCTTCTAACCCTGCCCGTCCAACGCCGGCTGTCAAGCCAGCTAAACCTTGGGCCAGGGCCTGAGCAATCCCCCAGACGCCGAGGTAGGTTGCCGCCTGGCCAGGGCGCGTCATATCCATCATCATTGAAAGCGCCCCGACAGCAAAAATGCCGCTGCCCATACCCAAAGTGAACACACCGATACGTAGCACGCTGGTGCCCAAGTTGGCGGCTGCAATAACAAGGGCTAAGCCCAACGTACTCAAAACTGCCCCCATAAGAGCAATTTGTTTGCGCGAAAGCCGCCGGGCCAAGACAAACCCGGCAAGCAGCATGGAGAGAAGCGTTGCTCCGCCCCACGTTGGTTGGAGGCGAGTTGTCTCGGCTAAAGACATGTGCAAGACTTGCGCGCCATACGGCTCAAGCAGGACATCCTGGGCGTTGACGCCAAAAATACCCAAGGCGACAACTGCAAAGAAAACCTTTGAGTCCCGGTCAGCCGTCATGACGGCAAGGGTTTCACGCAGCGTCGGAGGCTTTTCCTCCTCAGCAACCGAGCTCTGGTGGCGCGATTCCATGCCGATGATGGCAGCCAGCATCAGTACAACCGAAACACCTACCACGGTGTAAAACAACTGCTGGAGCACTTGGTCAAGCGCAGCTGCATCAAGGGCTGTCACATCGGTGGATAGCTTTGACAGGTTCAGATCAAAGTACTTCGCAATGACGATCCCCGTCGCAACAATGCCAAAGGCGACCATCATAAACCAGGCAACGGAAATCGTCCGTGCACGATATGGGCCTGATAGATCGCTCATCAGCGCCAAGTAGGGCACTGAGGCAGCATTCAGGCCCAACCCCCAGAGGGCAAATGCTGTTCCACATGCCAGGCTGCCCCAGAACGGTTGAGTACGCATCCACTGCGCTGCATGCAAGATGAGCAACAGCGCGCCAAAAGCCACCAACATTCCACCTATGATGTAGGGCGTGCGGCGGTAGCCCCAGAGCGGGCGCGTGTCAGAAGCATAACCGGCTAACGTGCGCATCGGACAGACCACATAGTGTGCACAGACAAAGATACCGACAAGCGCCGCGTTGATCTTCCATTCGTTGATCATGACCCGGTTGAGGACGCCAAAGACAAGCAGGGCATTCATGCCGATAGTCACGTTGAGCAGTCCTAACCGAATCGTAGCCGGTAATGACAAAAAGGCGTCTGCTGAGGATGACATACGTTTCTGAGTGTTTCCGTTGGGGGGCAGCTATCTACTTACCAACCTACTTTCAACTCGGCAGAAGTCAAATATAGAAAGTGTCTTTTTACGAACAAAACTTTCCGGCTTCTAGATTCCGGACTGGCCGTCTGCCCCGCCGGACTGGCGAATAGGGTGCATCGGCGCTAGCTGCTAGAGTCACCTGCGGCAGCACTTGAGTCGTGCCAAGTCTTGGCGTAAGTATGGAATACACCGGATTTTCCTCCGGCTGGCGCTGCGTCCTCGATCCTCTCAGCACTGCCTAGGAGTTTTTCTGAAATCCATGGCTGTCACCATCGAACTGTCTTCGGTGTATCTCCCCTTGACCGACAACCAGCGTGCTGTCACCGTCGAAGCCAAGACGGTAGGCGAAGCGCTCCGCAAGCTGACGGAAAAGTACACCAAGCTCAGCAAAGAGATTTACAATGGGCGCGGCCTTCGTCAGCCAACGGTGAGCATTTACGTCAACAGTCGTGACATCAACACCTTGGAAGACATCAACACTCCCCTTGAAAACGGCGATGTCGTCACCGTTGTGCCTTCCGTTGGGTGGAAACGCCCGTATGGGACGATATGAGACTCGGTGGCGGGTTGTGAACGCTGGATAGGGTGATGTTGCAGAAGAAGGGTGTCACGACCCTAAAGCTGGTCTGCGTAGCAGGGGCATTGGCTGCACTTGTCGGCTGCACAAACGATGCCCCGCGCCCTGTTGTTCCATCGCCGCCGCCAGCGGCCACTCCCCCTGCGTCGGTTTCATCCAACCCCCTTGAGGACCCAGATGCCCCGGTCGAGCAGGTCGTGCAGGCGCTGTTGGCGCAGCGCGAGATGAAAGACCGGACCTTTAGGCTTGACGCCGATTCTCCGCTCCCGCCTGACCAACGGAAGACCTTTGCGGGACTGAGTTACTTTCCCTTTGATCCCAACTATCGCTTTATCGTCAAGCTAGAACCGTGCGCTGGGGAAACAACCGTTCAGATGGCAACCAACCGTCCCGGTGAAACTCGGCGCTACCGTTGTGCAGGGGTCTTTCGGTTTACGGTGGAGGGCGTTGCCTGTTCGCTGCTTGTCTTGACGCCGGACCTAGGGGTGCCGGAAGCGGCGGCCGACCTGTTTATTCCCTTTCGGGATACGACGGCCGGCAAGGAAACCTATGCTGCCGGGCGCTACCTTCAGCTCAAGCGCCGCCCAACAAACGAGTACGTTCTTGATTTCAATCAGGCATTCCATCCGTACTGTGCGTACGGAGGCGCTTACAGTTGTCCTTTGCCACCCCCGGAAAATCACTTGCCGGTGGCGATTCGTGCCGGCGAAAGGCTGCCGGAGAAAGCGGCCGGGAAGCTACCAAAGTGATGGTCTCACAAGGGGGTTGCCGGTGGTGTTTGCTCCCCAATGGCTTCTCGCGCCACCTTGAGGATGTCCTGGAGACGTGCCTGGATAGCCTGGATGTAGGGTGTCAGTGGCGTATCACCTGTCAGCGGGGGGACTATTGTGCGGATAAAGTCCTCGACCCGTTGGAGCGCGGGACTCGTACGCAGCGGTCGCAAGAAAAGCAGCGCTTGGGTTGCTACCAGCAGTTCAATGGCCAGGATGGCGGCAAGGTTGTCGGCCACCGTCCGTAGTTTGAGCGCTGCCGTCATGCCCATCGAAACGAAGTCTTCTTTGGCAGCGCCGGTAGGTAGTGACCCGACCGAAGCCGGGTGGGCTAGCCCCATGTTTTCGTTGCACAGGGCAGCGGCGGTAACTTGTGTCATCATCAGCCCTGACTGAAGACCCGGCTGGGGTGAGAGAAAAGCAGGTAGTTCTGACAAATCAGGGTTGAGCAGCCGCTCGATGCGGCGTTCGGCAATGCCACCCAGTGTGGCCGCAGCCATGGCGCAGGCGTCCAGCGCCAGCGCTACCGGCGCGCCGTGAAAGTTTCCGCCAGAGAGAACTTCACCGGTGTCGGCAAAGACCAGCGGGTTGTCGGTAGCGCTGTTGAACTCGGTCTCAAGGGTCTGGCGCGCAAAGTGAAAGATGTCCCGCGCTGCACCGTGAACCTGTGGCATACAGCGCAAACTGTAGGCATCCTGCACCCGTGGGCAGTCACGGTGGGAGGCCATAATCGCACTGCCGGCTAGTAGGGTTCGTAGATGTTGGGCAACGGCGACCTGTCCAGGATGCGGACGTACGGCATGGATGCGCGCATCGAAAGCCGTTGCCGTGCCACGCAGAGCATCGAGCGAAAGTGCGCCAGCTACATCAGCAAGGTCTGCCAGCTCAAGCAGCCGGGCCAGCGCCAGGCCACCAACAGCACCCATCGCCTGCGTGCCGTTTAGAAGCGCCAGACCTTCTTTGGCTTCAAGGCAAATCGGATGCAGCCCAGCGCGTGCCAAAGCGACCTGCCCAGGTAGGCGTTCACCTTGGAAAATGGCTTCCCCTTCGCCAATGAGCACCAGCGCCAGATGGGACAATGGAGATAAATCACCGCTGGCACCGACCGAGCCTTTCTCAGGAATAACCGGATGGACGCCGGCATTCAGCATGGCCACAAGCTGTTTGAGGACGACCGGCCGAACGCCGGAAGTGCCCTGCGCCAGCACATTTGCCCGCAACAGCATCATGGCGCGAGTTTCGGCTTCAGAAAGCGGTTTCCCAACACCACAGGCATGCGAGCGCACAAGATTGAGCTGTAGGGTAGCTAGTGCTGTTGGGGAGATCGTGACAGAGGACAGCTTGCCAAAGCCCGTATTGATGCCATAGACAATGCGCCCTGTGGCGAGAATCTCGTTGATGAGGGTACGGCTGCGGGTCAGCCGGCCCGGAACGTCAGGGGCAATTTCGACCACCACCGAGTGGTCGTAGGCAACCCGGATGACATCAGCAAGGGTCAAGCCATGACCACGAAGGTACATTGAAGGAAAACTCCAAAGTAAGATGATGAGGGCACAAATGCAGAGACATGAGTTGAATTGACCAAAGGGGAATAACTGAGTACCGTCACCAAACGCTGCACCAACCTCGGTGATGATTCTAAAGTCCCATCTTGTGTAAACGTGATCAACCTACTCAATCTCGACATTGATCGCCTTCATGCTGCCTTTCGGGCGCGCACCTATTCTGCCACCGAAGTTTGTCAAGCGGCTCTGGAAACCATTGCGCAACGCAATCCCGAACTCAATGCCCTGCTCACCGTGCTTTCTGACCGGGCGCTGAAGCAGGCTGCAGAAGTAGATGCGCGGCTGGCCGCCGGTGAGCCCCTGCGTCCGTTGGAAGGAGTCCCAATTGTTATCAAAGACAACCAGTGTCTGGCCGGCACTCGAACGACCTGTGCTTCCAAGATGCTGGCCAACTACATAGCAACCTACACTGCCACTGCTGTAGCACGCCTTGAAGCTGCCGGGGCGGTGATTGTTGGCAAAGCCAACCTAGACGAATTCGCCATGGGTTCGTCAAATGAAAACTCGGCCTTTGGCCCCGTACGTCATCCGCTAGACCCAACGCGCGTACCCGGTGGATCAAGTGGCGGCAGTGCCGCTGCTGTGGCGGCTGGCATGTGTCTGGCTGCTACAGGCAGCGATACGGGCGGCTCTATCCGGCAGCCGGCCAGCTTCTGCGGCATTGTTGGCGTCAAGCCCACCTACGGGCGCGTTTCACGGTATGGTCTCGTTGCCTTTGGTTCATCGCTTGACCAGATTGGCCCGATGACGCGCACAGTACGCGACGCCGCGCGCATGCTGGGGGTGATGGCGGGCTATGACGTACACGATGCCACGAGTTCACTGCATCCGGTCCCAGACTATGTGGCTGAACTCGAAGCCGACTTGCACGGCTGGCGGGTGGGTGTGGTGCAAGAAGCCTTCGGCGCCGGACTCGACCCAGATGTGGAAGCTGCCGTACGGGAAGCTCTGAAGACCTACGAAAGTCTGGGGGCGACGCTGGTCGAAGTCTCCCTGCCGCACCTGGCCTACGCCATTGCTGATTACTACATTATTGCCACGGCTGAAGCGAGTGCGAATCTGGCGCGTTTCGATGGCGTTCGCTACGGCTACCGTGCGCCGGAGGCAACCACGGTTCACGACATGTATGCCCTCAGCCGCGAGCAGGGCTTCGGGCCCGAAGTAAAACGGCGCATCCTGCTAGGAACCTATGCGCTTTCATCGGGCTACTACGATGCCTATTACCTCAAGGCCCAGAAGGTGCGTACGCTGTTACGCCGTGACTTTGACCGAGCCTTTGAGCAGTGCGAGGTGCTTGTGATGCCGACGGCGCCGACGCCGGCGTTCAAGCTCGGGGAAAAGACGGACGATCCTTTGCAGATGTACCTCTCTGATATTTACACCGTCACGCTCAACTTGGCTGGTGTGCCCGGCATGAGCCTACCCTGTGGCACAAGCCGGGAGGGGCTGCCCATTGGTTTGCAAATTGTAGCGCCAGCCTTTGAAGAAACCCGGATGTTTCAGGCCGGTCGGGCGCTAGAGCGCGCTCGCGCCTGACAACTGTGGGTTGGCTGAAATTCCCTGGAGCGCTTACTGATGGTGAAGGCGCAAAAAAGCAACCTGAGATTGCAAAAGCGTAAACGCTGGGGATGCCTAGGTAGTGGTTTAGTCCTTGTGGTCGTCCTGTCGCCGACGCTTGTGGGTGGCCAGTCGCCGGTGGTAGCCCCACAGGCCGTCATGGTGCAGGAAGCGGTTGCCGCCGAACGGCAAGCACATCTAGAAGCCGCGCGCCTGATTTTGGAGCAGGGCCTAAGGGAAGGAAATGCCGACCAGCGACGTGAAGTCGTCATAGCGCTGAGCCTGACCCGCGTTGAGAACAATCCCTTTCCACTCCTTGAAACTGCACTTGCCGACAAGGATGTATACGTCCAGGTCGCAGCCTGTGCGACATTGTCCGGGTTACCCGACCCGCGCGCCCTGCGATTGTTGCGACAGGCACTTGGCAACGAAACGCCGGAAGTAGCCTTTGCAGCAGCAAAGGCTCTGTATGCCCAAGGAGATCAACAAGGACGACAGGCCCTGCTGGATGTCGCCACAGGGGAGCGCCGAGCGAGGTCAGGCTACTTTTCGGTACAGCGGCGCAACATGTTGCGTACGATGAAAACCCCCGGCGGCTTTTTCCGCATGGCCTTTCGCTACGGGATAGGTTTTGCGCCCATACCGGGGCTGGGTATAGGGCTTTCTTCGCTTGCCGGGTTGTTAGCAGATGCCAACCTTTCAGGTCGCGCCCAGGCGATTGCAGCCTTACCGCCCGTCCAGGACCACGAGACGGTCGCCATGTTGCGCGAGGCACTAACGGATGAAGACTGGTCTGTGCGGGCTGCGGCTGTCCATGCCCTAGCCGTTAGCGATCAGCGTCTTATTTTACGCGATCTCGTGCCCTTGTTTCAGGACAAGAAAGACGCCGTGCGATATCGCGCAGCAGCAGCGTATCTGCGGTTGACAACACCCGCTGTGTCCACGCGCCCACCGGTCAAGGTGCTACGTTCGGCGCGTCGTCGGGGGTGAAGGAGACATAGCACGCTTGTCTTCAGCAGAGTATTTTGAGGCCTAGCCGATATTGGTATTCCAGATGTTGTGCCTGCCCTAGTTGGTCCAGGGATGTCTGCGTCTGCGCCAGCAACGGGCATAGTAGGGCCGGCAAGGCCGGTGGCGACGGTTTCTTTTCGGTCTTTTCTAAGCCATGGCTCAAAAAATTCGTGACTGCCTGAGTGTAGCGGAGTTTGCGCCGGTGGATTTCACTTCTCCGGGGTGGGAACGTGAACTGCTCCAGCGGGCGCTGTTGACGTATGAGTTTGGAGATGTGTTGCAGCGTCTGAGTGAACGCCTGGTGGTGCCTACGCCTGCCGGGCACCGGGCATCACTGCTGGTTGGCCCGCCAGCTAGTGGAAAGTCTTTCCTGCTACGGCTGGTCCAGGCCCTGGCCCATTTTGCAGGGCGTCCTGTAGAGCAAGTGGTAGGGCGGCTAAAGGATATCCACGCCCAACTCGGTTCCCGGCGCTGGCACATTGTGAGTATCTACGGGACGGAGGTTAGCACTTCGGATATAACCCTTACCCCACTAGACTACCTGGGACGCTTCATTAGCTACGCACGAACTGTCAATGGGCCGGCGGCAACTTCTAATGGGCTAGGAGCTATTGGCGGCAACCTAACGGATATCCTGGCAATCTGCCAGACCATCCCAGAAGGCGATGGCATCGTCGTCTTTATAGACAGCCTTGACGATTTCCTGCGAAACCACACGCCCCGCACGGCTAGCATCGTGGTGGAAATGTTGGAGTTGCTCAGTCAGGTGTCACGTCAGTTTCCGCTGTGTGTGTACGTTTCAGCAACCGACATCTTGCTCAATAGCGCCAAGGGGCAGCCACTCTCGTCAGCTCAGATAGCAACCCTGCTAGCTAACTACACGGTTGAGTACCTCGGTGAAAACGCCATTCCTGCACTCATTGGGGCGCACTTGCTGACGAAAAATGCCCGTCAACGCCAGGCCATAGCCCAGGTTAGGGAGCAGCTACAACGCAAGCTGCCAGAACTTCACCTTGATGAGCAGCAGCTCATCAACCTTTATCCGTTGCATCCGATGGTCTGGGACATTGGCTCTCGGCTGCGCCGTTACCTAAGCGGCTTCTCTTTCCCAGCCTTTGCCTTGAAAGCCGTTGAGCGGATTCGGAATCGTCCCGCGGAAAGCTTGTTCACCGTGGATGAAATGTTCGATGCCCTTGAGCCGTTGCTGCGGGCTGTTCCGCCTTTAGCGCATGCCTTTGAGAACTACGACCAGGCGGTTGAAGCCGTGCTTCCGCGCATCAGTCAGGGACAACGGTTACCCACGCGGATGTTGCTCAAGGCTATTCTCATGCACTCTTTGGCCGGCATTCCTGCTACGGTGCGCGATCTAACCAACAGCATTCTGTTCTACGACCTCTATGGTCAGAAGCCGACTTATAAGTTGTCGGCGGCACTGCTTCAGCAAATTGGCGCCCTGGCCAAGAACATCATCGTGACTGGGGACGATCCAGAGACGCGAGAGTATCGTTTCCCGCTCCAACCTGGCGAAGCCTTCGTCAAGCTGGCGGATGCTCAAGCGGCAAGCCTGTCCGACCATGATCCGCGCCTTAGCCTAGCGCTGCTGGCTTCGGCTAGTCAGCTCTTTGAGGATTTCCCGATTGGTTTTGCCGAGAGGGGTGACAAGTTGTGGAACCTGCGCTGTACGCACCTGTGGCACATTATCCGCCAAGATATGCAGGGTGTGGTTTGGGAACCGGCGCAGTCGAACCGGGGCATCGACTACCAGATACGAGTTCACTTTCCGCGCCGGGTCGGGCAGGCAGACTTTGATCTCGAAGCCATCCGAGCGGAAGACCTTGGCGTGCACTGGTTGCCGGGCGCGCTCGATACTGAGGATGTCTGGACGCTCAAGCGCCTTGTGTGCCTGTCTGACCCGACGCTTTTGGGGGGCGTAACGCCGGCCGATGAGCTGACCCAATCCCTCTTCGAGGAAGTGCGCCAGGCAGGTGTCGCGCTCTTTCGCCGGAAATATCTGACCGAAGGCCGCTTTGTCTTTCGGAGTGGGACGGTGAGCGATGTCCCGCTACCTTCCCAGCCAGAACCTTGGCAGATGTGGGAATGGCTCTTGCCGTTGACCTCGCCGGTTTCGCCTGAGGGGATGCCCGAAGCGCTTTCCCTCAACGCAGCGTTGTGGATTGGGCATCTCGTGGCCCCGACGCGCCAGCAGGTCGACATCTACATTCCGGAAGACCTCAATCAGGCTTTGTCGGAGCTGGGTACGTACTACCACACCTGGCGGCAATACGATCTCTCTAAAGTCGTTGAAACGTTGTCACAGGCGCCCGAAGAAGCAGCAGATATTTGGGAGGCCATCCGGGTCATCCGCCGCTTCAACCAAGTTGCAGCCCATATCCGGCATGCCTTAGTGCACAAGTCAATCACAGAGGAATTGGAAGAAGTCAGCCTGCTGTTTGACAGCGATCTCGATGCGCTTTGGCGCGACCGCGAGATTATGGAAGCGGTCTACAGCTACAGCCAAGCGCAGGCCAGTTGCGAAATGAAGCTGCGCTATCTCAACGAGAGCTTCCTGACAAACAGCCCGGCTGTTGAGCGCATCCGCGCTACCTTCAAGCTTCGGGGGGCGCCCCTCTGGCAGTTGTTCTACCCACACAACCGTAAGCAAGTGGACTTGGCTTTTGGTGCTTTCCAGCCAGTATATGCTGAGTTTTACGTGTTGCTCCACGCAGGCGCAACCCAGTCCAATGTCATTGAGCCGCTCTGTACGCGCCTTGTTTCCAGTCCTGAATGGCGCAATCTCGAAATGCTGACCCAACTCAGCATCAGCCGCCAAGACTTTCTTGTGGATGCCATCAACGAAATCTCAAATCTGTACCAGATGGTCTGTAACGAGCCGGTCGAGACTATTCTTCTCACCCAACCTAAGTGTCGCTGTGGGTTTACGCCAGAAGAAGCCAATCGCCTCAAACTGGCTGAAGAACGGGCGCTGAGTTTAGTGCGCCGGGGGCTGGAAATTCACCGTGAAATTCTCCGCAGCCAGAAAGACCTAATCCGTGACCGTCTCAAACGCCGCCGGCAGCAAGTCCCACCTGAGATTATCCGCAAAATTGCCGCCTTAGTGAGCGATGATGAAATGCCTCTTCTAGATGAAGCAACCATCGCTATCCTAAATGAGGTGCTGACAGAGTAGAGAGAGCTTGGTAAGTGAAGTAACTTTCCTGGACTACCATGATGGTCAAAACGGAACGAACCTATCTCGGTAAGCTCGGCATGATTTTGGGCTCGCGGTACATTACCCAGACCGATGATGACCGGGTCGAGTACCGCTACATCGCCTCATGTGGAGAAAGCTACTTGTTTGAAGTCGTTGGGGATGACGTTTATATCGTGGCTGAAGGGGGCGATTTTGACGAGTTTGAAGCGTATGCACGCTACCTAGCCGAGGTAGTCTATCCCAAGCAGTTTTCCCAATCCACCGAAGAGCTTAGTTCATCTGACTTGCCGCCAATACCGCAGGAACTGGCGAGAGGGCAGGAACACAGCCAAAGGGAGGCAGCATCATGAAGCTCATCACTGCTATTATTCGTCCTGAACGTCTCTCAGAAGTCAAAAATGCGCTGTTTCGGGTCGGCGTTACCGGCTTGTCTGTTCATGCCCTCCGAGGACATGGTGGCGAGCCAGAAATTGTCGAGTATGTGCGCGGGCAACGGGTTGTCGTTGAGTTTACGGAAAAAGTGGCCCTGCAGATCGCCGTTTCTGATCCGTTTGTGGAACCGACCATTACGGCCATTCTTTCGGCGGCACGAACCGGGAATGTGGGCGATGGCAAAATCTTTGTTCAACCCTTGGAGCGGGTCATCCGCATCCGCACCGGTGAGGAAAATGAAGCGGCTCTGACACCGCTTACGGCGGACGAGGTGCAGGCGCGGGCACTCCAGGAGGCCACCGGGAAGACAACTGCTCATCCTGAATGATAAGCACTTGGGTAAAGCGCCATGAACGAGACGGGGATTTCATCGGGGGATACCGCTTGGTTGCTGATTTCTACCGCGCTGGTGTTTCTGATGACGCCGGGGTTGGCTTTTTTCTATGGCGGACTGGTCAGCCGGCGGCATGTGCTCAACACGCTAATGATGGCCGTTGGTGCACTGTGTGTCGCGGCCATTATCTGGGTGCTGGTGGGGTACTCCCTGGCCTTTGCGCCTGGTGGTCCACTGATAGGTGGCCTGTCCTGGGCAGGTTTCAGAGGCGTGGGTGGCGCACCCCAGGCTGATTATGCCGCTACCGTGCCTCACCTAGCTTTTGCGGCCTTTCAGGGGATGTTTGCCGTCATCACTCCGGCGCTGGTTGCCGGCGCGGTGATTGGGCGCATGAACTTCCGGGCTTTTCTGATGTTCGTTGCTCTGTGGTCCCTTGGAGTGTATGCCCCTGTGGCCCACTGGGTATGGGGCGTTGGGGGCTGGATTCGCAATTCTGGGGCGCTGGATTTTGCCGGTGGCACCGTGGTTCACATCACGGCCGGCTGCGCAGCGCTGGTTGCGGCAGCCCTTGTCGGCGCACGTGCCGATGTCAAGCGTTCGCCTCTGCGTCCGCACAATGTCCCCTTTGTTTTGCTTGGGGCTGGGTTGTTGTGGTTCGGGTGGTTTGGTTTCAATGCCGGTTCAGCGCTCACGGCGGGCGGCCTGGCGAGTCTGGCGCTCGTTACCACGCACCTGAGCGCAGCGGCGGCAATTCTTATCTGGCTAGTTATTGAAGTCTGGCGGACAGGCAAAGCTACAGCCGTTGGTGCCGCGACGGCCGCAGTGGTGGGGCTGGTTGGCATCACGCCGGCGGCTGGTTTTGTGTCGCCTCTTGCTGCGCTTGTGATTGGTGGTGCGACCTCGGCGGTGTGCTATGCGGCTATCCAGTGGCGCAGCCGTCTTAGCCTAGATGATACCCTTGATGTCTTTGCCTGCCATGGTGTCGGTGGGATGTGCGGCGCCGTACTAACCGGTGTCTTCGCTCAGCAGTCGCTCAACGAAGCCGGCGCCAATGGCATGTTGTCCGGTAACCCAAAGTTGCTGCTGATCCAGTTGATGGCTGTAGTTGCAACCGTCGCCTACACCTTGGTAGTGACGTTTATCTTGCTGAAACTCGTGGGCTTAATCCTGCCCCTGCGTTTGCCGCTAACCCAGGAGCGGGAAGGGATTGACCGGTCGGTACATGGCGAAGCTGCTTATCACGAGACGACCGGGGATGATTTGTTTGATCTAGGCACAGCTTCTGACAACCTTGACCCAGCTACTATGTAAGGCAGCTTTTGGGGCGCATAGAATGCTGCTGTTTTTGAGAAAATGGCTGACTGTTGGTTGGCGGGTGTAGCTTGGAGCGTATTGCGCAACTTCTTCCTGATCTAATCAAGTTAGCTAATGGGCAGGCAGATGTTCTCTCGGCTGCCTGCTGCGCTGCCTGGGCGCTGTCGGTTGGCGAGGCAACACGCCGGTCTAGCCGCGCGGTGGCACTAACAGACCGCACGCTGACCGTAGCTGTTCGGGACGTGCGCTGGAAACGCCAGCTCGAGACCCTTGCGCCGCAAATCCTGTTCCGGCTCAACAGTTTGCTGCGACAGCCTCTTGTCACCCGAATTCATATCATTGTGGATGAACCCTTTGTGGTTAGGGGAATCCGGCGGCCGGCGCTACCTCCCCTTCCCGTTGTTGCTCTCCCGGAAGAAGTGGTGGCCAGCGCCGGGGTCATCCGCGACGAGGCTCTGCGCGCGCAATTCTTGCGGCTAGCCAGCGCGTGCCTTGCCCGAGACCGCCTACAGGAAGGATTGTAAAGCTTGTATATCCGATGGTGCTGGCAAAGCTGGCCTGCCTGCCAGCGTAGGAAGCATAGGCTTAGTACAATCTTGGTTTTTCCAGTCTTCGGCAAGCTTGTCCTGTTCCCATGTTTGTCTGTGCTGTTTGCCAGTATGCCCTTGAGGATGACTTGCGCGTTCCTGCTTCTGCCATGTCGCGCTTTTCGCGTGACGTGCTGCATTTGAATCTGCCCCGCTGGGATGAACGTGAGGCTGTATGCCGGGACTGCCTTGACCGCATCACCCACGCACGGTCACGGGTGAGCCTGTACTTGCCGGGGGCAGAAAGTACGGCTTTGCCGGATTTTAAAATCCTTCCGACGCCCTTACGGCTTGGGGCAAGTCCGCGTTACACCGGCCGTGGGGTGACAATTGCTTTTTTGGATTCGGGTTTTTATCCGCATCCAGACTTGACCCAACCGGTCAACCGCATCCTTTATTACTACAACGTTCTCACCCGGCGGTCAGACCCCAAAGAGCTGGCTACTCCGGATGAATCAAGTTGGCACGGTTTGATGACCTCAGTGGTGGCCGCAGGGAACGGTTTTCAGTCCGGCGGGCTATATCGTGGGATTGCTTCAAGTGCCAAACTGGTATTGGTCAAGGTAGGCACGACCCGCCGGATTTATCACGATGACCTCCGGCGTGGCTTAGAGTGGGTATATCGTCATCGGGAACGCTTTGGTATCCGCATCGTCAATGTTTCTTGTGGGGGTGATTATGAAGCTTCGTACTTGACTGATCCGCTTTCCCAAGCGGCCGAGCGGTTGGTCAAGGCAGGGGTTGTTGTGGTGGCCGCCAGTGGCAATGCCGGACACCAGCGCGAACACCCGGTCCTACCGCCGGCCAGCGCCCCATCAGTCATTGCCGTTGGTGGTTTTGACGACAAAAATACCCTCGACCCCAACCAACACGATGTGTATCACTCCAGCTACGGCGTAACCCCGGATGGCCTGCAGAAGCCGGAAATCATTGCGCCAAGCATTTGGATTGCTGCGCCTATCTTGCCCGGTACGCTTACAGCCCAACAAGCTGCCTTGTACGAGCGGCTGAGCCGCGCACCTGATGGAGAGCTCCGGGCGATTCTGTCCCAACACATCGGGATTGACCCTGAACTGGATGCAGCAGCTCATCTAGAGCCCTACCAACTCCGCCTGCTGGTAGAAGGCAAGATGCGCGATGAGAAGGTCATTTCTGGTCATTACAAGCACGTGGATGGCACTTCGTTTGCCGCACCAATTGTGTCCTCTATTGTTGCCCAGATGCTGGAAGTTAATCCGCGTCTGACGCCGCAGCAGGTCAAACGCATTCTGATCCGCACCGCCCGGCGGTTGCCCAACATTGAACCTGACCGCCAAGGGTGGGGCGTGGTCAATGCGCGGCTGGCAGTAGCTGCGGCGCTCAATGGCGGAGATGTGCCGTCTTTAGGGAACAACCTCCACCTCAACGGGCTGTGACCGTTCGCTCTCGTTCCCGAAGACATCCACGGCCGTGACAAAGTAAAGATAGACCTTGCCCCGCACACCGGTTATGTCCTGGAAGGTTGTACGCTGGATAGGGGTTGGTGTCAGCCGAGTAGGCGGGTCGTTTGTTCCACGTTCACTGCGGTAGATAAGGTAGCCCTTCAGATCGGTTTCTGGATTTGCGGGAAAAAAGAGACTGACAACTCCGGCTGCAGAAGCCCCGGTCACGTTAGTTGGAGCTGCTGGTGGGAAAGTGTCTACAGGGCGTACCCGTAGTGCCGGCGAAGGGCGGCTTTCCACCGGCACACCTTGTACGTAGCTTACTGCCCGCACGACATACTCGTATTCCTCACCAAACACGAAATCCGTCTCGGTAAACTGCGGTGTGGGCAGAGGCGCGCCGTTGCGCCGAGACTCCAGCGCACTTCCGCTGGTGCGGCGATAGATGTTGAAACGCACGTCTGTTGCCGGAGAGGCATCCAGGTTTTGGTCCGGCGGTTGCCACCGGAAACGGATAGCTTCCTGGGTGACCTCGGCTTGCAAGTTGCGCGGCGGCTGGGCAACGGCCAACGCCGGGTAAATGATGGCATATTCTGACAAAGGAGAAGGCCGCCCACGGACGTCTACCAGCCGAACGGCATATCGAATCCGCTTATCTTTCCAGCGTGGGTCACGCGGATCGAAGGTATCCGTGTACGCCGGTATGGTGCTTGGAGACAGCTCCTGCGCACTAAGCGAACCGATCAGCCGTGCTTCCTGCACAAAGCGGTCTTCCGGCAGTACTAGTGGGGCATCACGGGGTTCAATGCAACGTAGAATGTCAGCCCGCGCTGCCCGGTCCGTTACAACAAAGCGCAAAACCACTTGGTCGCCATACTGAGTGGCTGTGAGCTCCCTGGCCGCAGCCAACGTAAAGCGCAGCGGAGGCACCGGCGGGCCGACCTTGGCGCAGGCAGCGCTACCCAGGGCTAATGATAGGCCTCCGCACGCTAAGCAGAACCGAAGCCAACGAGCCTGGTACCAGAGCCGCCACCGCCTGCGGTCAGAGGATGTACTTGCTGAGGTCTTCATTCTGCACAATGTCAGACAGCACCTTGCGGACGTACTCGCCGTCTATGCGAAAGTACTTGTCCTCAAGGTCAGGCGCCATAAAAGACACCTCATCAAGCACCTTTTCCATCACCGTGTGCAGCCGGCGAGCGCCGATGTTTTCCGTATTCTGATTGACGGTGAAAGCAAAATCGGCGACCGCTTCGATGGCATCCTCGGTGATCTCAAGTGTGACCCCTTCAGTAGCCAACAAGGCGACATACTGCCGGATGAGCGAGTTGCGTGGCTCGGTCAGGATGCGTTTGAAGTCTTCCTTGGTGAGAGGATCAAGGTTGACGCGGATGGGAAAACGTCCCTGAAGTTCTGGGATAAGGTCAGAGGGTTTGGAAACGTGAAAGGCTCCGGCCGCAATGAACAGAATATGGTCTGTACGCACCATGCCGTAGCGCGTATTGACCGTCGTGCCTTCGATAATGGGCAGGATGTCGCGCTGGACGCCCTCACGGGAGACATCAGGCCCGCTGCTGTTTTCGCGCCCGGCAATCTTGTCAATCTCGTCAAGAAACACAATGCCGGATTCCTCAACACGCTCAACAGCCAAGCGTGCCACTTGGTCCATATCCACAAGTTTTTGCTCTTCTTCCTGGGTCAGGTACTCCAAGGCTTCGCGCACCGACATGGTGCGGAGCTTTGTGCGCGTGCCCGGAAATATACCCGGAAGCATGTCGCGCAGGTTGATGTCCATTTCCTCAATGCCCTGCGGCGTGATGATTTCAATGCCGGAGGGGAACCCGCGCTCCTTGACCTCGATTTCAACCAGCCGGTTGTCGAGTTTGCCTTCACGCAACTGTTGGCGGAGCTTTTCCCGAGTCCGCTGAAAAGCTGCTTCATCTTCTAGGACATTAGCTTCCCCATCGCGACGGGTTGGCAGCAGGATGTCCAGAAGTCGCTCTTCAGCGTTTTGGCGGGCTTTCTCCTCGACTTCGGCAATCTTCTCTTCCCGTACAAGGTCAACAGCAATGTCCACCAAATCGCGGATGATGGACTCTACATCCCGCCCGACGTAGCCCACCTCGGTAAACTTCGAGGCTTCAACCTTCAGAAATGGAGAGTTGGCCAAACGTGCCAAGCGACGGGCGATCTCGGTTTTGCCTACGCCTGTTGAGCCAATCATGATGATGTTTTTGGGAATGACATCTTGGGCTAAGTCGGGCGGTAGCTTTTGGCGACGGATGCGATTGCGCAGGGCAATAGCTACGGCTCGCTTAGCGGCCGCTTGGCCAACGACATACTTGTCAAGCTCTTGAACGATTTGACGAGGCGTCAAGTCGTCAAGACGCGGCGGTGTCTCTTCAACCGTGCCAGATAGGTAAATGACCATGGGAATCGAAGGATCAAAACCAAGCTGCTCGGTTTTGGCCTGAGATGGCAATAGGCTTACATCGTGCACATAATCTGATTGCCAGAGCTTGTCAACAGACGGGCGGCGGGAACAAAACCGTCTGGAAAAGGATTCGTTGAACCGCCCGCGCGCCGTCAACCTCACGGCTGGACGTTCTGCAGCCAGGTCGGAATGGCCGCCAGCATTTCGTCGCGCACGCGGCGAAAGTCAGCCAGGTCATCCGTCTGGGCCGGGTCAAAGAAGCTGTGGTGCAGTTTCCGGCCCGAACCCAGCCATACCGGACAATCTCCGGCGGCGGCGTCACAGACGGTCACGACCAGATCAAAGTCCTGCTCCTGAAGTTCATCGACATGCTTGGAGCGCCCCGCGTGCCGGATACCGATTTCTTCCAGCACGGCCAAGGCTTTGGGGTGCACGTAGCCGGCAGGCCGGGTGCCGGCGCTGAACGCCTGCCACTCACCGGCATACCGGGCATTGACGATGGCTTCCGCCATCTGCGAGCGGCAGGAGTTACCGGTACACAAAAACAGCACCTTCTTCATGCGGTTGTCCCCCGGCTGTCAGTGCCGTGCGTCAGTGTCGCCGTTGCAGCATAAAGTCAGCGTACATGTCAAGCAGCTTCCGGTGCGGCCCGGCCGGCAGGACGGACAGGTGCTGCTTGGCCTCCATAAGGTAGCGGAGGGCAAGCTCACGGGCAAAGGCAATCGAGCCGGTTTCTTCAAGTAAAGCAATCGCTTCAGAAAGCTCTCCATTGAGGTCGCGTTTTCCAAGCAGCTCTAGGAAACGCTGGCGAGCTGCCGGTAAGGCGTGCTGGAGAAAGTGAATCACAATAAGCGTCTTTTTGCCTTCTCGGAGGTCAAGGCCAAGGGGTTTGCCCAAACGTAACGGGTCGGCTTGCAAATCCAGCACATCATCCCAGATTTGGAAGGCTGTGCCGACGTTTTCCCCAAACCGCGCCATGGCTTCTACGGCCGCTTCGTCGGCATCAGCCGTCAGCATACCGAAGATGCAGCTTGCCCGGTACAGCGCTGAGGTCTTACGGGCGGCCATCCGCAGGTAGTCTTCGATGCTGAGATCAGTGCGGCGCTCGAAGTCAAGGTCATCGAACTGACCGTAGCACATCTGTTTGGCTGTCTGGCCGAGGATGTCAACCATTTGTAGCGCATGCCGCCGAATACGTGAGGCCTGCTCAACAGCTTTGGCATAGAGCAAGTCGCCAACCAACAACGAGAGATTCAGCCCAAAGCGGGTGTGGAGTGTCGGTCGCCCGTGGCGTTCTGGGCTGCCATCCATGAGATCGTCGTGGATGAGTGAGAGGTTGTGCAGATACTCCACCGCCAATGCCGGGGGCAGGGCTTCTTCCAAGGTGCCGCCGGCAGCTTCAGCTGTAGTGATGACCAGAAATGGGCGAAGCCGCTTACCCTTACCGTCAAACAAGTGCATGACGGCTTGGCGGAGCTTCGGTTGGGTAACTTCGCTCAAATCCTGTGCGATGGCTGCATCAACAAGGCGGGCAACCGTTTGAATCCGCTCGACAAGTGGGACAAAAGCTGTTGGTAGTACGATGCCAGACGGGGTAACAGACGGTTTCTCGGAAGTCGGCACCGCATTGGCGGGTGCATGCGTCATGATGAATGTCTCCCGACAGAAATTCGGCTGGGACGCTCACCTGCCGGGAGGCAGGGGGGGAGAGTGTGAACGTCGTCAGAATCAGCGCAATTCGGCGGGGCACAGAGTTCGGCCATCCGGCGCTCGAGCCGTCGCCGCTCAAACTGGCTTACTTCAGGAAAGTTGTGCAGGTACTCGCGGTAAGCCAAGCAAGCGCCTTGCCGGTCGCCGGCATATTCCAGAGCTCGCGCCAACCAAGCTGCTGCCGAACGGCGCAGCTCGCGGTCATCTGCGGCCGCAACCACCCGCCGGAAATGCTGTGCAGCCTCACTGTAGGCGCGTTGACGGATGCATAGTTCGCCAAGCGCCTGAACGTCGTACCAGTCGCAGTCATTCCCGGCTGTCGCCTGTCGAAGCTCATAAGCAAGGGCTGTAAGCGCTTGGTCTTCGGCCGCTAGACGAGCGCGCCAGAAATAGCGGATAAGCCGCGGCCCCACCTGCCGGGCAAGCCACCATGTAAAGCGTGGATAGTACAGGGTAGCGCGCACAACAGCCGCTACTACTCGGGTCTTGATGATAGCCATGAGAGTGCCTTTGAGCGATTGGCGATGATGCGGGAACGTGCCGCGCCATCCTATACGAAACAGGCTTGCCATACCAAACGCTGTTCTGAGTGCCACCGCTTTGCTCTCCCAAACAAGCAGCCAACGGACAGGAAAAAGGCCGAGGGAAAACTCTACCTCGGCCTAGTATGCGTCGGTGAGGCACCGACTCCCGAAGTTTTGGCGCGCATCGCAACCCCCCAAGCGTCAAGAGACTTGAAAACTCCCCCCGGAGTCGTCGTTCCAAGCCTCCAAACAAAAGCGATGCGCGCCAAGCCCGTAATAACTCTCGAGCGCTAGGCAGCGCTTCTGACTTGGCGCTGCACCGTTCATTGCTCTTACGCGAGAAGATATGAAAAACGCCCAAAGCGGTCAAGCCAATTTATCCGGCTTTTTCCGAAGAGAGTTCTCAAAAGAGGCTGTCTCGACCCCAAGTAGCTTTAGGCCAAGATTTTGCAAGAAAGGTAGAAAGGCTGTGATGACTTGACCAAGAGCTATCCATGGACTAGAGTAGGCGGCGTTCCCGGTTAAAAACGTCCAAAACGTTCATTCTCATGTTTCGGGAAACACAGCGTGCCTCGGTCTAAACACACTGTCCAGGAGGTGGGAGCGCCACAGCGCACCTACTCGACCTCAGAGGTCGCCCGGATGTGGGCGGTAAGCGAGTCCTCTATCAAACGGTGGAGCGACAGCGGCGCTCTAACATGTATTCGCACTCCAGGCGGGCATCGGCGTTTTACCCTTCAGGCACTGTTAGATTTTCAGCAGGCAAACGCTGAACCACGGCATGGCAAGCGGTCGAAGGCCGCCCTGCCTGCCACGGTTGCTAAGGAAACAGCCCTGACGCCACTTGAGCAGGCGTTGGCTACCCGTGATTGGGCCGTTCTTCAGGCACGGTACTACGAAGCTGCCGTTGCCGGCGATGAAGCAACCGGTGTGGAACTGCTGGAACGGGCATACCGGAGCGGAATATCGGTTGTGGAGCTCAAAGAGCGGGTCTTAGCGCCGGTGCTGCACTTGATTGGCGAGCGATGGCGACGCGGTGAACTCAACATCTGGGAAGAGCACCTGGCTTCGCAGGTGACACTGGCAGCAACCGAGCATTTGCACCGGCAACTGCCGCGTGCGCCGTTCAATGGGCGGCTAGCACTGTGCGGTTGCCCGGAAGGTGACCTGCACGAAATAGCCATTCATCTGGTGGCGGAATTGCTGGAAGTAGAAGGGTGGCGGGTGCTGTTACTGGGGGCAAACACCCCCTTGTTTTCATTTACTGACGCCATTCGGCGGTTTTCACCTCAACTCGTGTGTATTTCGGCGACGATTGTGCACGACTTGGAGCGGCTGCGGCGCGACTACGGAGATTTTTACCGTACGGCACAGCAGCATGGGGCGCGGATTGTCATTGGCGGCGCGGCGTTTGCCGATCCGCAGGTGCGGGAAATTTTCATTCACGACTACCAGGCGGCAGGACTGACGGATTTTCTCGACTACCTGCGGCGTGAATTCCCCACATCGGATGTCAAACCCGACCAACTGCGAAAAGCCCGGTGAAAGCCAACGGGCTGGCCGTCCCCGGCAGACAACCGGGGCACACCGCGGTAAGGTTTCTCATTTGGATTTGCCCTTGGGTTTGTCCTTCGGTGGTTTGCGCGTGAACGTGTAGTTTCCCTGGTTGACATTGGCGATCCAGACCTCAATGGTTTCCCCGATGGGAATGTCTGGCGGCGACTCACCTACAAATTGACCAAGTAGGCCGTCGTCTGCCTGAAACTTGATTTTCCCTTTGCCGCCGGGGTCTTCCACGCGCGTGACCGTAACTTTGTCACCCCAGTGGTAACGGGGCTTGGGAGGTTCTGCCTGGGTTGCTTGTGCCAGCTTGCTGCCGCCATTGTCGGGCCGGACCAGGCGGCCATAGCCGGCACTGGTTTTGCCGCCGACACCCCACTCCTGAAGCGCATCCACCAGGAGCGATTCCGCCAGTTCAGTCCAGTCTGCCGGGCCGGAAAGTGCAAACAGAAAGTGCGTACCGGGGCGTACCGTGAGAAATGAAACCGGATTGGGGCTGCTGTAGTCATTTGGCCAGTGCTGCCCCAAGTCATCGTAGTAGGGTTTCTGGTGGACGGTCAGCACATCCAGCGCGAAGGGTTTGTCGTCCTGGGCGTTCCGCGGCACGTAAAGCGCATCGTGAAAAGTAACAAGCCCGGCCACCGCCCCGGCATCAAAGCCGTGTTTACGAAACAGATCGTCTTCATCGGCATCCGGCGCGCCAAAAAGCGCCCGGTACACAGCTCCTGGACCGCGTTTGATGTGCTTGCCCTGCCAGAGCACACCTTGATACTCGGCGCGTGTTTGTTCTTCGCCGGTTTGTTCCCAGGGCCAGCAGTGGGGATCACTCGGACCAAAAACAGCCGAGACATAGTGGGCAAGCAGCCCTTTGAGGGCCGAGCCGGGAATGACCGGCACGCCCCAGGTGTGGTGCACCGTCAGGCCGACATCCGTGGCGCTGGTGTTGCCATGACCAATGAGCAGGCGGCTGACCAGCTTTAGCTCGAAGGTACGGTCGCCGGGGGCTGAGAAGCTGGCTTTCCACCGCGCATAGCTTCGAGCGTAGTCAGCAGCAATGGCCATGTCGGCAATCTGCCTAAGCCATTCGGCCCGCTCGCTATCGGGGACTTTGCCGTCTTTCCCGACTGGCGCCCAAACTTCGTATGCCAGCCCAAAGTGCTCAGGAACCTGCTTGTTTGGTAGGATTTGACGCATGGCAAAGCTCCCGCTGCCTATTCAAAAGTTGCCTGGACGGCGCGTTTGAGCCACATCGCCACCTGGAGCATGTCACGGGTTGCGATCATGTAGGCATCAGCATCGAGTTCACGCACTCGTTGGGCAAGGTTTTCAGCCGTAACGTCTTCGAGACCAATGACCTCTGCACCGGCAACGTGTTCGAGCAGCAGCGTCCCTTGCTTGCCAAGCCGCTGCACGGCGGCAATGGCCGCACACAAGCCACTGCGCAGGATATTGGCCCCAAAGTCGTTCACCGCAATTTTGTAGTCTTTCTGGGCATCCTTCGGCACTTGGCCGACGACGGTGTAGGCGTAGAGCGCCCGTTGCTGATCCCGAAACAGCCGTTTTTCAGCGGTTGCTGCCATAGGTTTACCTCACGATGTTGCGCCGGATGTATTCCGCCACCAGCGTGCACTGTTCGCGCCCTTTTGCCGTGGTCTCGACCCGTAGCGGTAGTGGTGGATCATCCCCAAAGCGCACTCCCAGTACGCCGGAAGCTTCGTCCAGTATCTGTACCTTACGATGGCTTCGCGCCTGGTCGTCGTACCGCACCAGTTCAACACATGTGAGCGCACAGAGGCGTTGGACCACCTTCTCCCAGCCCGCCGGGCGATGGTGCGCTACTTTTGAGACCTCATCCTTGTCTTCGGGCAGGCGCGCACTGTTCGGCGGCCAGGTCGGTGGTTCGGTGCCCTCCCGTGCCTTGGCTGCTTTGAAAAGCAACTCGCCGGCTGCGGAGAGGTAGGTGTTGCCGTCTTCTGCTTCCTCGACCAGCGTACGCAACGCCGGGGTAGCTTTCAGACGCGACTCAACTTCATGGCTTGGGCGCGGCACGTCGTCAATCCACTCGAAAAAATGCTGGTGGGCCGTAACGAAGTCGGTGTCCCAGGTCAACGGCAGTTGTGGGAGGCGTACGAGTTCGCGGTGAAGCTCGTGCATGTACACAACTTCGGCGCCGAGCAAGGCTCCCACAAGATTGAGAAAGGCAATTTCGGCTTTGAAACCACCCGTGGCGCACAGGATGGGTATTTGGCGTTGGTCGCGGGCCTTCTTGATGGCGCGAATGGCTTCATTGACCAGTGACTTGAGTCCGGCCGTGAAACGGTCAGCGCTATAGCCTAACCCGGCAATGGTTTGCACGCCGGTTGTGACCTTCCGGGACGTATAAAAGTCCCAGAGCACCCTGGTACAAAAACGGCCTTCGTCGGTCAGTGAGCCAAACAGGACGAGTTCATCCCCCTCGTCAATCTCCATGGCGCGGAGCGTGTTGGTTTCCGCGCTGGCCCTGGTGAGATCAGCCTGGCGAAGCCAGGCGAGCACCTCGTCGTGAGGGGGCAGTGGGTTTCCGGGCTGCCAGCCGCTCCACGGGCGTTCATCCCGGTTGGTGAGCAACGAAGTTCCAACACTGCAAATGATGGTCCGGTACATGGCTTTGTGGGGAAGTGAAAGGGTTTCAGTTTGTTGCCAGGTTGACATTAGACCGGGATGATCCGGCACCGCCCACGTCCGATGGTTGCCTTGCCGCCAAACTGAAGGATGGCTTCTTTCGGCAGTGCAAAATCCAACACGGCGTCAGGCGTCATCTCCATTTCCGGCCGCCGGCTGCGGTCGGCAGCCAACAGTCCAATCAGCAGCGTCTCCGGCGGCAGGCTTTCCTCAAGCCAGAGAGCACCTTGTGCAACGGTTCGCGTGGCGTCATCCAAACGTACCCGCGCATCCACCTGCGTGGCGGTCTCCCAGAAAAAGGTCATTGTGTCGTCGTCCACAACGACGAAGCGGTGGGTGAACAGGTCATCTTCGAGCGCGGCTAGGGCGGCCAACCGTTGCGCCCAGGTTTTTACGTCGGCGGAGGATTCGGCCGGCAGGTCAATGTCTTCCAGGTACAGCCGTTTCTGATACACGCAAACGTTTTCCGAAGCAACCTGCGCGCTCCGACCCGCCATGTGCGGCACCGGAAGCTCAGACGCCACCAGATCACGTTTGGCGAGTCTGAGCAGCAGCGGCGAGCTGACCCAGGCAAACGTGCCGCGAAAGCTGCGCACCGGGAGCGCCAGCAAGCGTGCATCCCCGACAATGAGCGCGCCGGCGTGGGCCGCCGGGTCGTCAGAAGGGCCAAAGACGGCTTCGGTGCGGTCGTTGTCCACTTGACGACACGCATCCCGCAGGACGCCTTTGATGGACGAACCGGGCACGACCGGTATGCCGGTGGCTTTCATCCGGGCAATAGGCAGGTCAATCACGTCGGCGGCCTGGCCGGTGCCGGCGTGCAGCGGAGAGAGGGCATGCAGGAGAAACGGTCTGGTCTTCATACCTGAGCCTCGCTATGGCGTGGGCTTTGTGGTGTTTGGAGTTTCGGGCGTGGGATGCCAAATGCCGGGCACAACCCGGCCAAAGCCTTCTTCCGTGCGCGCACCAAGCGCTGCCAGCCACAGGGAACGGGCGTGGGAAGCATCAAAAGGCTGTCCATCAGTCCGCTCAAAGAAATAGACGGCTCCGGGAGCGACCATACGCGCGGTTGGTTTGGGCGTACCTTTGCCGCCGTGGGCTGCCCTGTCCCAACCCGATACGTGAAGTGGCCGTGGCACAAAGGCCGCCCGGAGCACAAGATCGTGGGCGATGCCGGGCAGGCGTCCGATGTATTCGCCGTCTCGCGGTTCAAAGCCGTCCGGGAGCCAGCCGCGCGCGAAGGCAAGCGGCGTAACGGCAATGATGCGCAGTCCCCGGCTACCTGCCTGGAAAGCTTCAAGCAGGCGCGCCAGCGGCGCAAACAGGGCTTCCGGCAAGGTCTCGATGCGTACAAGCCGCGAGTCTGAGCCGAGCGTGGCCACCTTGGCCGTATCCGGCAAGCCGCCAGGCAGCGATACTTCGACGCCGATGGCCCACTCTGCCCGAAGCTCCAAAGTTTCAAGCACATCGTGCGAAAACAACAGGCCGTCATCAGTAGTGAGCGTTTCAGGACGGATACCAACGCGCGTTTGCACGCGCCGGGCCGTGGCCGGAAAGTGCTTTTGGGCGGAAACCGGCTGCCCGGTCAGCCAGGCCACGAAATCATCCTGCGGCCACCACCGGGGTGACGGAAGCGGCTTGCCAGCTTCTTCCAGCGCCGGACGCCAGAGACTTTCCCGTGCTGCATCCTCATCCCGGCCGAGAGTGGGCACCCGGCTTGGAATTGGTTGCAGTGGAAAGACTTCGCGGCGTCCTTCAAGCCAGAGCGCATCCAGCGGGGCAGGCCAAACCAGATGGGTCGTGTTCCAGTCGGTATCCAGTGGACGCCGGAGCGTCAGCATCCGACCTAGTTGCACGGCTGCCGTCTGTGTCGGCCACGTTGTATGGTCGAGAAACTTCCCAGAGACGGCTTCTACTGCTCTTCCCCATGCCGTACGCATGGCGCCGAGGATGGTCGAAGGCCACGGCCAGTCAAGCCCATGCCCGCGACCGGAAGCGCTCGTGTACCAGCCGCGCCCGTCCTTGCAAAACAGCCCATCGCGCGGCAGCAGGGCAAGGTAGGTGTAGGTCGTCATGCCGATACCTCGTTCGCCTTTGAACGGCCTTGTTTTTGGGGAAGCGCCCGCGCAAAGGTGCGGGCAACCAGCAACCGCTCGACCCAGTCACGAACGCAGGCATGAAGGGTCGGGTAATCGGTGGCGTGGTCAAGCTGCAAACCAACATCTTCCGGTGCAAGCCCGCCCTCTTCGGTACGCGCCAGCGCCCAGCGCAATTCTGCCGCCAGAACCCCTGACCAGCTATCCGGTGTGCCTTGGACGGGTTTGGGAAGCCGTTCCAACAGGTTGGCAATTTCGTAAACCTTGCGCGATGAAAGCCGTTGGGCGAGCAGTTGCGTCGCCGTGTTCAGAAGGGAAGCCGGCCCGTCATCCCAGCCTGCCCGCCAGGCGTACGTGTTGCCGGAGCGCTTTTCCACAATGACAGCCAAGGCATTGCGGATGTCCTTGGCCAGCCGCTCGGCGCTGCGTCCAAGCGCCAGCAATTCACCCAAACTCTCCAAAAGATGCCCAATGCCGAGGCCAACCGAGAGTGTGGGGCAGGGAATGATGTCAGCGCAGGCCGAAGCCATAGCTGTGGCAAAACAGTTGCGGAGGTCTTCTGCACAGGCCAGGGCTTTGGGCAGCGGCAGAAACGCCAGAACGTCATCGCCGCCGGCATAGACCAGCACGCCCCGGTGTTGTTGTTCGACAATCTGGCGCGCCTGCTGGGCAAATCCGGCCAGCGCGCAGGAAAACGTCCGGTGGTCGTCCGCCGAAGTCAGGCTGCTGATGGCCCGGCCCATGTGGTCTCCATCGGCGACCAGGCAGGCCACGTAGGGATATGGCTCGCCGACCTTCCGAAGCACCGGGCTTACATACTGGCTGCCCCAGACGTTTGGGTAGCCAGGAAGGCCCTGCTCTTCAAAGACCGTTTTCCAGCGGTTGGGGAAAAACACACTGGCGTCAAAGGGAAATGGCGCCGCGCACGGCAGGTCGCGCCGCGATACGCGGGCAAGGCCAATCTCCCTGCAGCCTTCTCTGAGCGCGTCAAGCTCGGTTTTTGCACATTGATCGGCACACGCGATCCAGGAAGCCAGAGCAATGTTGACCACAGATACAAACTGGTCTGGCTCTCCGCCAGCGCGTTTGACAAGGCCAACCGCATCGAGCTGCTCGCCGTCCGTAATCCGATACTTGTGAACCAGCTCGGAACGGCGTTGCTCTGGTGGCGCCAGTACGGTTTCCCGTCCCCCGTCCAGGCTTGACTTGGGAACGTTGCCGCGCTGATGGCGCCAGGCAGAAAAATCGCGGAGCAGCTTGCGGCCGGCAACGGCCTGCTCAAGCTGCCGGCGGGTGGTGGCATAGTTGCCAAGCGGCAACCAGCTCGCCGTGAATTCGAGCAGCGTTTCGATCTGTTCGTTCCACAGGTCATCCGTCAGGTTTGGCGTCAGGAGTTTGGCACACTTGGCTTTGACGGGTGCGGCAAGGTCGTCCCGCCAAAAACACATCACCGCCTCGCGCACGGTGCGCGCCAGAGCTTCCGGGTCAGTCCCGGAAGGCACCTCGGCCAGCAGTTTGTTGGGAATGTTCTGGGGCGGCTGTCCGTCTGGCCGAAGCGGAGCCAGGCAGGGAGCAAGTTCGGGGTCGTTTTTTGCCAGCGCCGGAAAGATGAGCTGGGCGTCGCCGCCCACCAGCGCACGGGCCGCTGCGCGTCCCAGCTCGGAAAGCATGTGGCTTCCGTACCAGAGGTCGCGCGTGCGTCGCGCCTGGGCAATGAAGTCCTGGACGGGGCCAAGCGTCACCAGAAGCAGGTGGGCGGTCATGGCGCTACTACCGTTGTTTGGTGTTTCGCGCGAAGCCAGTCAAAAAACGCCTCGCGCAAACTTTGTTTGCCGGCGAGGGCGGAGAACATGGGTGTGTCGCCCGGAGCAACGATCTGATCAAAGGGGGCGGCACTGTTTGCCACACTGCGCAGGAAGACTTCTCCCGGCGGGTACGCCCGGTTGAGCCACAGGGCACATGGGACAAATTGACCATTGGCAAGCGGCAGGGCTTTGACGATCAGAGGGCTGGCGAGGCGGTCATACTCTTCTTTGTCTCCCTGTTGGCGACGCCAGCGCAGCTCAAAGCCATCCGGCTCGTCATAGCTTCCCCCACTGCGCCCATCCTTTTGAAACTGCCCAATGATAGGCAGTCCAAAGCCGGCGCGCGGCCAGACAG